>Ga0272448_1000059_pt1 | contig 151198 bp, 142 predicted proteins | sample YNPCB0191_FD_202220 | JGI IMG/M metagenome (GOLD analysis project Ga0272448, IMG submission 202220) | Hot spring sediment microbial communities from Yellowstone National Park, WY, United States - YNP-CB-019-1 | ecosystem: Environmental > Aquatic > Thermal springs > Hot (42-90C) > Sediment... | reverse complement strand
CTCACCTTAGCTTGAACATCGAAAACTTGGAAACTCCTATCCAGGCTTTCCACAGGAAAAAACCACCACAAAAAGCAAATACTCCAGTGGAAAAGGAGGTAGTGAAATAATTATGGGAAACTACAATCGTAGTCAATCATGTTAAGGCTCTTATATCTTGGTAAGGAAGCCTTACAAAAAAGTATTAGAAGACAGACGTTCTTATCTTAAACAACGTTTGGTATAGTTAAAAACGAAAAATCTATGGGGACCAAAATCTTCGAATGCTTGCAATCAGAAAAACAGTGCCTAGACAAGATTTGCAGCGGTAATCTCAGTATGCACCAAGAATGAAACAAGCAGGCAAATATTTGTTGCTATTCATAAAGGTAGTAAAAAGTAGTATATATTGCACATATATTTTATAGTGAGAAGAATTAAGTTGTTACCTTGGTGATTTAAATTCCGAAAGAAAATGTCAGAAAATAAGAGATCAGAAAAAACAGGGATAACTACGGTTTTAAAGAATGGTCTTACACCGAGAATGCTGATCATCATTCCACTTTGGACTGCTTTTGGTTCAATAATAACTTTATGGAGTACAACTTTCGGGGAATGGTGGAGCTATTATGGTTGGTTCCCGTTCCCACCGTTTGTACTATTATTGTTTCTAAATGTTCTAGGGCGAATTCATCCCAAACTCCGCCTTAACGAGCATGAAGCTGTCCTTCTATTGACATCAAGTTTAATAATCTCTGGTGGCGCATATTTTATCTACGGAGAGAAAATCATTATAGCTTGTTTTCCATGGTATGGTCAGTTTGCACCTTTGGTCATGAAAGCAGGTATATTTGCCGGTGAGATGTCAGCTTTTATACCATCTTTCATGGTTCCCGCTACTTCTGCAGCTCTTCAGGCTTGGCAATCTGGTGGTGTTATAGATTGGCCTGCATGGATGCCTTCAACACTTTACTGGTGCGCTTGGGCATTGATATATCTTTTCTGTAGCTACTTCTGGATGTTCTTTATGATAAAGCCTTTGATACGCGTTGAGAGACTACCTTTCCCTCAGGGCGCGCCTACTGTGTGGACAGTTGAGCAATTCACTACTGAGCAAGAAGGAAAACCGAGGATATTTATATGGAAAAATGTAAGCACTAAAGCCTTCTATGTTTTCTTTGCCATAGGCGCGATAGTAGTATTTCCAGACATCCTACGTTTTTGGTTTCCAAGTGTTCCTGCCGGGGCTGAGCTAAGATTACACAATGTTAACTTAACGCCTTATACCACTAACATCCTTCCAGGCGCATTTACTAATCTTTGGTTTGACACTGCTCTTCTTGGCGCTTCAATTCTTATGCCACTAGACATTTTGGCGTCTATCATGCTGCTGTACCTTATTTTTTATGTCGCATACCCAGTGATCGGTATAAAATTAGGCGTATTACCATATACAGTTGGAGTAGAATCAAGCTCATCCTACTATGCTAGTGATACCGGCATCTTTAAGTACGGACTTTTTGCCACTTATGGAGTTGGTCTAGGTTTAGCGCTAGTATACATCTACAGATACCGAAACGAGTTCCTTAATATTTTCAAAGCGACATTAGGAAACAAGACTGTTCCACAAGAAGAAGATGGACTATCCTATCGATTCATTGGAATTGGCACCATCATCTCAACACTAATGATGGTAGGATTCCTAATAGGTAGCGGAGTACCATTTGGTCCAGCTATAGCAATGGTATTCTTCTGGGTCATGGGCAACTTCATGTTTATACTTGTTACATCAGTGATGTACTATAATGCTGCTTGGTTCACTGCCAGTTATAGCAGTGCCATATATGACGTTGGTAGTCTCACTGCCGGCTGGCCTTCTGTACCCCCATCATCAATGACTAGCACTGCAACTACTTATATGCTATGGTCTTCAACAAGTCCAGGTAACTTTACAGGTGGATTTTCGCCGAAGAATCTTATGTACGCTTTTAAGCTCGCCGAACAAACAAAGACACAATGGAAAGAAATCTTCTATACAATCCTTATAACAACGATTGTATTAGTAGTGATCCAGCACTTGTCATATGTTCCTTGGACAATACATTTTGGAGGAATATCTAAAATGAACAGTATCGGTTACTATTACTGGGCTATCATAGATTCCTGGGGTTACACAGTAACTGGATCTGGTCTTTTTAAGTACATTCCTCCCGTAGAACAATACAGCTATACAGTGGTTGGTGTCGTTGCAGCTATCCTTCTTAGTATAGCTCGTACACAGTGGTCTTGGTTCATCTTCAATCCCTTATCTATTCTCTGGTTATCAGTAGCCTCATCTGTAACATTTAGTTTCTTGTCATATGTGGGAGCTTTCATCATAAAATTACTAGCTCTACGATTGGGCGGATCAAAGGCACACGATTCGATCGTCTTACCAGGAGCCGTTGGTTATTGCATGGGATACGGCACAATGACATTCATCTTGAACTTGATCTATTTCTTCATGGTACCAGTGCCTCGCGTGTTAGGTTGAACATGGTGTAGACAATCAATATAAAATTCCTTCTTTTTTATAATTTGGATCAAAAAAATGACTACATAGATTTTTTATATATAAAAAACTGTTTTCTTTTTAGAAGATTGTTACTGCTTAACTTACAGTTAGAGAGTTGACAAAATCTAATGACTCTATAGATTCCTTACAATAGTATTATACGAAGTCAAATTACTATATCGTTAATAAACGGGAGGAACACAAATTCACTCAAAAAACAAGCGCTTGCATCCTACCACAATTTGTTAGCGAATATGAAGCAATCTTGAGATGGTTGGATTACATGCAACCTAAAGATCAATTTACTTGGGGAGCACTCGAGATACCTGTTTTCACTGTTTATGGACTCATTCAATTAGCCAACACCAAGAAAAGAATTGATTTACTTAATATCAAAAAGAAAAAAGATAACTCTAGAGGAAAGGAGATTAATGAAATTTATAAAATAACAAGAGAACTAATACCTAATGTTGATAGAACTTTAGACGTGCTTAGAAATTTATGCCCAAGCGAAGTCCTAGGCTTCATTGATTTAGCATTAGACAATGATGGACTGCATTCTGAAACACAAGTCTTACATCTTTATGCTCAATCACATCCAGTGATAATATCAATCAAAAATAACTTAAACAGATCTGTAAGAACAAAAATATTAATTCAAACAGACAGAGTAATTTGGGAAGATGTTTTGGATTTAGAAGTAACCTTGCCAAACATTTTATTTATTGAGGTTCCTAACCACCAAAGCTTTGACTGTTTAAAGATCACTATGCCGGAGAAAGGTGCATGTGTAAATATCAATATAGAACGGCCATTTACTGGCTTTGTGCGATTTGAAATTGTTGACGGCAAAACTAAAAGAGCCATTCCCGTTCGCATCAAGTTAGAAGACGGTAGAGGTAACTACTTTTTCCCGACAGCTGGTAATCTACTTTTGGATATGGCCACCAGATACCGTCCGATGTGGTTTTACACAAAAGAACCTTTCGATCTTAATGTTCCCCTAGACGGAAGCGTTAGCCTTGTGGTTTCCAAAGGTTTCGAGTACAAGAAGCAATGTGTAAGGGTATGCCCGCAGAATGTTAAGGGAAATACTTTACATGTTGAGTTGCACCGTTGGATTAACATGGCCCAAAAGGGATGGTATTCGGGAGAAGTGCATCTGCATTCCAATGTTATGCCTAAACTGGATGATTATTCTGGGTGGGAGATTCTACCTGAGGCCGAGGGGTTAGATCTAGCTTTTCTGCAGATATGCAACATTTCTGGACAGATATTTTCAAACGAGTATCCCATCGGCGAACTGACTCAGTTTTCACAAAAAACAAAAAGCATAATATCAATAGGTGAGGAATTTCGCAACAATGTATATGGACATTTATGTCTGCTAAATATTAAGGAAATTATTCCGCCGATCAGCACTGGCTTATTGGCTGGAAAAAGTTGTCCTGATTATCCGCCCAATTTATATGTTTGTGACGAAGCGCATAGACAAGGTGGAATTGTCGTTGCACATTCCGGTTGGGAACAAGTGCTTGAGACCGAGGTACCAAAGTTCTCAAACCCTGGAAGTTTTGAAACACCGATAGATTTGGCTTTTGGCAAGATAGACCTCTTGGAGGTAAACGATATAAGAGTGGTAAGTGAATGGTACAGAGTCCTAAACTGTGGTTTCAGGGTTCCAGCTGCTACGGGTCCAGACTTTTTTTTGTCAGATTGCAGGAGAGTTTATGTTCAAACAGGTAATGAATTTAACATTGACTTCTGGCTACAAAACTTGAGGAAAGGCAAGAGTTTTCTAACAAATGGACCTATGATTTTCTTAACTGTCGATGGAAATGAACCTGGTGCCATTATAAAACTGGAAAAATATAGGAAAGTATCTATTCATTGTTGTGCTATGGATGGAAGAAATAGTTCCTTAAGCTGTCTAGAAATAGTCTTTAATGGAAAAATAATAAGATCCACGAAGGAGATGGAAGGAAAGGAGATCTTAAATCTTGATTTTGAGTTCATGGTTGAAGAGTCGGGATGGATAGCTGCACGCTGCACATCGATAAACCAGGAGTTTTGGGCACACACCAACCCAGTATACATTGAGATGTCAGATTCAATATTTGCTGTTGAAAAGGACTTGCAGGTTATGTTGGAAACGATCTGTAAGCTAAAACGTTGGGTTGATAATCGAGCTGTCTTTGAAAATGAAAAACAAAAAGCAGAGGTTTTAGAACTTTGCAATAAAGGCATTGAATATTACAAGAAACGCATTACTGACCTTTCCGCCTCAAAAAATGAAGAAAATTTTGAGGCATCAACATTTCAATGTTGATTTTTAACAAGTTTCTGGGGAATATGAAATGGAAGGCGTAGAGAAATGTATTATTGAAAGTGTCGAGAAAAAAAGATCCGAGATTATAGAGTTTGTCAGATCCTTGATAAGATATCCGAGTGTAAATGAACCGCCAACTGGCAGAGAACTGGAATGTCAGATATTTATTGCGGAAAAATTGAAAGAACTTGGTTTGAATGTAGACATGTTTACTCCAGGTGAAGTTGATGAATTGAAGGCTCATCCTGCGTATGCTCCATGCGGTAGCTCAGGTTCTCCGCGCATATATGAGAATAGACCAAATGTTGTAGGTGTCTGGAAAGCAAAGAATGGTGGAAGATCAGTCATACTTAATGGTCACGTCGACGTTTTTCCCGTTATGATGAATGAAAAATGGCTTTTTGATCCGTGGGGAGCGAGCATCGAAAACGGCATGATTTATGGAAGAGGGGCTTCAGATATGAAAGGTGGTTTAGGAGCAATGTTGATGGCAATTGAGTGTCTTCAGGAAGCCGGTATTAAACCTAGAGGCGACGTAATTTTTGAAAGTGTTGTTGATGAAGAATTTGGCGGCGGAAACGGAACCTTAGCTACAATTTTGAGAGGATACCAAGCCGATGCAGCAATTTGTGGTGAGCCGAGTGAATTGAGGGTTTGCCCTATGGGATATGGCGGTTTCCTTTTTGATGTTAAAGTTAAAGGGAAAAACGCTCATCCCTTCTTTAAGAAACAGGGGGTTAATGCCATAGATGTGGGCATAAAAATCGTTGAAGCTCTCATGAAATTGGAAAAAGACCGGTCTAAAAAAGCCCGAGAAACACCATTTTTCTCTTGCTTTGAACCTGAATGTCCAATAATGATACGTAGCTTCAATACAGGAGAGCATGTTGGCGGAGGATTAGCGCCATTTTGTACGATACGAGCTTGGATTGCAACTTTACCAAAAGAACAAAAAGGCGACGTTTTAAATCAAATTGCAAACTATTTCGAGAACATTTCAAAAGACTACCCATTATTATTAGAGAACCCACCTGAAATTTCGTGTTTAGGTCGGTACTTAGAGCCTTGGATGACAGAACCATATGACCCATTTGTTGAAACTTTAGAATCTACTGTTCGCATAGTAACTCGCAAAGGCGCCAAAGTTACTGCAGGTCTGACATGCGATGCCTTTCTCTTTAGCAAATATGCAAAAATTCCAACCGTAATTTTTGGACCTGGAAGCGCGCTTTCAGCTCACAACATGAATGAATCTGTTTCAATTCATGAACTTGTCTTAGCTACTAAAATTTATGCTTTGACAATATACAGATGGTGTAATGGTTAACTTGTCACTCGGTTATATTATTCTGTGCGACATGATCTAAAGTAAGGTAATAACACTAATTTCACAAATAACAGTTTTGGATTCAGAATTTTTTCAAAAGAGATTCTCTTCTTATTTTCTTCATAGTAGATGTGAATTCTGAGCCAGACGGATTTTTGGTTCTAAAACTATACCAAGACCTGTTTTATGGTATTACTTTCATGCTTCTTCTTTTCCCAATGTAGGCTATGTCTACACCATATTCGGCGATTCTTTGTATGCTTTCCGCAACAAAGGCCAGCAAGGTGATATTTGGCGGTTTAACACCCAAAGAGATCAGATTGTCTATAGTTTCTTCCTCAAGATGTTGTAATTTTTTTGTTTCTTCGATGCATTTACTAAGCAAAGAGCTAACATGTTTATAGAAAGCCTTAATGCCATTTGATTGCACTTCTCTTGCTATTTTACCCCCCAAAATTAGGTTTTCCACGTGTTTTTTCGAAAGGGGTACATTGATTACTGATAAAATTGATAAAATTTTCACAGCATGATCTGCACTTCTTTCTAGACATTTCGCAGTTTCTCGATATGCAAAAGCGTCGTGAAGGCTTTCTAATCCAACCTCTTCTAGAAAAAGTCGATTGCTTAATAATAATTTGATTTGCCTGACAAGGTAAAGGTAGAATCTGTCAATTTCCTCATCTGTTGAAATGAGGTCTTTTGCTTTTGTAAAATCGTTCTTTTCCAATAATTCGATGAATCCCTCAATTAATATAAGTGTTAAAATATGCATACGGCTTATTATTTGGTCTAAACTAACCGAAGTAACAGATACTAAGCACCGAGTTATGATCTGTTGAGGCGTTTCATTAATTATCTCAGTACCAATTAATCTATCATGAATAAAATTTTTAAGGGCTTGTCGATCACTATTTTCCTCAATTCTAACTTTAATAATGTCATAACCCATTATATAGTAACCCATAAATTCCGTTATAAGATCCTCAGTTTTCGCAATATTCGTAGAATCAATAGTAATTTCTATGTCTTCTCTAGCTTTCCGCTCACCGTATGGAACGATAAGCAAAGTTTTGTCAGGTTGAGGGATGATTGCGACCTGTTGATTTGGTTTTATGTTAATTTCATTAATCCATTTCTTAGGAAGAGAAACAACATAAGTGTTTCCTCCAGTAACCTGAATCTTTCTAAACTCCAAATTTCTTGCCATGTTATTTTCACTATTGACATAGATAATATTCCAATATGCTTATTCTAGTCAAGTTATTTATGAATATTTCCTTTTATAACAAGAAAGTGAAGAAATTGTTCTATGAATCTAGCGAGGAAGTGAGGTAATATCACATACAAAATATTATGTACCACAATTCTATAGAGTCTATGGTTTTTTTATATACAAAAAATTTAATGTGCGAGGGTGCACTACACGTTTAGAGGGACTATTTTGAAATCTGTCCGGTATCTTGTTGAGCAATGCCAAATGGAAGGCATCAAATACATGTTCGGAGTACAAGGCGGGCACATCTCTCCCTTGTTTAACGAAGTTCTTGATTCGCAAATCACCACAATAATGTCTCGGCATGAACAAGGCGCCTCTCTGGAAGCAACTGGATACGCTTGGGCAACTGGAGTTGCACAAATGTGTGTAGGAACGGTTGGACCTGGAGCAGTCAACCTCATTTCTGGGCTACATCCCGCATACCAAAACTCGCAGCCAGTGCTGGCAATTGTTGCAAATAACAAAGCATCGGTTTTTGGCAAAATGGCCACTCAAGACGCAAGCGGCTGGGGTCCAAGGACAATATCACAGCTAGACATGTCAAAATCACTGACAAAGTGGTCTACACTAGTCTTTAATGCAGAGGTTTTGCCAGAGGCTTTAAGGAGAGCCTTTAGGATCATGTATTCTGGTCGACCAGGACCTGTTCTTCTCGACATATGTTTTGACGCTTTCTTTCCAGAGGTTTCAGATGACATCTTACCTCCTTACAGGTATCGCCCTATGTGCCGTACTCGAGGCGACCCTGAATATATAAACAAAGCTGCAAGGCTACTTGTTAATGCTCAAAGACCAGCTATACTTGCAGGTGGAGGTGTGCATATTTCACAAGCCTCACCGGAGCTCTTAGAGCTCTCTGAAATTCTGAGTATCCCTGTCGCTACAACGATGATGGGAAAATCCTGTTTTCCCGAAGATCATACTTTGGCGATGGGAGTTACTGGAGCATTTGGTCATGATGTTCCTGCAAAGCTTTTGAGAAAAGGGCAAACTGATGTTCTTTTAGCGTTGGGCACAGTTTTTCATGATAAGTCTACCTATGGCTGGGAAGCATCTTTCGGTGGAGACAATCTTATACAAGTTGATATTGATCCAGCGGAGATTGGAAAAAATTATCCTGTGGATGTCGGAATCGTTGGCGATATCAAATTAGTTCTCAGAGACCTTATTGACTGTGTAAAAAAAATACTGATGATTATGCCGCCAAATGAAAGAAACAATCTGGAAAACCTGAAACGTGAACGAGTTGAAAGGCTTGTTGCCTTAAAAAATGAGACCAACTACTATTCTGAACAATCAATGTTTTCTGATGCTGTCCCGATGAAACCTCAAAGGGTCATGAAAGAACTTAGAGAATTCTTAAACAAAGATGCAATAGTGTTTACTGATTGCGGAAACAATATGGTGTGGGTGGAACGTTATTTTCAAACATATTTTCCTAGGACTTTTATTGTTGATGGTGCTCACACCTCTATGGGTGCAAGTATACCAATGTCAATTGGAGCAAAGCTTGGCTTTCCAAATAGACAAGTAGTTGCAGTTTTGGGAAATGGCGGATTCCACATGCTGTGTAAAGAAGTTGTAACTGCAAGCTCATATTCTATCCCTGTAGTCTGGATTATACTTAATGATAATGCTTTGGGAATGATTGCCCATGTAGTTTGTAAGTTTGGATATGGCATTTGGGAGCCCAACAGATACATAGCAAGTGGTCCAGGCTTATATGATATGGATTTTGTGAAATTTGCTGAAGCATGCCATGTGTTTGGTCAAAGGGTGGAAAAACCAGGGGAAATAAAAGACGCGCTAAAGGACGCTTTCGATTCAGGTAAGCCTGCTATAATCGATGTCATTATTGATCCTGATGAGATACCACCTGGGTCTGTTACGAAATTCAAAAAGGTCATTGATAAACACCCTGGATTGCTGGAGCAAAAAATGAAGCGGAGCCAGTTTCCACAAAAGACTATGGGACAAAAATAATTTCAATCAAAAATTATGGAAAGGAGGTTTGATGTAAATTGGTAGTTAGAGAAACTTGGATGATACAACCAGGTAGTCTACCTTTGTGGGTGCATCCCATCTTTAAAAGAGATGTAAGAGAGCTATCTGGTTGCGCAGACGTTATTTACGAGTACGCAAGCGAACATGAGATTAAGCCCTATGGAGGCACCGAGATTTTTAAGAATGTGATAAAAATTATTCACGACCACGGCATGAAAATTTTTGTCTCCTTAGGCACAGGCGACAGATTTTCTGTCATAAATCCGTGCACTTGGCACTTAGTTCATCCGGAAACATGGATTGAATGGCCACCTGATGCGATTGACCCTACTCCATGGATAAAGCGCTCATGCGTGAATAATCCCGTTTTTATCGAATACACAAAGCAGTATTACTCGAACCTGTTTAACAATTACGACATCGATGGCGTAGGATTTGATGAGCCACACGAGTTTCCGTGTATCTGCAAGTATTGCCAGAAAAGGTTTGAGGAATTGAACCATAGAAAGATGTCTGGGAGAGGAGACGAGGAGAATCTAAGATTTCAAGCCGAGTCATTGTCTGAGTACATAACCATGATAAGCGACATGGCAAAACAAACTGATTTGAAAACAGCATGTGTTGTGGGACCAAGACCTGAGGCCTATCTTCACGAATTGCTCGTTAAAACAAAAAACCTAGATTACCTTGGTCCCGACCCATATTGGATTTACCCAGGTTCTCAAAAAAACACTTCATGGGTCGCTGAAATGACAAAAGCTTACAGGAAGATTTGCGATGAAGGCAACAAGCTTTTGTGGGTCGTAATACAGGGACACAACATTCCTTCTGGTCGTGAGGCTGAAATTTATGAGGCTGGAAGGCTTGCAGCGGAGAATGGCGCAGACGTTCTTTGTGGGTATTTTCACTGGAGAGGCACCGAAAACCCAGAAGCCACCTGGGATACAATTTTTAGAATGTTAATTGACTTTGGCAAAAAGAATACAGGAACAGAATAATTCACATAAATTATAAAAACTGAGGAGAAAAACCCTAGAAAATGTTTAGTTGGATTGGTACGCCTTATGAAATTGGGCTTCAGCATGGAAAACAGATGAAGAACAAGATACCAGAATTTTTTGAAATGGGGTATTCTGGATTAGCAAACTATTTTGGTATTCAAAAAATGGACTCGATAAAAAATAAAGCAGTTAATAGATTTGAGGACCTTTTCCAAAACGAAGCACCTGAGATATGCGATGAGTTTAGAGGAATTTCTGAAGGTTCAGGTGTTGCATACGAGAAAATACTTTTTATGAACGTCGCTGAAGAGCTAGGGTTCTTGTTGTACCCAAGTAGTTGTTCTTCTAATTGTACATGTACACAGTTGATTGCAACGGGTGAAGCTACCGTTAATGGAAGGACGCTCATTGGAAAAAATGAGGATGGGGGGCCTTGGGATAGAGGATATTACATGCATACAGCGATTAAACCAGAGAATAGAAAAAAATTTTTAACATTGATGCAGCCGGGAAGAGTCGGCGCTTACATAGGACTAAATGAGGACGGTCTCTGTTTCGCGCAATCTAGTGCAAATGTTGAGGGGGATATGGGATTTGGATGGCCGCGGTTGTTACTTTTTAGGTTAATGATTGAGAAATGCAGCACGGTGCAGGAGGCGCTTGACTTTATTTCAGCGCATAATTTTTCCTCAAGAGGGATAAATCTAACATTAGCCGACATTAATGGCAATGTTGTTTTGATCGAAAAATCGCATAGCCGCCAGAGCTTAAGATACCCTGAAAACGGTTTTCTTGTTGCAACAAACATTTTCGTTTCAGAAAATATGAGGCCGCATTTTAAGAAAGAAACATTTCCAATTGTGAAGGATTCAGTATTAAGGGCAGATCGGGTTAACGAACTTTTTGAGAAAAACAAAGGGAAAATAAACTGTGAAGTGATCAAAACCATATTGAGCGACCACGTGAATGGCAATAATGCCATTTGTAACCATCAAGCGACAACTTCTTCATACATCTATCTTCCTGAAGATAAAAAAATTATGATAGCAGAAGGTAGACCGTGTGAAAAAGATTACGAAATATTTACAATTTGACAATATCAGAAGAAATTCGAACCGGAGGCCATGGAAACATGAATCCAAAAGAAGAGGATTACGGTTTTGAAAAATCGGAATTTGTGGATGAAGAAACTGGAAGAACAATATGGCGTATTACGAACAGTGAAAATGAAGAAGTACACACATACTATGATAGGTGCCCATGGAGTTTTGATGGAAGATATATTCTTTTTTCTTCTGCGAATCCTAACGGCCTTAGTTTGCAAGGAAACGTTCGGGCGACACAAAATGGCGCAGTTTACCTTATGGATACACAAACATATAGGAGAATTAAGATTGCAGAAAGAGCGTTTTATCATTCGCATCAAGGGTCAGAACAGGTTTGGAATTACAAGAAAAACAAAGTATACTTTTATCTACCAGATTTGAAAGTTGGGGTTATAAACGTAAGAACAAATGAAATTGAGCCCTTTAAGGAGCCCCAGTACTACAGGTTCTTTGGCTTGAGTCCCGATGGCGAAAAATTCGTTTTCGATAACATCGATTCCTCTAAACTAGAAGGAAGAGGCATCTATATAATGAACGAAGATTGCTCAGGCATCAGGCTCGTTGCCTCTGCTGAAGAACTTTACAGATTAAGCCCATACAAGGATGCTTTTGATAAAGAGAAATTTTATTTTGGTTTATCTAAGTGGTCACCCAACGGTAAATACATTGCAACTCTAGTCTGGGTCGATAGCCGTGCAGGAAGTTCAATTCGGGGAAGCACGGTCATTTTAAGCGAGGATGGAGCGGAAAAATATTGGTTAAGCTATGTTGGGCATCATCATAGTTTCACGTCAGACAGTAAAAAACTAATTTGGGGAGACTGGAAGGACATTATTCATAAGAGTGAACCTCGCATTACGATGATAAATAGAGATGGAACGGACAAACATTTTGTAGTTGACGAACCTTATGCTGGTCATCCAGTAACGGATCCTTCATCCAATTATATCTTAACTTCGGACGATCAAGGAGTTGTTCTTATCGACATCAAAAAAAGAGCTGTTAAAAGACTTTGTGTTTTCAACCCCAGATTTAATCAAAGCCACGCTGGTACACATCCCCATTGTGCGTGGAATCATAATGGGACTCAGATAATATATAATTCAGCTCAAACTGGGAAAAGTCAGCTGTACGTAATCCCTTTAAAGTAACAAAAATAATTGGTGAAAAAATATGGTGAAAGAGACATGGGTAATTCAACCCGGTAGCTTGCCACTTTGGGTTCATCCCGCCTTTGAAAGAGATATTAGAGAAATTGCAGGATGTGCAGACACAATATACGAATATGCAAGCGAACATGAAATACATCCTTATGCAGACTCTGAAATTTTCAAAGACACCGTAAAGATTATCCACGATCATGGTTTAAGAATCATAGTTTCAATTGGAACCGGTGGAAGGTTTTCCGCAATTAATCCAAGTACGTGGCATTTTGGTCATCCGGAAACTTGGTTTAGGCTTCCTCCTGATCTGGCAAATACAACTGACCATTATTTTCGGCGAAGAGAAGTATCATGTGTTAATAACCCAAAGTTCCTGAAATATACCAAACAGTACTATTCAGATTTACTTGACAACTATGATATTGACGGCATAGGTTTTGATGAACCAAGAGAAATTCCCTGCGTCTGCAAGTATTGCCAGAAAAGGTTTGAGGAATTGAACCATAGAAAGATGTCTGGGAGAGGAGACGAGGAGAATCTAAGATTTCAAGCCGAGTCATTGTCTGAGTACATAACCATGATAAGCGACATGGCAAAACAAAAAGGCGTATTTTCAGCTTCTGTTACATATCTTCAGCCTAAGGAAGCATATTTCCATAAATTGTTAGCAGAAATCAAGAGTATAGACTACTTTGGCATTGATCCTTACTGGATGTTTAATAAACCAGTGACTTTCGTAGCTGAGATGACAAAAGAAGCCCGAGAAATTTGCGATAAGAACAAAAAGCTCTTGTGGGTTGTGATACAGAATTTTCATGTTCCTTCTGGTCGTGAGGCTGAAATTTATGAGGCTGGAAGGCTTGCAGCGGAGAATGGCGCAGACGTTCTTTGCGGATTTACTCATTGGAGAGCAACTCAGAATCCTGAACTGACATGGGATACGACACACAGAATGTTAATAGATTTTGGGCCAAAACGAAGGAGCGGAAAAAGATGATGAGCGCTTCGCAGAAGAGTTACTTCCATAGAGTTGCAGAAATGACACCCACTGAATTTTGGATCAACACAGCTTTACAGGCAGACTTAGAGTATTACTTGTATCAAGGCGCTGTTGGAAATACCAGTAATCCAACTCACATTCCAACTGCGTTAAGTAACGATAAGAACATGTGGTATCCGGTTATTGACGACATTTTAAAATCTAATTTCGAACTCACGAATGATGAAGTTGCAAATTTGGTTCTGCAGAAAATAACATCAAGGTCGCTATCGATGTTTAAGCCTCTTTATAATCAAAGTAAAGGTAAACACGGATATGTGGCCATCCAAGGAAATCCGTTTACTAACGAGGATCTAAAGTTAGTTATTAAAGAATCTGAGGTCTTCAGCAAGCTTGGCGAAAACGTTGCTGTAAAAATTCAGTCAACTGAAAGCGGAATCAAAGCGGTTGAATATCTCACAGGTCAAGGATTAAACACGATTTGTACAAAAGGGTTCTCAGTGGCTCAGGGCATAGCAATGGCAGAAGCATATGAAAGAGGGTTAAATAAGACTGACGCTGCTCCTGTATGTTATGTTGTTAACATTGCAGGTATTCTTGATGATTATTTAAATGAAAAAATTAGGGAGTTAGGCATGAGTATCGATTTAAGCTATATTCGATATGCAGGAGTGTCGATGAATCGTAAGCTCTACCAGATTTTCAAAAAGAACAATTATAAAGCACGTTTGATGTTTGGGGGTTCTCGTCAACCCTATCATTTCACAGACCTTGTCGGAGGAGATGTAGCTATTACGATAAGTCCTTCGCAAGCAAAGCCTTTGATAGATGAAAACCCTCCTGTTGTAACAAGGATTGACGTGGAAACGCCTTCAGACATTTTGAAGGTGCTTGAAGAAATACCTGACTTTTGTAAAGCCTATTACGAAGACGAGTTGTACCCAAGCGAGTTTAAGGATTTTGGACCGTGTGTAAAATTTCAAAAGGCGTGCGAAGAAGGCTACATGAAAACTTTAAGCATAATTGAAAGTAGAAGAAGAATGGTCATTTAAGGAAACAGTGGGGTAGAAAAAATGTTTTGTTGGAAAGGTAGACCTTATGAAATAGGTTTAAGCCATGGAAAGGATCTGAAAGAACAGATTCGGCGACTTTATGACTCATGGTACAATGGTTGGGTTAAAATAAACGGTGTTGACGAGGTTGAAAAGAACATAGGAAGGGTTCTGCCGAGGTTTGAAGCGTTGTTCCGAAATGACGCTCCAGAGGTTTTAGATGAGATTAGGGGCATTGCTGAAGGCTCTGGCATGTCTTATAGGGATATTCTGCTATTGAATGTACTTGAAGAAATAAGGCTTGAAATGTTTTATTCGTCAAACCCGTTTGGTTGCACTCAAATCGCAGTTACTGGCGACGTCACTTCTAATCGTAGACTTTTAATAGGAAAGAACGAGGATGGTGGAGTGTGGAATCGAGGAGAATATGCACATGCAAAAATCGAACCCAAAAATGGAAACAGGTTCATAATGCTTCTACAACCTGGAAGGGTAGCTGCCTATGTTGGTTTTAATGATGCAGGATTATGTTTTTCGCAGTCAAGTGCAGGCGTTGTTAACGACATTGGTTTTGGATATCCAAGATTATTATTGTTTAGGCTTATGATGGAGAGATGCAACAGTGTTGACCAAGCTCTGGATTTTGTTTCAGCTCATAATTATGCTGTAGCTGGCATTAATCTAATGCTAGCTGATAAAACGGCTAATGTTGTTCTGATAGAAAAGACGCATAGCCATCAGGCTGAAAGGTATCCTGAAGACGGTATCTTGATAGGAGTCAACGTCTTTCTTTCAGAAGGTATGAGGCCTTTGTGGACTAGGAAAATGATTCCAAACATTAAAGATTCAGTGCTAAGGATTGACCGGATTCTCGAGATGCTTGAGCCGCTGAAGGGTAAAATCGACCACGAAACACTTAAAACTGTTCTTAGAGACCACAAGAACGGAGAAAACTCAATTTGTAGCCATGGAGGATGGCGCCCAACTGGATCATCTTATATCTATGATCCTCAATCGTTGAGGCTACAAATCTGTGAGGGCAGACCTTGCCAGAACGAGTACCGTGAGTATAAGGTTTAGATCACCTGGTACAAACTTATTGATGATAGGACATTGAATTGTTTTTCTTAAAAACCGCGCCTTTTTCGGTCTTCAGGCATAGTAAGACGTGAGTGGATTTGCTGAAGTAAGAAGATTAGTGGTTTAGAAAGTTTCTGAGGCTTTTTATTTGAGTTTTGGTATGTAGTCTTTCTCTGCTTTGTATAGTTCTGCGAACATGTTTCTAATTTCTTCAAGCGAGCACACTGCCGCTGTCAATGGGTCAAGCATAAGCGCTTGTTCCGCCATTTCGTAACTGTTGTTCATGATGGCTCTTACGGTCATGTCATACACTGCCATGTTCGACCTGCAGAGCGCAGCTACTTGCGGTGGGAGCTCGCCGAAGTACGTTGGGCGGATGCCGTTTCGGTCGATTAAGCAAGCGACTTCTACGACCTCGTTCTGCGGAAGGTTTGTGATAAGTCCCGTGTTGGGCACGTTGCCGTATATGACTTTCAGCCTGTTGAAAACGATGCCTTCTATGATTTCAGCCGCGTACTCCACGCTTCTGCTCAGGTCGGGTTCTTCTTGCCCTGCAAGTATCCTTTTACGTTTTTCGTCTAGGTCTTGTCTCCATTTCGGCCAGTTCTTCGCGTAGAATCCTCTGCCTCCTAGGTAACCTTCTCTGCAGTATTTGTCGATGAGTTCAGATCTTTTGCGGAAGTAGGGCACGTATTCCGACATGTGGCCACTTGACTCAGTCACAAAGTAGCCGAGATGAAACAGCAGCTCAAACTTTACAGGGTCCATTTCGTACAGCGCCTTGTTCTCTTTCGCCTTCTTCTTAAGAACTGGGTACATGTCCCTGCCGTTGTGAACCAGTTCCGTGAACCATGCCATGTGGTTTATTCCAGCGCATTTCCATTCGAGTTCTTCGTACGGAATTTCCAGATACTTCGCAAGGGTCATGGACGTTCCCTGCACCGAGTGGCATAGTCCTACGGCCTTCATCTTTGAGGCGCGGAAGGTCGCGAGCATCATCATGGACATCGGGTTCGTGTAGTTCAGCACGTAGGCTTTTGGGCAGAGCCTTTCGGCGTCTTTGAGGATTTCAAGCCACGGCGGGATGGTTCTTAGGGCCTTCATTATTCCGCCTGGTCCCACGGTGTCGCCGATGCATTGGTCTACCCCGTACTTCAGCGGGACTTCGTAGTCGTATTTTACTGTTTGTACCCCGCTGACCTCGATTGTGTTTATGATAAAGTCGGAGTCGCTCATGACTTCTTCTCGGTCGGTTGAGGCTGTGATATTCCATTTTGTCTTCAGTTTTTCGTTAACTATCTTTGTCGCTCTTTGGGAAAGATCCAGCCTTTCTGGGTCTATGTCTACGAGGCAAAGTTCGCCTTTTTCGAGCCCCGGAATTTGGAATATATCCTTGCTCAAGACTGGGGCAAATGCGCTTCCCGCTCCGAGATATGTGATCTTAACCATTCAAGGGTCTCCTTTTTTCGGAAAATATGCTTGAAGATAGTATATTACGTTTTCCTAGGAAAGAGTTCATCTCTAGGCTTTGTATATCCCGTATTTGTGAACAAGGGCGATTACTCTTTTGTATTGTTCGAAGCTGACATCTTTAGGCACCGAGTGGTCAGAATGGTATATGTAGCCTCCTCCTTCTTTTGCAACTGCGATTTTTGTTTTGACTTCTTTTTCTATGGGTTTCGGGTCGTCTAGTGACATAAGCCTCACGTCGATTCCGCCCATGAACGCGATTTTATCTCCGTATTTTCCTTTAAGCTCGATGAGATCCATGCCTGATTTAACCTCAAGAGGCTGGAGGCAATCGATTCCTTCCTCAATGAAGTATGGAATCAAGTCCTTAACATTTCCACAACAATGGAGGATAACAGGCATGCCATGTCTGTGGAAGTATCGGCAAAGTTCCTTGAACACGGGGTGCAGCTGGTCTTCGTAGTGTTTCGGCGAAAAGAACAGTCCACCTCTATAGCCTAGGTCGCAGTACATGAAGGCGCCGTCGAACTTAAATCCTGCCTTCATCATGCGGTCGCACATGTTTATGGCAAGTTTGGCGTCGGTCCAGTACATGTCTTTGACCCATTCGGGTTCTTGGATGACCGCTCTTAGCAGTCGTGGTGATGCGACATAGTTTTGGATTTTGTCGTATCCGACGGCTACGTTGTAGGTGATGAAGAGTCCGCGGCTGTGTTCCCGGTGGAAGTTCTGTAGGCTTGTAACCCAGTCTACTCTGTAGTCGCTTGGTTCAAGTGTCGGTTTGATTTTTTCCCAATCTTCCCTATTTTTGCATGGGTAATCTATTATCATGGGTGTGGTTGAGTAGTCTCTGTGGTTTTTTCTGATTCCGCCGTAACTGTTTCTTTCCACAATGTACTCGTTGTCTTCTTGGAGAACCTCAACTGGAAACATGGGTGAAGTGTCCGGTCCGAAGCCTGCAAGTTCGTAGTGGAAGTAGTCTGCTGCCGACATTCCAGAGGGCAGTCCCTCGTTTCTCCACCTGTCAACTGTGGCTGCCCAAGGGCTGTCGTGGATTGGAATTCGGTCCGCTTCACGGTGGCTTAACGCCAGTTTCACTCTTTCACGAGGGTTCATTTCGTGTTTCACCATTTTATTATTTGTTTATTGTATTTAATTAATCGGTTCTTTGCGTTTGGTTTCGCTGAAGGTTACGGGTGGTTTTGGATTTTACCATAGGCTTTTATGTGCTAAGGTCGATGTCTATTTTGATGTGGCATGAACCTTGACGGTTACATGAGAGGGATTTGCGCCTACATCTATTCTGAGGCTGATTTTTCCCTAATGAAGCAGGCGGGAATCGAGTGGATTAGAGTTGGCTTCCCATACCCTTTTAGGGACGAGCTTCACGGCGAGTTAAGTCAACGTTTTCTCGAAAGGGTGGAGCACGTTAGGATCTTAGTTAAAAACGGGTTCAAAGTTATGGGCGTAACACCGCTTGCTGGGTCTTTCCGTTTCAGAAGGGAGCTAAGCAAGTCTGTTTGGCATTCTGATCTGCCTGTTTGGGCGGGAACCTTTGACATGGACAGTTTCTATGAGGCTTACCGCGAAGGATGCAGGGAGATTGGCAGGCGGACATCTGGGCTTATAGGGTTGTGGCAGATTTCGAACGAGATGGACATACGTATCTTCCGAGGTTCCATGACTGTTGAGCAGGCTGCACGGTTCTTAAATATGGGCAGCATAGGCGTCAAAGAGGGTAACCCTGAGGCTGAGACCAGCATTAACCCAGCAGGTTTAGGCGCGGATGGCAAGTGGCTTTTCAGAACCTTGTATGCTGAGGGCAAGAGCATGTTTGATTACGCTGGGATTGACGGGTATTTCGGTTCGTGGGCTCCTGGTGGTCCTGAAAGGTGGCTTCCTGTTTTAGAGGAGATTCACAGAATCACGAAGGTGCCTGTCATCATTCATGAGTGGGGCTACTCCTCCATTGGGCGGGTGAAAGAAAGGCCTAAGGGTCCTCCGCCTGAAGGCTGGAACAGCTGGAACTGTTACGAGAAGGCTTGGTACAACGTTTGGAAAAAGGAACATTCAGAGGCTGAGCAGGCGGAGTTTGTGAAGGCTGCTATGGAGCTTTTCGCGGAGATTCCTTACCTTGCAGGCAACTTCTTTTTCCGTTGGCGTGACCCTTCAACGTGTTGGCAGTGCGGTCAGCCTAAGTGTCCTTCTGAATGTGGGTGGGGCCTTCTCGATGTTCAAGGTAAGCCTAAACCAGCGTACTACGCCCTTAAAGAAGCCTACAGAACCTTGTTTTCGAAATAAAATGAAAAAAGAGTATGTGTTTAGCTCACCGAAAAGAAGCTTAATTTAGCCTTCTTTTTTGTCCGCATAATGTAATTATTTCGAAGAGAAGGCAAGAATGAACTCTGTTTCAAAAGTAGCTAAACACATACAAAAAAGACATTTCGGGGAGCATTATACCGGGTCTCTGCAGGTTCTTCTTAGCTCCGTGCAGTATGAAACTTTTTTCATTATATATGCTCTGTGGATTCACTGTGGAATTGTGAATTTATTTTTTATGTCGTTGCAGCTTTGGTTTCTTCTTCCATGTATGTTCTCAGCCTGTTTGAGAGTTCTCTGAAGTCTACTTGGTGTGCGTCGAATTCAGGTCCGTCCACACATGCGAACTTGGTTTCTCCGCCAACCGTAACTCGGCATCCTCCACACATTCCTGTTCCGTCAACCATGATCGGGTTCAGGCTGACAACAGTCTTAATATTGTACGGGTGGGTTACCTCAGCTACTGCACGCATCATGGGAACTGGACCTGCGGCCATCACTAGGTCGAATTTTCTGCCCTTTTCCAGCAGCCCTTTCAAAACGTCGGCGGTGAAGCCTTTAAACCCCTTTGACCCGTCGTCGGTTGAGATGTGTAGCTCGTCGCTTACACTTCGCAGTTCGTCTTCCAATAGCAGCAGACTGGCGTTTCGGGCTCCGAGAATCGTGACCACCCGGTTCCCAGCTGCCTTCAATACGCGAACCCACGGGTAAATCAACGCAGTTCCGACGCCGCCTCCTACGACTGCCACCTCGCCGTAATTTTCAACCTCAGTTGGGTTGCCAAGAGGCCCAACAATGTCTTCCACGCAGTCGCCAGCTTCTAAGCTTCCAAGCTTTTGAGTTGAGGCTCCGACCTCCTGAAAAATGAGGACGATGCAGCCTTCCTCAGGGTTCCAGTCTACAAGTGTAAGCGGAAACCTTTCGCCGCGTTCGTCTATCCTGAGAATCACGAACTGTCCAGCCTGAGCCTTTCTCGCGATGAGAGGCGCCGAAACCACTACACGCTTGATTCCAGGCGCCAAAACATCCTTTCTCAAAATTCTGAACTTCTGCGCCATAAAGGGGTCCTCGAAATCAGCGAATGCGGATTGCACAATATGGAAAACAACAACATATAAACCTTATGAGAAAGGGTTCGTGTGGTCTTATCTTCGAAAGCAGTAGAAACAAGTGGCGGAATATCAAAAGGTTTAAAGTAGATGTCTTTGCATTTTAACCTAACGTTGGAAGAAGGGTTTGTTCATGGGTGAAGATAAGGAACTTGAAGAGCTGAAACGGAGAAAGCTCGAAGAACTGCTGCGTATGAAACAGCAGGAACAAGCTGCCTCTGCAGTTGCTGTTGTTGAGGTAACTGACCAGACTTTCGCGGAGTTCATAAGCCAAAGGGGTTTGGTTGTTGTGGACTGTTGGGCACCGTGGTGTGCACCATGCCGCATGATAGCGCCCATAATTGAGGGTCTAGCTAAAGACTATGCGGGAAGAATAGTTTTCGGCAAACTGAACGTGGACGAAAACAACGAGGTTCCCACGAAATACCAAATAATGAGCATACCCACTATGCTGGTTTTCAAAAATGGAGACCTCGTAGACAGAATAGTCGGAGGAATGGCGAGAAAAATCTTGGAACAGAGAATAACGAGTCACCTTTAACCCTTACGTCTTTGCCTCTGCCTTTGTCTTAACATCTTTAAAGCCTCGTTCGCCAACAAACCAATTTCTTCGGGAGATAACTCCCTCGGTCTTCTATCAGGAAAAGGTAAAGCATCCGCCATTACGATGGCCTCGGTTTTTGGAATTCCAAGCCTACTGAAAAGTGGCGGCAAGGCGTTCCTCATCTTCCTATTTTTCTGCGAAAAAACCGCCTTAACGAGCTCATCAAAAAATTTTTGGTCATCAACCTTGAAAGGAGGCCTCTTAGACTTTAAACGGACAATTCTCGAATCCACCTCAGGCACAGGCCAAAAGCACTCTTTAGGTATGAGGCTTAAAAGTTCAGCCTCAGCGCGGCAATACACGGCAACCGTTAGCCTTCCGTAGTCTTTTGACCCAACAGGCGCGGCTACTCGTTGGGCGAACTCTTCTTGAAACGCGAGGACTGAGAGATCGGAACCTTTGTCGAGAAGCCAAAAAAGCAGAGGCGACGAAATAGAGTAAGGAGGCGTGGAAACAACTTTATTGAAACCTCGAACATCAGTTTTCAAGATGTCTCCTTCAACTAGACTCACGTTCGAAAAGCATCTTAGCTTATCTCTCAAAATCTGCGTCAACCTCGGGTCAACCTCGACGGCGATGACCTTGCCAGCTCTTTCAGCAAGATACTCTGTGAGAAAGCCAAGCCCAGCTCCAATTTCCAGAACCACGTCTTCTTGGCTTAAAGAGGCGCAGCCAACGATCTTCAGCAGCGACTCTCTGTCCACGAGAAAACTTTGGCCTAAACGTTTCTTCGGAACAATCCCGTAACTCCGCAGGTTTCTCTTGGCCTCTTCTCTTAGACTCATGTTTTATCAACAGCTAAAAAGACTTTCTTCCTAAACATAGTCGATAATTGTGTGCCACAAGACGGGCTTAACAGTAAGGCTTAGACCTAAGATGTTCGGGTGAACAACCTGTACTTGATGTCGGTTGAAAGCTCCTCTATGACCCTTTTAACGATAAGCTTAGAAGGGCTGGGAACGTTAATCCGCTTCTGCAGGTCCTCGAAGCTTTCAAAAGGCTTCCTCTCCCTCGCGTTCAGAATGTCCCACATGTACTTTTTCCCAATTCCAGGAATAAGTTCCAAAGCGTGCATCCGAGGCGTAATCGGCTGAGAAGTGTTAAAGAAGTTCACAAACCATTTTTCCCGTTCCAAAACGATCCTTTCAATAGCTGGCTCAAGCTCCATCCTAGCATTCGCTGTTAACTCGTCGTACCCAACTCGGCCAAGAATATACGTTATTTCGCGGCGGGACTCCTTGCCCACATAAACCTTGTCCAAAGGCTTAAGCACAACCCCAGACCTAACGTTTGCCTCAAGCAAAGTGAAATAGCTGGTTCCAATCATTTGGACCACTGCTCCAGCCCGAAACTTCTTAGTTCCAGGCTTGCCGAACGGCAAATAGTCAAGAATGTACGCGTTTTCCTCGTACAGCTGCCGAGTCTCCTTTTCCTCCGTCAACTCTCGCCTTTCCCCTTTTCATTTTTTAGTCATTTTGAACAGAACTATTACAGGAAACAAGGTCTAAGGCATGCTATGTGGCTTCAAACCTTTTAGGCTGAATTAAGAAAACAGAATACACAGTAACTAGACGTTCTTCAGCAGACGATGACGATATAGCAACATTGAAAAAACGTTCTACGCCCATACCTAGACCTCACTAAGCAACCATAAAAATACGTTTAAAGGGCTAATAACCTTTTTCTTCACCCTTTAGACTTGTTCCTTTTTCCTGTACTTGTCTAATAGGCTTAAAATCGTCTCAAGCTTAGATGTTTCAACAATTTTCCGTCCGCCAGCTAGAAAAACCCGCAGTTCATCCACAGTTTTAGGCATGCAATTAATGATCTGAACTGCCTCGTCTTCATCAATTAAACCAGTTTCCTTTAACTCAACGAACAGTTTCTCAGCTGAGGCTGCGTCAATTTTAGAAAACTTTGAAGCATAATCCAAAGACCTACGTTGAAACTGGTCAAGGTTCTCCTCTCCTAAAGATTCAAGAATCGCCTTAACTTGAGGAATCGTAACTGACTGCCTCTTAACCACTCTTTTACTGGACATTCATTTTTCCTCATTAAACATTTTAAGATGCTCAGGTCGAACAATAATTTCCTTAACAGCGTCTTCCAATGTCACGTCAACAGCGTAAGCCCTTCCCCTTTTAGACTTTATAACGCCGACTCTGCCTTGGTATCTTCGATGAGGCATGCCCTTGTGGACACTTGAGTCAATGCTGATGACTACCTTGTCACCTGGCTCGTACTTTTGAAGAATCTTACTTAATCCGATCTTACCATGCTCTCTAGGCTTCTTGCTAAGCAGCTTACGAGTTTTTTTCTTATATCCCTGCGACTTCGGCATATACGTTCATCCACCTTTAACTGAGACGCCTAACACGTCAAGTTCAACAGGTTCAGCCTTCGCGCCGACAATTTTCGACACATTCGGCTCCGTTCGTCCCCCGTCTCCAGTAACCAGCTCCTTGACGTAAAGGCCTCCTTGGCATCGAATCTTCATTTCGACGCTGTTCGGAGAGATTCTCTTAACCACAGTCTCATATATGTGTTTTTCTCGAATCTTATCAGCCCTTCGACGAAGCACACGTAACGGAGTTTGCTGAAGAACCTTAACTCCCATCAATGAACGCTGAAGATTCTCAATCTCGCCTTCTGAGATCTCCCTGTCGAAACGCACCAAAACCCTATAGGTCTTCTGAGACGTCTCCATCCGCTTCAGGGCTCTAATCATCTCTTTACCAACAATCTTCAGGCCTGAAACCTTGATTTTTCCCGCTGCCCGCCTGTTGATTTCTCGACTGAGTATATCGAGGTTTATCCACCGTTTACGAGGCCGCTTAACTTGCACTATGAACGGTCTGCCTTTTCCAAGCATACGTGCGTCAGCGTCCTCTCGTCCAGCTCCGTGAAACGAGAAGGCCTCTCCAAGCGTCAATTCTATGGTGGGCCCTGCGATGAGCTCCTCAACAGATTCTGGATGAAGCCTTCCAGTGTAACCGCATTCGCCGCATCCCTTTCCACTGCATTTTTGGCAGAACCACTTTGACTGAGGGATTCCGCGAACAATCTTCACGTATCTCCCCATGATGAAAAGCGGGTTTACCTGAAGCTGGATGTCACCTGCGAAAGGATTTATCAAAACGACCACGTGTGGATTAATATGCTCAACAGTCTTTCCAGTTTTGTCCTGAAGCATTTTCCCAAAAACTCGGCTTAGCTCGTTCCTGAAGTTTTCGCCATGTTGGACCTCAAACTTGGCTTTGAATTCGTCTTCTTTTTCTTCCACTTCGTGTGGCGCCTTGACGCCGACCAGGAACGTTTCGAACTCGTATTCCCGCAGCTTCTCAGACGCCTCTGCGACATAAACAGGCAAAGATTCGAAACAGCCTTCGCACAGAAAACACTTCTTACCCTTTCTCGGTCTCCGCCTAAGTTTTTTTAGGATTTCCACAGCCATCGGGAAAGAGCCGTTTTCAGCTAGAACCTTGAGAAGAGAAACACCTTCCTTGCTTTTATGAATAGCCATTTGGTGGCCTTTCATAGCCAGCAGCGTCTTCAGCGTCTTTCCACGTTCCGCGTTGTCGACGCCGTAGCCTAGGAAAGCGAACTGTCTACCTAAACAGTTGTCGCACAAGGGATACTTTTCAAGCATTGCCTGAGCCTTATCAACAATTTCCATGCTTAAAACTTCACCAACACCGTTCTAAAAGGCCTAGCCGTCGCCGCTAAACATTCGTGGTATGATTATCTGGAGGATTTATATTTGCATATCTCCTAAGTTTCGTGAGGCGAACAGGATTGAAGGTTGCCCGTTACACGGTTCATGGAGGAGAATCCTACGGCGTTGTACGAGAAGACAACAGCATCGTCGACGTTCCGAAGATTGGAAAAACCCTTGGAAAAAAGGTTCCTAAAAACATTGATGCACTAATTTCTCTCGGTGACGAAGCTGAAAACCTTCTAGTAGAAATACTGAACAACGCTTCGCATGGGCGAAGCTTTGTTTTAGACCCAAGCCAAATTGTGTTGAAGGCGCCTGTGGCTTCTCCCCCAAAAATCATTTGTTTGGGGCTCAACTATAGGGACCACGCTGAGGAGGCAGGAGCCAGCCTTCCAGATGAACCCATAATTTTCATGAAGCCAAGAACAGCCATTGTTGGTCCAAATGAGCCTGTGAAAAAGCCCAGATTTGTCGAGAGGCTGGATTACGAGGTTGAGTTAGGCGTAGTCATCGGTAAAGCGGGAAAGAACATTCCAGTCTCAAAGGCAAAGGAGCACATCTTCGGGTACACGGCTTTCAACGATATTTCAGCAAGGGACATACAGTTCAAGGATGGACAGTGGACAAGGGGGAAAAGCTTCGACACGTTTGCGCCGTTTGGACCCTGCATTGTGACAGCCGCCCAGATAGGTGACCCAAACAACCTTCGCATGTGGACCACAGTAAACGGGGAAACACGGCAAAACTCTTCGACGAAACACATGCTTTTCAACGTCTACGAAATTGTCCACCACCTAAGCAAGGTCATGACTCTTGAACCCTGCGACCTCATAGCCACAGGAACACCTGCAGGAGTAGCAGCCTTCATGAAGCCGAAGCCCAGGTTCCTTCAGCCAGGCGACGTCGTAGAAGTTGAAATTGAAAAAATTGGAAAGCTAAGAAACCCAATCGCCACCGACGCATAGGCGACGCAGAATGCTGAAAATCTAAAATCTTAAATAACGACGACAATATTCATTTTTATGCAAGCCGCGGTAGCTCAGTTTGGGAGAGCACCCGACTATCCGCCAAGACACGGCGAAGGGTGAAGCTGAAGCCCAAACAAAGAGCAAAGGTTAGAAACCGGGTTGTCGAGTGTTCAAATCACCCCCGCGGCACCACGATATTTCTGCGGCAGTTTATTTTTTTGAAAAGTATTTTCTTCGTCGAAATCGCACATATAGCGAAAAGTGAAAAGGACCAAAGAATACTTCGAAATTCACTTAATGATTTATAAGTCAAAATGTCAGATAACAAGTGTCATTGAAGGGGCTTGTATGACAAAGGCTCATCTCCAAAGGCGTGTTTCACCTAAATATAAAGGGCAATGGCTTGGAATTCACGTGCTGGTCAATAACGACGAGGAGGCCAACACCCTTATCCAAGAGGTCCCAAAGCTAGCTAAAATAGGCGTAAACGTCCTTGTCATAGAGGTGGATTACAACTACGCCTATGCATCGCACCCAGAACTAAGAGGCCCCAAACCGATAACTCGGGAACGCGCACGCACCTTAGCGGAAACGTGCCGAGAATACGGTATCCGCCCAATTCCGCAGTTTCAGTGCTTAGGCCACCAGTCATGGTCGATAACAACTTTTCCGCTCTTAGTTCGATACCCTCAGTTCGACGAGACGCCTGGCCAGTTCCTAGGTAACGAGGGCATATACTGCAGGAGCTGGTGTCCTCAACATCCTGACGTGAACCCGATCGTTTTCGGGCTCTTCGACGAATTGATAGATGTATTCGAGGCTGACGCGCTACACGTGGGCATGGACGAGGTGTTTCTCATCGGTTCCGAGCACTGTCCCCGCTGCAAAGGCCACGATCCAGGTAAACTCTTCGCTAAAGCGGTAAACGACTACCACTCGCATATATGCCGCGAGCGTGGGGTTGAGATGCTCATGTGGGGAGACCGTTTACTCGACAGTGCTTCCACTGGCTATGGTAAGTGGGAGGCTGCGGAAAACCAGACTCACACGGCGATCAACATGATCCCAAAGGACATAGTGATATGCGACTGGCATTACACACTTCGTGACTGTTATCCTTCGATACCGTTATTCTTGGAAAAGGGATTCCGAGTTTGGCCCAGCGGATGGAAGGAAGTTGAAGCAACCGAGGCGTTGATAGACGCCTCTCAGCAATACAAGACTGAACGCATGCTCGGTCACCTGTGTACGACGTGGGGCGCTGTTAAGCTGGATCAACTTGACCAGTGGCCGCCTATTCAAACAGCGATGAAGAAGCTCCGTGCTCACAAAACCTAGTTTTTTGCTGTGAAGAAACGAAATCTAAGTTTTCCAGTTTCGCGTCCTGTTTCGTGTTTGTGTTGCGCAAAAAAGGGCTTTTCATTTTTTTATTCTCTGGCATTTAGGGCAGTAATAGATGCTGCCGCCTAGATACGCTTCTTTCTTAATGATTGCTCCGCAGACTGGGCACGGATTGTCTACGGTGTTCCTGCTAAGTATCGTCCTATAGCCACCTTGTCTGCCGTACAGGTCTGTTTCTGTGTCTCGCCCTCCACAGGCGACCATTTCGGTCAGGGTTAACTTTATTGAATCAAACAGTTCTTCCATGTCTTTTTTAGAAAGCGTGTTTACCTTTCTCTTCGGATGCATCTTAGCGTTAAAAAGAATATCCTGTAAGACGCCGTTTCCTAATCCAGGGATGCGCTGTTCAGTTGCCATAAAGGCTTTTAATGAAAGTTTACCACTATTTTCGCTAAACAGAGAGTCATAATAGGCTTTATCAAATGCCGCAGTCAGGGGTGAGGGTTTTTCTTTCGCCATCTTGTAATATTTGTTGTCGAAACTATTTTCCGGAAACGCCCACAGACCGCCGTACATGTGAATTGTGCTTACCAGGGACGAGTCATCTTCAAATTCGACCCACAATTGATGTTTCATAGGTAATTTGTCGCCTTTTTCGTAATACCGCATAGTTGCTCCGTCTCCGAAAAGCATGAAGCAGTCGTCCACCTTTATTTCAACGTATCCGCCACAGCTTACAGCAGTGCTGATAGCCTTTCCCGCCAGAAAGGCATTATATTTTTGCGGATCACCATAATACCAAGCGAATTTATGCGGGGATTGGGCAGCAATTACTTTTTTGATTACCTTGCCAGCAACTGTCTCGTTTATCTGCTTGGCTAAAACTGTGGCTTCTGGTAACTCAATCATTGTTTCACCATAATTGCAGTCACGTTTCTAGTGATGTAACTGGAATCTTCATTTATAGTCTTTTCCATTATTCTTTTGCTTCATTCGCCTTCTAACCTACATGGTTTCTGGGGTTTGGCAATACTGATTTTTTCCTCATCTGTAAAGAGGTTACCGTTTGCTTAATCAAAAAAGGGGATTTTACGAAACGGTTACGATAGACTAGGCACAAGTCACAGCGCGAGACACTACGAACTGTTAATAGAACCTTTTTGTTCTCAACATTCTTTTGACTTTATTTATTGTGATAATACTATATAGACATTAATTTTCTAAGATATGGAAACGAGGTATGAATCTTTGGTTCGGGCAAGTTTGTTTGATAAAATATATGGCTGTATAGCTGGCGCAGAAGTTGGATCTGCGTTTGGGGCTCCAGTTGAGGGATGGAGCGTTGAGCGAGTTCAAAAGGAAATTGGATACGTAGACAAGTTGTTGCCACGCCACGGCTTGCCACTTGGCGCAACGGAGGACGGCGTTGAAAGAATACGTCTGATGTGCAGCGCAATAATTGATAAGGGCGGCCGCATAACCGTAGATGACCTAGCGAAGGCTTGGTTAAAATACATTAGACCTGAGAGCTTCGGGACCTTGATGCTTTGGGCAGACAAGATTCTATATGATCTTGTGAAGACCGGCATTCCGCCGGCTGATGTAGGTAGATACAGTAACTGGCCTGGAATAGTTAGCTTTGCTCGTAGCTGCTATCCAATAGGAATAATCAACGCATGCAATCCACATCAGGCAGCCATTGACGCATTTGATGTTGGAAGAATCTATCAGCCATTGAACGGATATGGTCTGGACTGGGCAGCCGCCGTTACAGCAGGCGTAGCTGAAGCTATGAAGCCAGATGCGACTGTTGACTCTGTGGTAGAAGCTGCTATTGCAAACGTTGCCGAAGTTGTTAGAACAGAGATTTTGGGAGGCATCGAGATCGCCAAGAAATCTAAGGACGTTTTAGATATGCGTCCAGCTTTCTATGAACATTATAAAGCTGAAGTAAAACCATTTGGGAACTACACTTGGATTTGGGATATCAGCATGTCCCACGAGATTGTAACTAAGGGGTTTGCTATCTTTTACGTCACGAAAGGCGACCTTATGAAAAGCCTCAATAGGGGCAGCGAACTTCGGTCGGGACACGGACTGTTTATGCGCTGTGTCAGGAGGAATTTCTGGAGTTTTCTTAGGGATTGGCGGCATGCCTAAAGATTGGATTGAAACCGTTGATAGGGCCGCGAAAATGAACAGTTTAACTGTGTCGCAGAGAACTTTAAAAGAAACCGCTATGGGCCTATTCGAGGCAGTAAAGAAAAACATGGAAAGCATGGAGAAACAAATTCGATATATAAAGCAGCAGCTATAATGTTGGAACTGTCCAGAATCCCACAATTTGTTGTTACATTTTTTCCTTTCTTCTATTAGCTGAAAAACCCTATTGCGACACCAGATTATTGCCGCAACGATTTTTGTTGATGTTTTCCGCATTTTTCCTATTTTTGAATATAGTGCGTGCCTATTTACGCAATAATTTATTACTTGGTTCCGTGTAGATGGCAAGGTAAAAGCGAACAGTTTAGGAGCCTTTAACGTTGCCTTCAGCGATTTTGTCCCACCAGGCTATTGTGCTTCCGTTCAAGGTGAAGTGGCCTGAAAAGTTCGACGGCACAGGGCTCTGTGTGGGCTCCTTTGTTCCTGATCTTCAGTGGTTTCTTTCTCCCTTCATCGCGGAGTTGCCAAGCCGCACTTTTCACTCTTTAGGCGAACTTGTCTACATGGTTCCTTTGTCTCTCGTCTTTGTTATCGTTCTTGACAGGGTTGTGTTTCCCGTGGCAGCGTACCTTGCAGGCGGCAACCGTTTAGGCTTAGTTTCTCGGTGCCTAGCCTACTTCGGCGTAGACGAGTGGTACCTTCAAAAAAGAAAGAAACTTACTGCACGATGGCTTGTTGTGACATCTTACTCAGTCGTGCTTGGCGTCCTAACGCATTTTCTACTTGACCTCCCAACCCACAGGCGGATAACTTACCTGTTACCCTTCTACGAGGCGGAGATGTCAGCGTGGTTCCTAACCGAATACGCAACTTTGAACCTGCCTCTTCTTGGAGCTTGGGAGGTCACCAACTACAATTTGCTTTGGCTTCTCTTTACAGTGGCACTTGGGCCATTAACGTTGCTAGAACTGCGGTACATCAAAAAGCACGGACTAATGTTGAAATGGAACCTTGCCTCAACCACATAGGCAAAGGCTAAAACAAAGCTAAAGGCACACAAAAAGATTTTAAGACAACACACAAAATACAATACAACACACAACCACGCGGCTGTAGTCTAGTTTGGTCTAGGACGTCAGCCTGCCACGCTGGTGACCCGGGTTCAAATCCCGGCAGCCGCACCATATATATGAACCTACGATTCCGTAGTTTTCTTTCTTATTTTCAAAAATGGGGCTTGAAATGGGCTCTGTTTCATTTATAGCAAGTGGAAGCTGAAACGTGTTCATATTCTCGATTAGACACTTTTCGAGGAGTTCAAAGTCAAAACTTCATACCTGTAGAATGCTTGGTTCCAAGTTAGAAGCAGAACGCCCAGACCATCCGTAATATCCCGTGGCTTCCCCCCAGAATTCGGAAACGAGATAAGTAGCTACCTTGTACATCGCATCACGTTTCTCTTTCTCCACAAATGCACAGGAACCTTCTAACAACTGTTTATAATCAACCATTCTCTCACCTTCATTCATGTTAAATTATGCTCATTATAAATAAGATTCAGAAAGCACTCTTGCGTTTCAGCATACAAAGAAAAAAGGGGTCCTGGGCTGCAGTTAACCCAACCTTTTGCCTAGGCTGCGTAACATGATCGGCATATCTTCCGTACCTCTAGTCTGCTTGCCTTGCTAATGCTATGTAATGCTTGCTGCCTATCCTCGTAGGAACCTACCCTCAATGAAGTCCGCCACGCTCTCTGAAACATCCAGCTGAATCGTCTTGACAAATACAAACTTGAAAAAGAAGGGGGGAGTTTAGATTTGTCAGTGGTTTTTATGGTCCGCCCAAACCGTTCGGCGTAGCCAAGGCATACCAAACGTGTCCTTCACCGACAACTGTGCCTTGATCCATTATGACTTCAAACTGTCCCCAGACTGGGTATCCGCCTTCACGCCAGTATGGGCTGTTTTCAAGTTCAGGTCCAACCCATATTATCTTGTAATGCCACACTTCGCCTGAACCGCCTGAAACTGCTCCGTTCCACTCGTTTGTGCACCACGCGTCAGGCGTCCACGGCTTACCGTGAAACCTTGCGTCGTCCCAAGCCTTGCTCCACTTCATAACAAGCAAGTCATTTGCGTATATAGGGTCGCCCCAAACCTTTCCATCCAAAACTCTGTCCACGCCATCTGCTTTTCCGACGAAAATTCTCGCCTGATAGTTGTATCCAAACTCGTCGAATCCACTGTTTTTTGCAGCCATCACTGGACTCAACGTCAAAGAAGCAACCAAAACGGCGGCTAATGCAATAACCAACTTCTCTATTTTCCTCATTCTATTCCTCCTTTTACACACGATTTCGAACGAAGAGGCTTTATCCAGCATTTATTTTAACGTGCCCGCTGAATAAAGGCGCGAGTCGAAAGCATGCTCCCAACTACATAGAGTGCATCTGCCCGACTAAATATGATTTCAGCCAATCTCTCCCTTAAATTTTGTGGAAACCCCCATATAGAAGATTCTTCTACGCTTAACCATCATTCTGGATTCACAAGTTATTTTTAAGCTTTAAACGACAGCTTAAGCGTGAAGCGAAAGCCCAATCCATGAACACTCTTTCACAGTTTCACGAAGCATCCCATGAAGAAGCGTTCATGCTGCCTTAGACAGGACAATACTTCTCCTCAGCGATTCAGATACAAAAGCCACATACACCACATTGAAAAACCCTCAACCTTCTCAACCGCCTCAGCCTTGAAACCGTCTATCAACTGTAACCCTCGAAGGCCTCTTAAACATGGAGAACTTGCGCCATAAAGCAGGTGTGTCTATGGCGCCTCTTGAATCAGCCTGATACCTGTGGCAGCCAAGTCAGAACTGGCGGAAGATCCTTGTTACACACTCATGGAGTCAGGACCGAAACCTTTGTTAACATTGTTACCTTTGTTAATAGACGCCTGCTTTAGACCTAAGATTTGCTAAATATTCTGCGTATCTTGGATAGAATCCTACGGCTTTACGTTTAAGTTTCATTCAAGGCCGAACGCCGAAAAGCGTAGGCACTAGACACTACATGAAACTTCCAAGCAACAACATCATGCCGCTTTCTGACATATGTCACCGCATCTTCCCAATTTATCTTTTCATTCACCCAGCTCTGCAAAGGAGTTATCATAACAAAGGACACATGGGCTCAGAAAAGAACACACGTTGAGATACCGGCGTCGATTTTCCTGATTTTGCCTTAGCCGCCTAAATAAATCATTCCATATAATCGGTACCAACATAAATCTCAAGTTCTAGGCGTACCTCTACTAGATAGGGACTTAAATTTCGTTATAACTACCCCCCTATGGTTTTTGCAGGTTGCTTAGCGGGTTCTGTTTTAGGTTTCTTTTTGCTGAAAGGCTTTGTTTTTCGCCCTGATGCTTGTTGCAACAATTGACACACTGAAACCTTTGCTTCACCTTCACAATTGATGTCTCCCTATTCTCGTTTGATACCGCCTACGACTAATAAATACGCAAATAGCCAAGAAACCTGTCCATCCCTTTATATAGGTATATATACCCCCTCCCCCTCGGGCGCACAACACTCGCAAGTTTATACCAATTTAGACAATAACCAAAATTTTATTTTGAGGTCGCGTACTTGCGTAATTTCTCTTCGAATATGGTTCTGCCTGGAAAGCCAAGCGACGAAGCGTAGGTGTTAAAGTCTACAGCTGCTTTCCCGTTTTTCACCGCAAGCTCCTGAATTTCCCTTAATGCTTCGCCTGCCATGGAATAGCACGGTGCATAGCCAACGGTTGCCAAGAACAGGAAAGTCTGGTCATAAATCTTCTTTAAGCTCAGCCCCGTTTCCCTGCTTGCCCACTCTAGGAACTCATATATTGTTTGTTTTCCCATGTTAACCCGAACATCGAAGATTGCTCGGAGGAACCTCATCACTCGCCACGTAAGCATAACAAACTCGTTCTCAAGAACCATCGTCTCATCGTCGCCATCTCCGCGGAGAATCGCAAGCAACCTCTTTTCGTCAGAGTCCAAGTCTTTGCGTTTCACCAGCTCCTTAAGCAAGTTCACAAACTCAAGCTCCCTGTAAAACGCTATGCCATCAGAAATCGGAAGAGAAAGCATAGTATCCAAGATGCTCAAGGGCGAAGGCTCAGCTCCAAACGCTGTGGCCGAGTTCGAAAAGTTCACACAGTGCCCATACTCCTCGTGAAGAACCAGCTGCATAAGGTCAGGAACACTAGTCGCAGGCGAACGTTTCTCATCCGTCGTAACAAAAAACAAGTTAAAGGGCTCATCAGTCGCCATGTTAAGAGCCGACGCAGCTCCAGAAGGAATAAAGTTAACAAGGTAAGACGGAGTCTCAATAACCCTAGTAACATACTTCGGCGTAATCCTAACAACGTGCTTGTCAAAAACCTTCTGCGCCACAGACCTCAAGTCCTTAACAAAGTCCAACAGCTGAGCCTTCGGAACACTGCGCCTCCTAGCCATTTCCTCCTCAACCTTCTGAACATCCGCAGCAACCCCGTACTTCTCAGCAAGCCTCGCAGTGGTCTCAATAAGCCTCGGCATCCAAGCCTCCAGCCACTTAAGAGCCTTCTCCTCAACCTCGTCTGAAGTTTCAGGATAATCGTAGTGGTCCCTAAGAATCCTCGGATAAACCCTCCTGTGACCCACATCGCCACCCTGCTTCCTTAGAATCGGAAAAACCTCAGTGAAGTCTCCTTCTATAACGCCATCAACAGGAAAAGTCTCCGCATACTCGACGGCTGCCGCAGCCACCAAGTCAAGAGCCTGCTTAAGAGAAGAGTTACATGTGTCGCCTTTGATGACATCTACGATACCGATCAACCCGTTTGTTTTCTGCCTGGTAAGAATTCGCACCTCAACAGGCCACTTCTTCTTAGACAACCTGCCGCAGGCTTCACTCAGAGACTCGCACGTTAACTTGGCTAAAGACTTCATGTGCTCAACGTTTACTCCCTCTTTAACGAGATGATAGAAGAAAGCGCCGGTTGCAGCTGAAGGCGGCATGTAAGGCTCAATAAAATCCAAATCAACGAGGCAAGAATTAAGAAACTTCAAATGCTCCTTATTCGTCGTCTTTTCCATCAGACCCTTAATTTTCTTCTTAAGACGTGTCAAGTTCTCTTTTGACAGAACGAGAATCTTGCCAGCATAATCGTCTAGGCCATAATTGTAGGCAACGCTGGGATACACCTCCTTCCAAACCTCGAAAACCTCTTTTTCAACAGGGCTCATCTTTGTTAATATAACATTCAAACCCAAAGTCAACCGCCACTATCCAAATTAAGTTCAACCAAATTGTTGCTAAATGGAACCCGTATGTGCCTTAGAGAATATTAATTTTTTGAAAACACAGAGATAGCTCGTGAAAAATTACGAACTGACATCATTTTAAAGGAGCGAAAGTAGCCCAGAAAACGATGTTGACTGCACACCAAGCTTTTTCAAGTACCTAAAAGTCATCTTAAGCATCTTCATCTCAGGATCAAAAGCGTTCAAGCTCCAAGGGTGCCAAACCAAACTCACATACACCGCACGTTCAGAAATCGCATGGTCAATCATCGGCTTATTATTAAACCTAAACTCCTCTAAAGGCGTCTTAACAAACGAATAAGGAACCATCTCCGGAAAAATTGGAGGAAAAAGCAGAATACGCCTAGCTTTTGCACCAGAACCCTTAAGCACGTTTTCATGCCAACCGTGACCTGGAAGCTCCCACAAATCAGGGTAGCCTTCGCTACTATACGTGAAAGGCTGATTAAGAGGAGCAGGCATCGAAAAGTCAGGACCCCAAAGCACGCTGCTTACATAACGGTACCCAGCTTCAGAAACAAGCCTAAGTAGCTCCGGAGCGCCCTTTAGACCCTCCACGAACCCGCATCCAGGTCTCAAACCTAGACATGAACGGTTAAAGACGTTCTCAACCAAGGCTTTACCCTTAAAAATTTCGATACTTATTTGCTCGGCTGAAGCAGCAGGACCACAAATCGGGTGGTCTCTAAGCATTTTATGCGAATACGTATGTGAAGCAACCTCGAAGGCTGAATTCGAAAGAAGATCCCTATACTCTCTTGGGCTTGCCTCAAGCATTTTACCCACAACAAAAAAAGTGGCGGGAACATCGAACCGCCTGTGAACCTCAACTATTTTCTGGCAGGCTGGCAAACACTTGGGCGCCTCAACATCGTAAGCAGGGACAAAAACAGTCATGCACAAAGCCTCCTTAACAATAGACACTGAAAACCTTGTTTAAAGCCTTAGTCACATTAAGGCAATCATCTTCGCTCCACCACTGATTGATGCTAACGAAAAGTGCCCTGTTAACATAGTCCAAAGTATTCGGGCACATGTCAACCGAATACCTGGGAAGCTCGCCCTTGTAATAGGGGCAAGTGAAAGGACAACCTTCAGGAGTCGCTGTCTTCCGCTCCAAAATGTGTTCCCAATAAGCGTAAATGTGCCAGTCCCTCGTCGTTTTTCCTCCACGAGCCCACGCGTGAACACCTTCAGCCTCAAGAGCCGCAGCCAGTTTACCAGCTAACTCAGGAGTTTCCGCAAGAAAGACAAGATTGTTACCTACATCGCCATAAACGTCGTTACTTCGCCTAGGCTTCACCCTGCGGAATCTTCCAACATTGGACAATATCCGTCTCATGTTAGCATTATACCTCTCAGCCTGCGCCTTGGTCTTTTTCAACTGAACAAGAATCACCGAGCCCTCAAGTTCCGACATCCTATAATTTTGTCCACAGAACAGTTCTCCTGGAAACCGTTCAGGAGCATACCTGTCAGGTCTCCAGCATGCCGCAGTGTCATGGTAGCTCGTAGCTCTCACATATATGCGTTCGTCGTTCGTGACAACCATGCCTCCTTCTCCAGCGCCCGTAATCTTGAAGGTGCTTAGGCTAAAACATCCAGCGTCGCCAATTGTGCCCAGCCATCTGCCCTTATACTTTCCTCCACAAGCCTGAGCGTTGTCTTCGATGACCTTCAGATTATATTTTCTAGCAATTTTCATGATAGCATCCATGTTGCTGCAGTTACCCGCCATGTGAACTGGAACAACGGCTTTTGTTTGAGGAGTAATCTTACGCTCCACATCATCAGGGTCAAGCGTAAGCGAGTCATCCACCTCAGCTATCACTGGAATCGCCTTAACCGCAACAACCTCAGCAGCTGTCGCGAAAAACGTGTACCCTGGCACAATAACTTCGTCTCCAGGGCCAATGCCGCAACCAACATAAGCTGCACTAAGAGCTGAGGTTCCCGAGTTAACAGCCAACACGTGATGGACACCGAAAAGGGATTTTGCGTACTCCTCGAGCATCTTCACTTTTGAAGCCCTATAACCATAGTATCGAGCAAGGTGAGGCGAAGGAACAGGCTCTTCCGTAATGACATCCCTAATCTTTGCGATTGCTTCCGCACTGTATCCCCACGTGTCTGCGATCTCAAGAAACTCCTCAACACCAATCTTAGGCTCCTGTTTACCAGAGAACTCGCAAATGACCCTTTCTCCTCCATTTATCGCCAAATCCTTGTCAGTATAAGTTTTCATCGTAGTCCCTCCTAAACTCAAATTAAAGAGTATTAAGTAAATAATAATTAAGCCTCAACAGCCAAAAGAGAAATTTTTTCTCAATAAAGGAATCAAAAAGTCTGCACAAAAAGGGGAAAACATCTTAGAAAGGCAACTATGAAACTTCGTCTACACACGATAAAGGATCTTATAAGCCCCAATGCTCGTTTATGGGTTTTTGATACTCTTCGATTTTTCCACCAAGCACATCATCGTATCTAACAACTTGCCCCAGAGTTGCAGATTCAAAAATAGATTCGCAGATAGCCTTAGCTTTTAATCCAGTTTCTCCATCAACCTCTGGCTTCCTTTTCTTTTCAACAGCATCCAAAAAATCGTAACACTCAAGAACAAAGCCGTCCGTAAACCCATACGGAAACAAAGCGTTCTTTTTAGACTCATCAAGCTGCGCCAAAAACTGTTTCTGCATCTCAGCCATAGGAGTCACAATTTTCCTCGGCCCCTCTTGAATTATTACCTCAGCAGAGCTAAAAGGTCCGTGGAAAGCGTCCCCGTGGTCGAGAATGCACCCTTTGCTGCCGTAGTGAACCACATTCGTATACGCATAGCCAGGAGCAGCCATCGTCCAGCTCCAAACCGCGACTAGACCATTTTTAAAGGTAATCGTTGCAACCCAGGTGTCTTCCCTATCGTCAAAAACGACTTCACCGTCTTTCTTGTGCCTCCACCTCTCAAGCTGCTGAACCTTCGCATAAACAGTTTCTGGGTCTCCATAAAGGTATCGTATGGTGTCGCAGAAATGTGCACCACTGTCCATAACCATTCCTCCACCGCCCATCCACTTGTCTATCCTCCAATGCCACTTCCTTTCAACAGCCGGGTCAGACCAAACTGCCTGCTGCGAATAAAGAAGCCTCGGCGTCCCCAGAAGCCGAAGTTCATTGATAATCCAGTAAGAGGTTCGCTGGCTAGGTCCCCTGCGAATATTCTCAGCGGTGGCAACAATTTTACGGTTCTTCTTTCCAGCAGCAATTATAGCCTTACTCGCTTTAACCGTGACACCTAAGGGTTTCTCAATCATCACGTTAACGCCCGCATCGAGACACGAGATTCCAGCAACATGATGCTCAGAATGAGGCGTACAAATATCCGCCGCGTCAAGGTCTTCCTTTTCCAACATATCTTGGACACTTGTGTAAACTCTAGGTTTACCTTTCTGAAAAGCCGCAGCTTGTTCTGCGAAGTTTTCAGCTGCCTTTATCACTGGGTCGCACATGGCTACAAACTCAAACTTCGCAGGTTCCTTCTGTTTAATCTGCTTATATGCGTTCAGGTGAACTTGGGCTATTCCGCCACATCCTATCAGGGCGAGCTTTAATGTATTTTGTGACATGCAACCAATCTCCAACCATTTATTATGAATGATATTTTTTGTTTATTTCTTATTAGACTTTTGAGAAATAACTCTCTATTTACTAAAACAAAATATTAAAAACTGGACAAGAACCTCAAGTGTGAATGATTTTTTCCAGATTCCGTCCGAAAGTGTGAGACTCAACATCTTTGAGTAGCGAATTCTGACATCGCATTATGAGATAACAAACTCAGATTTAAAATGTGTTTTAGAAAGCTAAAACTAGAAATGCTTAAGGAACATCCTCCGAAAACACATCTTTCAGTAAACTCTTAGCTAGTAAAAAAAGAAAAATGGCAATTAGAGTCTTCTTTGAGCAATTTCCGCTGCTAAAACTATTGGCTCCCAAGCCTCACAAACTGACGGCGCATAGCAAGTGTCAGCCTTAGCGAGGTCGTCAATGGTCATACGGTTCTGGATAGCTAAGGATAGTATATTAATTCGTTGGGTTACCTCTTCACCCCCAACTATTTGTCCGCCCACAACCCGCCTAGTGTTTTTCTCAACCAAGATTTTAACCTTTAACGGCAAACCTCCTGGAAAATACGACGCTCTCGTTTTGCTGGTTATTTTGCCAACCACAACGTCCATGCTGATCTGTTTTGCCCAGAACTCTGTAACTCCTACGCCGCCAACATCAAGGTGGAAAACGCGGGAAACCCACGAAAAGAGGGTTCCAGGGTAAAATGCATCTCCGCCTGCGGCGTTTGTTCCAGCAACCTTCCCCATTTTTACTGCGGCTGAACCTAAAAGTGGCAAAGCAGGCTTTCCCGTTACGAGATGGGTTGTTTCCGCGCAGTCTCCTGCTGCATAGATATTCTCGTCGCTTGTTTGCATTCGACTGTTCGTTTTAATGCCGCGCGTCTCACCAATAGCGATACCTGCCTTTTGTGCTAATTCAACATTCGGTCTTACGCCCGCAGCGTTCAAAACAATGTCAGCCGGAATTTCTTCTCCGCCTACAGACACCGCTCTGACTTTATTGTCGCCTAAAATGGCGTTTGCGGATTTTCCGAGAATAAAGGTTACTCCGCTTTCCTCAAATTTTTTCTGAACATCACTTGACATATCCGGGTCTAAAAGTCTCGGAAGGACGGTGGGCAACATCTCAACCACAGTTGTCTTTATTCCACGTTCAACAAACGCCTCTGTAGCTTCTAACCCCACGAGACCTGAACCAATTACGACAGCTGACCTAGCGGTTTTCATAGCTTCAGCTAATTTCAAGCCGTCGTTTAAAGTGTGAAGCGTGTAAACTCCCTGTTTGTCTATTCCTTCGATTGGAAGCCTGAACGGGAATGCGCCCGTTGCGAGAACAAGCTTATCGTACTCGAAGGTTTCGCTTGTCCCATCTTTCGATAATGCCTCAACGGTCCTAGGCTTTGTGTCAATCCCAGTCACAATGGTCTCAAGATGCAAATTTAGCTTGTTAACTTTGAAGAAATTTGGCGGATAAACAATTAGGTTCTCGAAAGATTGGATGTGTCCGCTTAAAACAAAGGGAAGCCCACATCTGGAATACGTGTAGTAACTGTCCTTGGTTAACAGCGTAATTTCAGCTTCTCGATCCGTTTTTCGAGCCGCAACGGCAGCATCAACACCAGCAGCGTTTGCTCCGACAATCACTATTTTTCTCGGCATATCGCTTAACTTTCCTTAACGAGTTCTTTGTGCCACTCAACTGCCTGCTCAAAGGTCATTAAAACCTTAAGGTCTTCCTGCAGATTTGTCGGCGAAACAACCAGTATCCAACCCTTATTGTAGGGATCCTCGTTAAGGGTTCCAGGCGTGTTGCTAACTTCACCGTTGACTTCTAGAACTTTGCCACTGACGGGCGCAACAAGGTCAGAAACGGATTTAACCGACTCAACTGTGCCGAAAGGTTCTCCTTTTACTACTTCGTCTCCTACATTTGGGAGCTCAGCAAAAACGACCTCGTTTAACTGTTTCTGTGCGTAGTCGGTTATGCCGATTCGAACCTTTCCGTCTTCAACCTTGATCCACATCCAGTCCTTCGAGTAGTATAGGCCTTCTGGAACTTCGTATCCTTCAACGTTCAATTCTATCACCTTAAAGCAAATTTAAATCCTGTCTGCCTATATTAAATTGACCTATATTTTTTTATTCACCAGTTTCGCTTGCAGCCACCACCAAACACATGAATGCTTCGATTAGGTACTCAATCAGACAGCAACTCTTAGTCGGAATCGCGAAAGTTATTCGGCTAAGGCTTAAATGCGTGAATCTATAATTAGAAGTATTTATTTAAATCCTTTGCGTTAAGTTTGAAGCAAATTTAGAATAAACTTAACGGTGAAAGTCTATGCAAAAGCCAAAAATTGCTCTTTACTGGTCCGCTAGTTGTGGCGGTTGTGAAATAGCTGTTCTTGACGTAAACGAAAAAATTCTAGATGTCGCTGCAGCGGCGGACATAGTGTTTTGGCCCGTTGCCCTCGACACCAAATATAAAGACGTACAAGCAATGCCGGAAAAAAACATAGATTTTTGTTTTTTTAACGGCGCAATAAGAAACTCAGAGAATGAAAAAATGGCTAAACTCTTAAGACAAAAATCAAAAATCCTAGTAGCTTTCGGATCATGCGCGTGCGACGGGTGTGTGGTAGGACTCGCAAACCTTTGGGATAAAGAATCTATTTTTCAACGAGTCTACATCGAAACGCCATCAACGAATAATCCATCATCAATCTTCCCACAAAACAAAACAAAGGTTGACGGTAAAGAACTTGAACTTCCAGTCTTCTATGATACTGTGAAACCGTTGTCACAAGTAGTTGATGTTGACTACTTCATTTCAGGATGCCCTCCGCCAGTTGCATGTATCGTTAATGCCTTTGAGATGATTCTTAACAACAAGCTGCCACCCAAAGGAGCAAACTTTCTTCCAAGCAAATCAGTATGCGACGAATGCCTAAGAGAAAAGAAGGACAGAAAACTCTCACGCATAAAACGCGTCTATGAGATTGAAGATGATGAAATTACGTGTTTCTGGGATCAAGGCGTAGTATGCATGGGACCCGCTACAAGAGCAGGTTGTGGCGCTCAATGCCTAAAAGTTAACGTACCATGTACTGGGTGTGGCGGTCCAGGTCCACAAGCTTCTGACCAAGGTGCTGCCATGCTTAATGCACTCGCTTCTGTTATTGCTGATCCGAAAGTCTTGAGTCAAGTTGTTGATCCAGTAGGAACTTTCTGCAAGTATTCTCTCGCTAACTCGATTTTAAGGAGGAAAATCAAAGAATGAAAGAAATAGTCATAGATCCAATCACAAGACTGGAAGGTCACGGAAAAATCGTAATATTTCTGAACGATGAAGGAGATGTGGCAGACGCATACTTGCAGGTTCCAGAACTTAGGGGATTCGAGAAATTCTGCGAAGGGAGACGAGCTGAAGACCTACCCATCATAACGACGCGAATTTGTGGAGTTTGCCCAGTTGCTCATCACATGGCAAGTGCGAAGGCTGTTGACGCTGCTTTTCAAACTGAACCAACAGAGACGGCTAAAAAACTAAGAGAACTCGAGTATTGCGGCTACATGATCTACGACCATATTCTACACTTCTATTTTCTAGGTGGCCCAGACTTCGTTGTTGGACCAGACGCGCCGGCTGCTAAAAGGAACATCCTTGGCGTTATAGAAAAAGTTGGACTTGACATTGCTAAGAAAGTTATAGAGCACAGGGCTTATGGACAGAAAATTACTGGTATAATTGGCGGAAAACCAACGCATCCCGTTAATGCCTTACCTGGTGGAGTTTCGAAGTCTCTTTCAAAGGATGAACAACAGGAAATCGTAAAGATGCTAGAGAGCTGTTTGGACTTCGCCAAGTTCACATTACAGGTTTTCAACGACATTGTTCTGAAAAACTCAGATTATGTTGAAATGATAAAAAGTGAACACTATACCCTTAAGACATACTATATGGGAACCGTAGATAAGAATAACAAACTGAACTTTTACGATGGAAATATACGGGTTGTTGACCCTGAAGGATGCGAATACGTAAAATTCTCGTCTTCTGAATACTTGGACGTAATAGAGGAGCATGTTGAACCTTGGACGTACGTGAAGATGCCATACCTAAAGAACGTAGGTTGGAGAGACCTTACTGACGGTATGCAAAGCGGTATCTACCGAGTTGGACCCTTAGCGAGACTAAACGTCGCAGATGGGATGGCAACCCCTTTAGCTCAGGAAGAATATGAAAAAATGATGAGCACTTTAGGAGGAAAGCCCGTTCACTCCACGCTAGCTTTCCACTGGGCGAGACTTATCGAGCTGCTGTACGCTACGGAACGAGGGCTAGAGTTGGCAACAGACCCGGAAATAACCGGAAAAAACCTAAGAGGCAAGCTTGGAAGCCCAGGTGAAGGTGTTGGAATAGTTGAGGCAGCAAGAGGAACCTTGATTCATCACTACATTTTAGACGAGAAGGCTTTAGCCAAAAAGGTGAATCTGATAGTTGCTACAACCCACAACACTCCCGGCATATGTATCTCAATTAAGAAAGCAGCAAAAGGTCTTGTGTATAAGGGTGAAATTAACGATGGACTATTAAACAGAGTTGAAATGGCTTTCCGGGCATACGATCCATGTCTTGCTTGTGCTACCCATTACGCTTTTGGTGAGATGCCGCTAACAATCGAGATTTACGATCACAAAAAGCAACTGATCAAAAAAATTGGCAGGTGAAAAAATGGAAAACCTCAAAATTGGCATATTTTTGTCTGACTGTGGAAAGGTTTTGGCCGAGACTCTAGACTTTGATGATTTAACATCTTTTCTTAAAGAGGTTCCGGGAGTTACTTTTGTCGAAATAGGAACTGAGTTTTGGAAAGGCTCTGGACTGCAAGAAATAGTAAAAACCATTAAAGAGCAAAAGGCTAATAGGATCATTGTTGCTGAAAGCCTACCTAAGCTCAGCGAAATAAAAATTGTCGAAGCAGCAGAGGCAGCTGGTCTCAACCAAAACTTTGTACAGGTAATCGATCTAAAAGACTATTGCGTCTGGCCTCACAGAAATGTTCCTTTTGAGGCAACAGAGAAAGCTAAAGCGACATTGCTTGCAGCTATTGAAAGGGCTAAGATTCTTGACCCAATCCATAAGCTCGAGTTTCCCGCCGTAAAATCAGTTCTTGTGATAGGCGGCGGCATATCTGGAATACAAGCAGCTGAGGATCTAGCCGACCTAGGATTTGAAGTGCATCTTGTTGAGAAAGCGCCGTTTTTAGGGGGAATAGCAGCTCGAGCTGGCCGATTTTTCCCAACCGATGACTGTGCTGCATGTATACAGTCCCCCGCCTCAGATGTGAAGACCATAACGCACACTTCTAGAAAGTGTATTTACCGTTCAGGAATCGCAGCTATTCAAGGTCTAAAGATTTATACAAATTCTCAAGTCGTCAAGGTAGATGGCGAGCCTGGTAATTACAGAATAACATTGGAAAAGAAGCCGAGATACATCAATGAAGCGAAATGCATAAGCTGCAACCTCTGCGCTGAGGTTTGTCCAGTTGAGGTGCCAGACGAATACAATGTAAATCTGGTGGTACGAAAGGCTATCTACACAATCATCCCAAATATTCATCCGCCGACTTATGTTATCGACGAAAAAGCATGCAAGTTTCATGAATGCGAAAAATGCGTACAAGTCTGCCCCACCAAAGCCATCGAACTGGATGAGAAAACTGAAACTACTACATTAAATGTAGGCGCGATAATTGTTGCCACTGGGTTCAAAGAGTATGACCCCTCAGTCATTAAAGAGTATCACTACGGGGAATACCCTGCCGTAGTGACTAACCTTGAGCTGGCAAGGATGCTTGATGCTTTTGGTCCTACTGGAGGGAAAATCATTAGACCTTCAGATAGGAAGCCTGTTAGAAGAATCGTGTTTGTCCAATGTGTCGGCTCGAGAGATAAAAGGTGGAACAACTATTGCTCAAGCATTTGTTGCATGATATCTCTTAAACACGCCATCATGATTAAAACAGCTTTCCCTGAAGTTGATGTTTCAATATGTTACATAGACATTAGGACAACTGGACGGGAACACGAAGAATATTATGAGAAAGCTAGAGAATTAGGAGTCAAATTTGTAAAGGGCAGGCCAACCGAAATCTCGCATGATCCTGAATCAGATCTGCTAATCGTCGATGTTGAGGACTCTCTCTTAAGAAGGTTCCTAGAACTGGAGGCGGATCTCGTTGTTCTCGCCACCGCAATGGTGCCTTCTGAAGATACAGAAAACCTAGCCAAAATCTTACAAATAGACATAGATGAAGATGGCTTCTTTAAAGAATATAATGCTAAGTTAAGACCCACTGAGACAAAAAAGAGGGGAATTTTCCTTTGCGGAGGATCAACTTTTCCGAAGGATGCTCCATCGAGTTCCCTTCAAGCTCACTCAGCAGCACTTAAGGCTTTTAAGTTCCTCAACACAGGCAAAATTGTTAAGGATCAAAAAACTGCTGTAGTGAATGAGGAATATTGCGGTGACTGCGAATTTTGTCCTGTGTCATGCCCATATAACGCAATTGAACTTGTGAAAGTTGACGAGAAACACGTAGTTGCAAAGGTTTCTGATCTTTTATGTGAAGGATGCGGAATTTGCGTTGGAACATGCCCTCTAAACGCCATAGATCTAAGGCACTTCAAACAAAGTGAGCTGCGAGCACAGACGAAGGCCATTCTATCAGTAAATAAGCAGAATAAACCGCTCATCTTGGCTTTCTGTTGTTCAGAATGTGGTGGCGCATCTATTGATTCCGCTGGAATGACTATGACAAACTATCCAACTAACGTGAGAATCATCAAGGTTCCTTGCACTGGCTACCTTCGCATAGAACATTTTCTCGAAGCAATTAAGTACGGAGCCCAAGGTGTTATGGTAGTGGGCTGCATGAATAACGGCTGCCACCATGAAGAGGGAATAAAGAAAGTTGAAAAAAGAATCGAAGCTGCGAAAAATTTGCTAAAGGAATACGGTATTGAACCTGAAAGAATTGAACTTCTTAATACAATTTTCATTGAGGGTGACAAATTCGCAGAGGTTGCGCGTGTGATGACTGAAAAACTGGAAAAACTAGAGCCAATCCAGTTTTCAAAAGAGTCGTAAAGAGAAGTGAATAAACATGATGGAAACTAAAGAAGCCAGTATCCCATTTTCTAAAGAAGTCGCAAGCAAGTATGGAGGAGAAACCATAACGCTCTGTTATCAGTGCGGAACTTGTTCAAGCAGTTGCCCAGTTGCAAAGGCAACAGAAAAGTTTAATCCAAGAGAAGTTTTCCGACTTGTCCTTCTTGGTAAACGGCAGGAGGTATTTCATAGCAACACAATATGGCTATGTAGTTCATGCTACAACTGTCAAGAACGATGCCCTCAGACGGTTGAAGTTGCCGATGTTTTTTTTGCTCTACGGAATATTGCCGCTAAGGAAGGCCTTTCACCAAACATATATTCCGAATTCGCCTCCGCATTAATAAATGAGGGCAGAATCGTGCCTGTTTCTAAATTTTTGGAAAGAAAAAGGGAACAAATTGGCTTACCTCCTTTGAAAACCACAGGTATCGATGCTTTGAAAAAAATATTGGCTGCAACTGGATTTGATAAACTACAGCTGAAAAAGGAGGTCGAATCATGACCAGCTATACTTTGTTTTTAGGATGCACTATTCCAGCACGTTTACCTAACTATGAGATTTCAGCTAGAAAAGCCCTTAATAAATTGGGCATTAGCCTAGTAGATTTGGAAGGTATGACCTGTTGCGCTCCGCCTCCTATACGATCTCTGGACTTAGAAGCCAGCCTTGCAATCGCAGCGTACAACATTTGTTTATCTGAAGAAGCCAATCTCGACATAATCACTCTGTGTAGCGGCTGCTTTGAATCTTTAACAGTAGCTAACGAAACATTAAAACAGAATGAAAAACTAAAAACGAAGGTCAATCGGATTCTTTCAGAAGCTGGAAAAGAATTCAAGGGCAGCATAAAAGTTAAGCACTACCTTCAAGTTTTATCAGAAAACGTGGGAAAAGAAAAAATTAGGGCAAGTATAACTAGGAAGTTGGATAACTTGAAAGTAGCGTCGTTTTCAGGATGCCATCTGCTGAGACCAAGTAAAATTCTTAAGTTCGACGACCCGGAGCGTCCACATGTTTACGATGAGCTTATAGAAGTCTTAGGAGCCAAAAGCATCTGGTACAGAAATAAACAAAAATGTTGTGGCGGACTGCTAAGAGGCCATGCAGATGATGTTGCCTTGGCTATTGCTAGAGAAAAAATCGTAAATGCATCTAAAGCAGGTGCAGACTGCATCGTTACTATATGTCCATTTTGTTACCTTACTCTAGATCTGGGTCAAGTAATTATGAAGTCTACATATCAGGAGGAACACAGTTTACCCATTCTTCACTACTCTGAACTTCTAAGCCTAGCAGTTGGAGTTGATGCAAAAGAACTAGCCTTGGAATTTCATAAGGTAAAAATAGACAATATCCTCAACAAAATAGAATGACCATCTCTTTAAGTATCAAGCTACAGAAGAGAATAAGAAAAATATGCTTTGTGGACTAATTATGCTGATGGAGTATCTAATTTTCCATTTTTAAGGCTGAATTGTTGAAAGAGGCACAAAACCTCGTCCTTCTCTCTTTTTCCAGGTAATGCTGAAAACGGGTTTAAACAGAAAAAGAAGGAGAATTCAGTCACTTTCAAGAATTAATCCACAAAGCAGAAAAATAGGTTTTTATAGAGTCAAGTTTTTGGTATGGTTATTTCAAGAACTCCATTGCTACAAATTCTAGACGTCATTCCTTCGATTCGAAGATTCATGTGAGGAAATTTAACTTTTTTACAGAGATCTGCGCATATTTCAAGCTCGTTTTTTCCTGTTTTTATAATATACTCTCGGTGTTTGGTGGGATTCCAAACTAGAACCTTAACCTCTCTTTCATTTTCTAATACATCGATTAAGGGTTTATTGGATTCTTGAGTCAGGAATAAGGGTTGGGCCTTCGTATTTGTTGATTTTGCTAAAATGCATTTTTTGTAGAGTAAATTTTCTACAGGGTCAACTAACCCGTTACAATTTTCTTCTTCATCAGGGTAAGCTATTTTTTGGGCTAGAATTTTACAGAAAATATTAAAATTTTGGTTTGTTTCGTCGTTGTTTCTCGTATACGTAATCCCTCATATTAGTATTTATTATGTTTATAAATTTCTTTTTAAGTATTTTCATGTTAAATATGGCGTAAAAATAATGTACAAAGGCTATTTTCCTTTATTAGCTTGAAATGGTATTATTCGTTCATGTTTCACTATTTTTACGATGTTTTCTACGTATTTATTAGGTTCTCTTAATGCACCGTTAATTGCAAGTTCGGCTATGGTTGCGCCCATGTCAGATATTTTGTCTAATGATGAAACAATGGCTCTTAAGTATGGAATTGCTGGTAGTTCACGAATAAGTCTCTCTGTTTCGACATCTACATCATCGTTAATTTGCAACAAGTTATTGGAAATTTCAAGATTCCGAGTAAAAGTGCACTCCACTGCTTTCTGAAAAATAGTTAAAACTAGCTCACCAAGGTGATATATTCTTTGAATGACATCTTGAGATAATGTTTTCTCATTGGATTGTAAAAGAATGATTTTTTTAGCTATATCCTGCGAATAGTCGGCAATTAGCTCCAAACACTGCAGAATTAAACGAATAGCTGGAATTAGGACAATATCCTCAATGCCTATCTGTTCAGCAATTTCAGGTTTTGCTTGCGCTGAAATAAGTAAGCGTACAGCCAAAAAGTATATTGTATTTGCGCCCTCCTCCCTGCTGACTGCTTCTTCAGCTAGAGACTTATTATTATCAAGAAGCGATTGCATTGTCTCTGATAAGATTGTTGCTGATATTATTGATAATCGTCTAATGAGCATATCCAGTTTGAATTTCGTTGGATCAATAGAGCATTGAAGCAAAATGCTGTTTGATGTCTCTTCCAATATTCCAAGCCCGATGAGTTTGGGAATAACCTTTCTAACTTCATCGACATGTATTTTTTCAATTCTCGTCGAAGACGTAATTCTCATAACCTCACGTCCAAGTAAGTAGCTGCCTATTATTATCCTCTCAAGCATACCTTGTTCTTTGCAAGCGTCAGCATAAATTATAAGCTCTTCCGATTCCTCTTTCTGCGCTTTATGGCTTGGCAGAACTTTTAATGTGCCGTCCTTCTCTTGAACGAGAAAAACAAGATCGCCGGGTTTGATGCTGTTTTGTTTGGCCCATTCCGTCGGTAGAGACACTGCCATTGTTGAATATCCAACTTTCTGTATTTTTCTTCCTTCCAATATTTTCACGGCCATGAAAGTATTTACTATTATTTACAACATTTGTTTTACATTTGTTATTATAGCTTCTGTAAGACTAAAATTCATTTCTTTATTAATATTGATCTTTAAAAGTTACATCCAACTAAAAAATACTTCTTATTCTTTAAACTGTCTCTTTGTTGCCAGTCTCAAAATAAATATAGTATTTACTAGACTTAATTATATAAGCATTAAGTATTTATTATGCCCTTAATGTATATATAACTCAAGCTTAATAGGAGTGGAAAAAGAATGGGTAAATGGAAAACAATAAGCATAAGAGAAGAGTTAACTAATGAAATTGAAAAAGCCATTAAAACAGGTCGATATAGAAGTACATCAGAATTCGTCTCGGAAGCAATCCGCTTACGGCTTGAAGAAATCATGCGAACAAAGGGTCTTTTAACTGAAAAACATAAGATGTTGGAAACTCCGGAATTGTTACTTTACTCTCCAAAACATACATATGTGCAAGCAACTCCTGAAGGCAACTTTAGGGTCGGTCTATCTGAATATGCCGCCAAACATCTTAAAGGCATAATACAGGTTCATGTCGATCAACTTGACGCAAGCATCAAAAAACTTGAGCCATTGGGTGCTGTGGAAACATGGATGTTCATGTTTGATGTTTATTCGCCTATAAGTGGAAAAATAGTGAAAATTAACGAAAACCTGAAAACCAATCCACGAATTATAAATGAAGATCCTTATGACCAAGGATGGATAGTTGAAATAAAGCCGAATAATTCACAGACTTTAGAAGAAGAACTTGATAGTCTTATGGCAGTTCGGGAATATAACAAGTGGATAAGCAAACTTGAAGGCAGATTGCGTGAATAAACTTCTTGTCTTCTTTGTTCCATCAAGAAACAGCAATTTCTAATATTTTTCTTAAAAAACAATTTATGGAGGTTGTTCATTAATTTACTAAAAGTTTGCTTTATATAAATAGAAAATTTGTCATGTTAATGCCTTCAGCAAGCAACAAAAAATAAATTTGTATGAATTCAGGTAAACAGCAATGCCTATTACAGTTTTAATTTGGCTTATCATTTCAGGTCTACTTGGAGGAGCTATACTAGGATCATCAGGTATGATTGGGCCTTTTATGGTTCCGCTCTTGATTCTTCTTGGGTTCTCGTCAGACGTGGCACGCGGGACATGTTTATTAAGCGAGTTACTGGTAACAGCAATTGGTGCAATTGGACATAAAAAAGCACAAAACGTGGATAAGCATATTATTTTGGCATTTCTTCCAGGTGTGCTAACTGTTTTTCTAGGCGCTTATTTGTCAGTGAATATTTCTGAATCCATAATGAAGATAGCCATAGGCGTTTTTGAGGTTGCAGTAGGTATCGCCATTTTCTCTACGGCGAAAAACAAGACTGATGAGCAATATTTGGAAAGAATAACTAGAGAGCAGGTTATGAAAGAACTTATAATGATTTCCCTTTTGGCTGGATTTTTGAAAGGATTTTTTGGAGCAGGATGGGGACCAATAGGTATTGGGCTTTATATAGTTTTAGGGATTGATCCTGCAATTGTGGTGGGCTCTTCCTTAATTGTTAGGTTGATTTTGGACTTTGTAGGGGGACTTACCTATGCAAGCATGAATCTTGTTAATTTTGGAGCATTAACAATATTGACTATTTCTGGATGTTTTTCTGTTCCTTGGGCTGTGAAGGCTACTAAAAAGTTTTCTAGAAAAGGCATGAGTGTGTTTTTAGGAATTTTGATAGTTTTTCTAGGGTTATTAGTTATTGTTGATACAGTATTGTTGCTGGGAATATAGGAGTTTAAACTATTTTTCACGCGAAGAAAAATTGCGCCAAGCATAAAGTAAGTTTAAATTATTTATACGACAACATCTATAATTCTTTGTAAGAAAAATATTTCAGAATTTCGCTGAGTTGGGGTAAATGCAAGAAGAGGACGTGAAAAAGGCAGTACTAGAATGGATTGGGGCACATTTTCCCACAAGTATTATACGCACAGAAAATGATTGGATAACAGTTTATGAAGTTGAGGACAGTTACAGTATCGGTTATAGAATGGCATACAACATTCACATAAATTGTAACCCACAACAAACAGAGTGCCATAAAAGTCTCGGTCAATGTTTAATATGGTGCATTGAGAATGGATTTGTTCCCACCTACTTAGCCGTCCCATTTGATCACCCACACATTGAAAAATTTGGACGAATAATGAATTCTGTAAATCTGCCAATAGGACTTCTCTCGGTCAATCAAAATGGCGATGTGAGAATCATAATAAAACCTCACTTGCCATAAATTCCTTAAGATGAGATCTATTTTTCAGAAGTGAATCGAATTTTTAGGAGATTACTATAAGGCTGTAAAAAAGTTAGTTTGATTTATTAAGAAGCGTTGAAACTTCCTTTTCTTTGAAGAAAGAGACAGTGCCTTCCACCATATTTCTGTCATATTTCTTGTCACTTACGCTAGAGTTGTTATTTGATTGTGTTTGATCGACGCATCTTTATGTTCAGTGGTGGCTGCGAATAGATTGGGTGGGGACAGGTTTAACCTGTGTTTAACTGAGAAAGGCGTCCTTATTCGAAAAGAGTCACAGTAACCTCCTCGCCTGTTTCGATCACATCAAGGTTGATTGGCAAAATTATGTAGCCGTCAGCCTGCGCAAGGCTGGTAATGTCACCTGACTTTTTAAAAACAGGGTAAGCCTTACCTTTGGCAAGTTTCACTGGAAGAAACTGTTCACGTCCCGAGCCTGAAACGAACCGGCTGCCCATTCGCGCCTTAACGGTCTTAGGCTTCATCAGAGGCAATCTAGCCATTTTTCGGACAGCTGGAATAAGGAAAATGTACGCATTGCTTAGGCATGATGTTGGATACCCAGGCATTCCAATTATGGGCTTGTTTTCGACTAATCCAAGCAATGTAGGTTTGCCAGGTTTGATTTGAACTCCGTGGAACACAACTTTGCCGGTTTCCTCAATAACTTTCACAAGCAGGTCGCGTTCTCCAACTGAGCTTCCGCCTGAAAACACAATTAGGTCATGGTCTAGAAAACGTTTAATTGCTGTTTTGATGTCTGCAGCCGAGTCTGACACAACTGGAGACCTTGTTATCTGCGCACCGTTTTCCAAGAGCACGGAAGACAACGTATAAGAGTTGACATCGTAAATTTGCCCCTCCTTAATACATGAGCCAGGCTCGCAGATTTCTGTTCCAGTCGGAATAATTGCCACGCGTGGTTTTTCGTACACAAGCACCGTTTGTTTCCCTAAAGCCGCCAAGACCCCTACTTTCGCTGGAGTGAGAATGTCACCTTTTTTTATGACAATCTCGCCTTTTTTCATGTCTTCTCCTTTTGGTGAAATGTTGGCTCCTGGGTGAACGGCTTCTTTGATGACAACTTTGCCGTCAGCTTCCTCCGTGAACTCCACCATAATAACAGCATCTGCGCCTTTTGGAACACAGCAACCCGTAGCTATTCTTATGCATTCACCCTTACCAACTGGAATATCAGTTGTCTCACCAGCATGCAAGACAGCAACAATTTTTAAAGTAATTGAATTTAGATGAGATGCTCCGTAAGTATCCTCTGCTTTAACAGCATAACCGTCCATGGCAGCTCGGTCAAACGGTGGAACATCCTCTTGAGCAACAACGTCCTCAGCCAGTACCCTGCCAACTGAAACCTCTATGGGGACAGCCTCAACTCTTTCGATAGGTCTTACGGAACCTAAAATTTTCTTTAAAGCCTCTTCACGTGACATGAGAAGCCTAAACGGAGCCATTTCCGCCATGGTTTTTCCTTCTTTGAGATTGTGTCATTTTTTGATATTGCTTTCAAACTTTATATGTCTGTCTTGTTTTCCAAGCCGAGGTATATACTACATTGTGGAAATAAAGAAACCAGATAAATATGTATATGGCGAGAAGAGGTGATCTAGCCTCCTGGTGACCCGTGGAATGGTACGCTTTTCCACATGACCTCAAACCACTCTTCTTCGGTTATAGTTTCCCCTCGAACTATGATTTCTAAAACTTTTTGTAAAAGGACATGATGCCTTTTTTCATCCTCAAGTATTGCATTAAGCAGCAGCTTGACCTTTTCGTCTTTTACTTCAGAAATTCGTTCGCTGATTCTTTTTATGAGGACAGCTTCCATTTGAATGTGCTTTTCAATCAGCTCTTTTTGATGATCAAGTTGTTTCTGCGAGAGAACCTTCGTAACCTTCGTTAATAATTCAATTGCAGACGCATACATCTGTGCGTGCTTAGACGAGTCAAGCGAGATTCCCTTCAATGTTCCCTTAACAGCCGGGTTCTCGACATCAACTAAACCTTTATTTAGCGAATCAACGATTTCGTTTTCAACCTTGATTTGTTGCCTAAGAAAACTTAGCAACTCATTTTTTGTGCTCAAAGAACCACCTTCAATGTTACATGTCATAATAGGTGTAGCTTAAGGCATAAGGATTTCGACAAAAACAAAATTCCTTAGGCTTTAACCATAAAGACCGTTGTCTCAAACCTGTTGTGAGGCAGTTTTCTAACCTTGAAATCTCCGTATCTGACCTTGAGAACCCGAATTGCCTCTTCAAAAAGTTTTTTTCTTTCCCGCGTCACAAACTTGATCGTCATCAACGCACAGCCGCCCTCTTTTAGAAGAGGCGCAACATCAACCATTATTTTCGCTGAGTCAGCAGGAGCTAAATTCATATCGTTCGTTACCAAATCGAACAAGCCAACATCATGTGGGATATTTTCTGCTCGGCAACGTAGGTGAACAACATTCTGCAACCCCTCAACCTCAACTTCCAAATCCGCAGGGTCAACTGCAACAACCCTTTTAGCTAAACCAGCTAGAACCTTTGTCCAGCCTCCTGGGGCGGCACCGAGGTCAAGCACCTCAAAACTTGGCATAATCTTCAAATTAAAGGCGTCAAGAGCTTCTTTTATTTTGTATTCTGCTCGTGTAAATGGTCTTTCGCCCTTTGCATATTTTCTGGAAACACGGATCGATTTTACAATGAGGTTCTCTGAAGATGTGACGCCGACATAAGCATTGTTCTGAAATATTTGAACAATCACGACCTTTGAAGGATTTTTCAAGTCAACCTTAGCGCCAACGGTCTGCTCGATTTTTGAGCCAAGATCACGTTCTATGTCTCTGCTGGAAAAACTGTGGGTTCCTCGTCTTATGCATCTAACTGCAAAAGTATCTTCAGGTCTGAGTACTTTCTTTACAAGCTCAAAAAGTCTTTGGGCATTATTGCCTTCTGGCGAAATTTCCATTTTTGTAGTAACCGGAAAAACTCTTCCGATGTAAAGAGTTTCTGAGATTCGTAGTTTGCTAATTACTTCAGGTTCTGCACAGACAGTTTCAACTAAGAGATTGCCTTTAAAAAACGTGCTTTGCACCTTTGAATCAGGAATTAGGCTCACTACTTCTTTTTTAGCCTCATTTTCGAATCCAGAGGGAACTGTAATTACAAACATGTTTCCCATTCTATAGTGCAACCTTAGATGGCAAGTTAAGCATAGTATGACTATCATTTGACTTGAGTGATTAGGGTCCCCTATTTCTTGTTTTCCAATGTCCTAATGTATCTGTAAGCTTGAATTGCTGCCATGGCTCCTTCTCCAGCAGCGGTTATTATCTGCATTCCGCCACAGGTACAGTCTCCAGCTGCGTATACGCCTTCGATATTTGTAGCTTGCCTTCTGTCCACTTCTATGCAGCCTTTGTCGTCAATGTGTATTCCTGCTGCCTTAACGAGGCTCGTCATGGGAACGCCGCCGACTGAAATGAAGACGCCGTCGACTGTTACAACAGTTCTTTGGTTGCTCTCAAATTTTTTTGTTTCAATAGCTGTTACGAAGTTTTTTCCTAGAATAGATCCAACTTCGGCTTCGACAATCTTAATGTTTAATTTTTTCTTGCATTCATCAACTAAAGCTTTCTCAGCCCTAATTTCCTGTTCTTGAGTGAACAAATGTATCATTTTTGAAAAATTTGAAAGGTATAATGCATCTTCAAACGCCTCGTTTCCCGAGCCAACGACTGCCAAGACCCTATCTTTAAAAAGCGGTCCATCGCAGACAGTACAATAGGAGACGCCGCGCCCCAGAAACTCTGTCTCTCCCTGTATGTGAAGCTTTTTTCGTTGGGTTCCTGTGGCGATGATGACAGCAGAGCTACGGTACTCGTCTGATCTTGTTGTAACCTTTTTCACAGGATCTTTAAGCGCAAGATTCAAAACTTCCTCAGGATATCGAAGGTCGGCGCCAAACTTTTGGGCTTGTTGAACCATCCGGTTGACAAGGTCAAATCCGCTTATTCCCTCAGCAAACCCTGGAAAGTTCCAGACTTCTGGAGCTTCAGATGCTCTTCCCCCTAAAACGTTGCCTTCAAAAAGTTTAGTTTTCATGCCTAATCGAGCTGCATATATTGCGGCAGTTAACCCCGCTGGTCCACCGCCTATTATGATGATGTCTGTAGGATCAGTCTTCAATGTCGTTTTCCTCGATCTTCCTTGAGGGCAACTTGACCTTTCGTGTTAGCTGAACCTAGGATCGCATCGGCTATTTTTTGTCCAAGGTCTCTGCACATTTTCAGTTCTTCCCGTGAAGGAGCAAATTGAACTTGAACGGTTGGCTCGATGACATCGAACTTGGCGGCTTTGAGCATTTCCATAATGGTTCTTACTGCTCCACCTCCCCACCCATATGAGCCAAAACATGCCCAAATTTTGTTTTTTGGTCTAAGCCCGATGACGTATGTTAGGAAAGCGCTTATTGAGGGAAGCATGGAACTATTGAGTGTCGACGAGCCTACGATTACAGCCTTTGATTCAAGGATTTCTTTCAACACCTCGGCGTAGTCCGACTTCCGCATGTTAAAAAGGTGTACCTCAACTCCTCTGTTTCCTATGGTTAAGCAGATTGTGTCTGCCATTTTCTTGGTGCTTCCCCACATCGTGTCATAGACTATTACAACTTTACTTCGGGTCTTGCCTTCGCTCCAATCAATATAAGCCTTAACAATTTTTTCAGGATTGCTACGCCAGATTACACCGTGGCTTGGCGCAATAATTTTGGGTTCTATGCTCAATCTCCTTATTTCTTCGATTTTCCTCGGAATCAGTAGTGAATAGGGCATTAGGATGTTGGCGAAGTATTTGGCGGCTTCGTCCATAAGCAGGGATTGGTCAACTTGGTCGTCGAACCTTTGCGATGTGGCTAAGTGCTGACCGAAAGCATCACTCGGCATTAAAATCATGTCTTCTTTCAGGAAAGTAAACATGCTGTCGGGCCAATGAAGCATAGGTGCCTCAACGAATGTTAAAGTTCTTGATCCAAGATTTATTTCATCGCCTGTTTTTACGACTTGAAAGTTCCATCCGTTGGTTGAATAATATTTTTCTAGCTCGTCTTTTCCTCTTTTCGAAGTAACTATTATAGCATTTTTTGCGTGTTGCATCACATGTTCTAGTGATCCTGAATGGTCGGGCTCAACATGGTTGACAATGACATAATCTAATTTTTCAAGGCTTGTAATTTTGCTGATGTTCTCGACAAGTGTTTCTTTATAGGGTTCCTTAACAGTGTCAACAAGAACCGTTTTCTTGTCCAAAATCAGGTATGCATTATAAGTTGTGCCTTTTCGAGTTTCGTAACCGTGAAAGTCTCTAATGTCCCAGTCGATAGCTCCAACCCAAAAAACGCCTTTAGCAATTTCCACAGCCGTCATATTTTTGAATCTCCAACCGCCATGATTAAACAAGATGAGTCTAAAAATAAAAAGGCTTAATGTAGAAAGCCAATGTTTTTATAATAAGGCATCTTCTTAAGGAGGAGTAATTTTAATCGCCTGAACAGGACATTGGGTTTCGCACGCTAGGCATTGTATGCATTCTTCTTGTCTAGCTGGGAAAGCCTTCTTTTCGGATTTTGGGTGCCTAGGAGTGTTTCGCCACTCGTAAAGCTGAACTGGACAAACCTCTATGCATATGCCGTGTCCTTCGCAGATGTCCCAGTCTACAGCAACGTTGGTTCCTCGAATACCCAATTTTGTGGGAGGGTCAACGGCTCCCCAAATCGCGACGCCTTCTTGTTCTCCAATTTTTTCTCTGTTTTTTTGAAAATCATGATCTATTGGCAAAAAAGTTCACCTGTCTCTATAAGGATAATAGAGCTTTATTTTAAGATTTCCTAAGTTTTTCTAAGGCATTCTCTCCAATGTTACTTCTAATCTCATTTGCCTTGAGTCTCTAAGAATAATCAAGTCAACTTTATCTCCAGGTTGCCCCTGCCTAAGGAGTTCTTGAAGGTCTTCAACGCTATGGATTCTCCTGCTATCCATTCCAAGAATAATGTCACCTTTCCTCATCCCAGCTTCTTCTGAAGGACTACGTGATTCGACTCCTGCAACCAAGACCCCGCTTTCAACGGGTAACCTGTATTGCTCTGCAACATCACTTGTTATGGTTAAGCCTAGTATACCAAGCCACGGTTTCTTAACGCCTCCATGAAACAGTATATCGTTCGTACAAGCCTTAGCTGCATTTATGGGAACAGCGAAGCCTATGCCTTGGGCAAACGGAATGATGGCGGTGTTAATTGCGACTGCTTTCCCTTCAACATCTATTAAAGGTCCGCCGCTGTTGCCTGGATTAATGGCAGCGTCAGTTTGAACCAAGCCTTCGAAGGTTCCTCGCTCTGAATGTATGGTTCGGTTTAAGGCACTTATCACTCCTGAAGTTACGGTTGGTCCGCCTACTAGGCCAAAGGGGTTTCCGATGGCAAACACTCTTTGTCCAACTCGAAGTTTGTCTGAGTCGCCAAGCGCTAACGGAGAAAGGTTTTTGCCGTCAATTTTGACAAGTGCTATGTCTGAGCTTCTGCATACTCCTTCAAGTTGCCCTTTGAAGACTCGTCCGTCGCTTAATGTTACGGCGATTTCGTTGGCCCCTGCTATTACGTGGTTGTTCGTTAAAATGTAGCCTCTTTCGTCAATGATGAACCCTGAGCCCATGCCCTGAACTGGGACCACACGGTAAAATACGTCGTGGACCACTCTTACCGTGTTAACGTTGACTACGCTTTGACATGCCTTCTCAATCAAGTCGACATTGTCTTTCTCGCTCACAAAATCAGTCCGCCACAAAACAAATTCAGTTAACTATCAAAAATCTTAGTGAACCCTTTAAGGATTACGCAAATAACCTACGTAGTCTACTGAAAACCTCTTCTCGGTTCATAAAGTCAAAGAATCCAGATAAAAATTGAATTCTCCTAAGAAGCAATGAAGTTATCAAAATAAACACAGTAAAGGCTAGGTGCGAGTTGTTCACGAAATGCCTGCGTCACAGAAAAGGTTTACTGTATTTTGTAGCTGAATAGCTAGATTCAAGTATAACGACCACGTTAAGGATTGTGGTGCATTTTGATGGAATCAAAGGTCGCTCTTGTAAAAACTGATAAGGGAGTAGCAGAAGCTTACCAGCGTGCACTTAGGCTAATTGGCGAAACCGATTTCCAGACGTTCGAAACATAACGATAAAAGTTGGCATTTATGACAGGAGGAATCTTAACTTTCCCACAGTTCCCGTTGTTAAAGCGGTCGGAGTCGTTTACTTATGCTCAAAGAATTCTTATCGCTGAATCTGACAACCATAATGGCAAAGCTTTGGAACGTCTTCAGGAGTGGAAAGAGGTTTTCTCAAATCGAGTAATGCCTTTTAGTTTGTCGAACGATCCTAAAACGCGGGAAGTAACAATTTGTGGAGAGAAAATTCGTTTTTCTAGTTCACTTTTTAAACCGAACTTTCTCGTCAGCCTTCACGTTTTACGAAAGGGAAAAGCAGGTTGCATCTTTAAGAACCTTCTTGGCTTAATACCTGACATCAGAAAAGAACGTTTCCACGAAAAATTAGGAGTTGCCCTTGTGGAGATGGCGAAGTCAGTCGGTTGGATAGACCTCGCTGTTATCGACGGAACCTACATGTACGGAAGCGAATGGAAGGAGGGCGTGCCATTAGAAAGAGAACAGAAAAGCCTCCTCATCGTAGGCAGAGACCCAGTGGCGGTTGAAACAGTGGGAAGTACTATTGCAGAAGAGGATCCGCTGTCTATCCCAGCGTTAGCCGTAGCTCGCGACAAAAACCTTGGAGAAACCGACATCAACCGAATCAGAATACTGGGAGAAAACATAAAAAACACTGTTTAAACATCCGCTGCCATTTTTAACGTCTCTTCAAAATCAGGTTCAGTTAACTATCAAAAATCTTAGTGAACCCTTTAAGGATTACACAAATAACTTAAACAGGCTCCTAAAAACTGTTTTATTCCAGCTAGCCAATTAAAAGCAACTGTTGTCTAGGCTGTGGAAACTTCGGTATCCTTAATGCTGTAAAGGGCGCGTTAGTTGACCTTGGTCTGGAAAAAGAAGAGGTTGCCATTGTTTCAGGCATAGGTTGCCACGGGAAGATCGTTAATTACATCGATGTCAACGGCTTCCACGGCATTCACGGAAGAGTTCTACCAATATCTACGAGCATAAAACTTTCTAACCCAGAACTAACGGTGATTGGGTTCGCTAGAGATGCAGACCAGTACGACGAGGGCTGGGATCACTTCTGCCATGCTTTGCGGATAAACATAGATATGGCCCTCATTGTGCATGATAATCAAATCCTGGGTTTGACAACGGGGCAAACAACGGCTACGAGCCTGCAAGGATTTAAAACGAAATCGACGCCACACGGTTCAGTTGTGCCTCCCTTGAATCCCATTGCACACGCTATTGTCAGTAACGGAACCTTTGTTGCTCGTGGCTTCGCAGGAGACCCAAAACACCTTCAAGGATTGATTGTTGAGGCAGTCAAGCACAAAGGCTTCGGTTTTATCGACGTTTTCCAGCCATGTGTTACAACTACCTAAACACATATCAATGGTTCCGCGAAAGGGTTTACAAACTCGAATCAGAAGGGCACGACTACACGGATATGAAGAAAGCTTTGGAGAAAAGCTTCGAATGGGGTGAACGAATTCCAATTGGCATCTTTTTAAGGAAGATAGGCCAACCTACCTCGACTCTTTACCTCACTTAAAGGATAAGGTACTTGTGAATATGCCCATTGATGACATTGACATAACTTCCATCATTGAAAGCATGAAGTAAGCCTAACCCGTTTTTTGGGAAAACTTTTTAAAAATCAGTAAGCGAACGATACGAATGCTTTTTAATTGGATGTAGTTTAATAAATATAGGTGATTGTTTTGAGTGCAGCTAAAGAGTTCTCATTGACTGAATTGAATAAGCCGTCAGACTGGAATAACTTGACTGATATGGCGAAGAAGCATGTTCCCGTTATTGAGGCGCCGAGTAGAGTTAAGGCTAAGGAACCCTTTACTGTAAAGGTTAAGGTTGGCGGAATCGGTGGCGTTGAGCATCCAAACACTTTGGGTCACTGGATTAACTGGGTTGAGTTGTATTCTGGTGAGCGTTTGATAACAAGGATCGAGTTTGCACCTGAGCTAAGCAACGGTTACGTGGCAACGGTGAACGTAACCCTAAGCGAAGCAGCGACATTACGGGCTCGGGAATATTGTAACTTACACGGCGTTTGGGAAGGGAAAGAACAGAAAGTAATCGTTGAATAGGCCTACTTTGGTGCACCTTTGTCGCAAAAATAGTCTCCTTCTAAACCATAATCCATGTAAACTTGGCACGCAGGACACAGGCACCCGTTTCTCTCAATCTTTTTTATGCTTTTTCCTCTGCTGCAAAATAGCCACTCACCTGTTCTCGGGTAACTTGGGCAGCTACCGCAGAAATCCTTGCATGTTTCTTCGTTTTTCGGTTTGTCTTCAACTTTCATTTTTTGTCCATTAATGATTATGTTCATATAGGAAATAACGGTTTTGTTAAACAGATGGCATGTGGATGGCCTTGGAGCAATCTGCCAAAGTTCTTAAAAGGATTGATGAAGCGTCAAAAAGGCGATATTTGCCCATAATTGGACCTGAAAGAGGCAAATTTTTAGCTGAGATTGTGCAGAGAGCAAAACCAAAATGTGTGTTGGAAGTCGGGTGCCTCGTGGGTTATTCGACGATTCTGATGGCAAAGGAACTAGAAGCCGACGCAGAAATTATTTCAATCGAAATCGACCGAGACGAGGCAGAGGTTGCGAAACAAAATCTACGTGACGCCAGCGTCAAGCCCAAGGTTCAAATACTTGTTGGAGATGCTTCAGAATTGATTCCAAAACTTAATGGAAGTTTCGACCTTGTTTTTCTGGATGAAGACAAACACGAATATTTTCGTCACATACGGTTGATTGAAGACAAGCTCCATGAAGGAAGCATAGTCATAGCGGACAATGCGGGTGCCTATGCGTTTTCGATGAGAAACTATCTAGACTACGTGAGAAAATCTGGAAAATACGAAAGCCGTTACGTTCCTGCAGAGACCGATGGGCTAGAAGTCAGCACGAAACTGTAGTGCAACTGATCTTTAGTTAATACTAGTGAAAGCTGAACGTTAGGTATTTAGGTCCCATCTTCTTTCTGGAGTTTTCCGCAATATTTGTAAGCAGGCTTAACCTATAAAATTACATGTGGTTGATTTACGTGAAACAGGTCCTTTTCGTATGTGTCGAAAATGCTTGTAGGAGCCAGATGGCTGAAGGATTCTTGAACGCCATGGCAAGCAACCAGATAAGAGCAAAGAGTGCTGGTAACATGCCCGCTGAAAGAGTGAACCCTTTAGCTGTTCAAGTTATGAAGGAGGTTGGGATTGACATTTCTGGCCACAAGCCTAAAATGATCACCGCAAATATGATTCAAGAAGCTGACAGAGTTGTTCTTATGGGCTGCGGCGGAAATGCTTGCCCAATTGTTCCCAAACAAGTTGAGGACTGGCAAATAGAAGATCCATCGGGAAAAGGGATCGAAAAATTCCGAGAGGTTCGAGACATCATCGAAAAAAAGGTTAAGAAACTCATAGATGAGATGGAAAAAGGTAAGTAAAAGAGCCAGTCACTATATCCGCATAGTTTCGGGGAATCTAAGTTGACTGACGAAATTTCGGAACTTAAGGGAAGGGTTGAGAAAATTCTTGCTCTTTTGGAAAAGGAGCATCCAGACGCAAAAGTAACCTTAGAATTCAGCAATCCCCTTGAACTTTTGGTCGCCACTATCCTTGCTGCTCAATGTACAGACGCCAAGGTTAACCAGGTTACGGAAACTTTATTTCAAAAGTATCGGACTGCAGAGGATTATGCAAATGCTGATCTTGCGACATTCGAAAAGGAAATTAAGCCAACTGGATTCTACAGGGCTAAGGCTAAGAGGATAAGAGATGCCTGCCGAATGCTTGTTGACAAGTTCGGTTCGCAGGTTCCTCAGACAATGGACGAGCTATTGAAGGTTCCAGGTGTCGCGCGGAAAACAGCCAACATCGTGCTTTCTAATGCCTATGGAAAATACGAAGGCATAGCTGTGGACACACATGTTTTGAGGCTGGTTAAGAGACTTGGACTTACTAGCAGCAAGACAAGGGAAAAGATTGAAGCAGACCTCATGCAGATAGTTCCCAAGGAATCTTGGCTGAAATTCTCAGACCTCCTTATTTTTCATGGGAGAAGGGTCTGCAATGCTAAAAAGCCAAAGTGCAACCAGTGTGTGCTTAAGGATCTTTGCCCATTTGCTTTTTCTTTTGGTTTTTGATTTTTATTGCATAAACATTTTTTTTAAAAAAAGGACTTTAAAAGGCGTGTTACTGTTTATAGCATGTATGCTTCTGTTACGTACCTTCGCATCATTCGATGGCTGTTAAAGTAGTATGCAACCTTGCCAATGGAGTTCTCCATCATTGTCACCCAAGCATCCCTGTTTTTGTAAAAAGTTGGAATCACGATGTATTCTAGCTTATTGTAAAGGTCTTGGACTTCGCGAATTCTTCTTTCTTCTTCTGTCAGCTTTTCTTCAGGCAAAGGTCCGATTGACCATCCTGTGACTCCTTCGATGCAGCCTTCAAGCCACCAACCGTCCAATACACTGAAGTTGATTACGCCGTTATGAGCTGCTTTCATTCCACTCGTTCCAGAAGCCTCAAGCGGTGGCAAAGGCGTGTTAAGCCAAACATCGACGCCTGACGTTAATTTTGCAGCCATGTCGATGTCATAATTTTCTAAATAAGCAATTTTCATTTCGTCTTTAAGCAGCGTCTTGTAACTGAAGATTTCTCTGATCAAGTCTTTGCCTGAAATGTCTCTTGGATGTGCTTTTCCTGCAAAGATGATCTGCAGTTTTCCTCTCTTGAGTATTTTTCTCAGCCTAGAAATATCGGAAAAAATTAATGTAGCTCTTTTGTAAGCCGTAGCTCTTCTAGCGAAACCGATAGTTAGAACAGACAGGTCCATGTTGACACCTGTTTTCTGGTTAACAAAGTCCATAAGGTCTTTCTTTGCGTTCACGTGGGCTTTCCATAGTTCGTCGCTTGGAACGCCGTCGACTCTTACAAGGAGTTCAGGTTCATTCGCCCAGCCTGGAATGTACCTGTCAAACAGGTCTTTGAAGTCTTCACATGTCCAAGTGTAAGAGTGGACACCGTTCGTTATTGCCCAAATTGTGTGTCCAGGGAAGAGCTTCTTTGAAAACTCCATGTGAGCCTTAGTTACGCCGTTAATGTATTTGCTGAGGTTCAAAGCTAGAAGAGTCATGTTCAACTTGTCAGCTCCACCTTCAGCCCTCAAAATGTCTAAGGGAAACTCATCATTAAGCAGATCCTCAACCAAATCGTAGGAAAATTTGTCAAAAGCAGCCTCAACTGGAGTGTGCGTCGTAAAGATACAAAGGTTCCGAACCTTGTCAGGGTTCATGTCGTTCCTTTTCATTAACTCAAGAGTGAGAAGGCTTGAATGCCCTTCGTTCATGTGATACTTTCTAGGGTTAAAATTCAAAGCGTCAAGCATTCTTACGCCGCCGATACCGAGGATAATTTCTTGTTTCAATCTATATCTTTCGTCTCCGCCATAGAGAACATCAGTGATCTGCCTGTCCTCAGAGGTATTCCCTGGAACATCCGTATCTAGAAAAACTATGGGAACTAATCCTCCTGTGAGGCTTTGGTATTCATAAAGCCATGATCGAACCTTGACGTTTCTGCCGCCAATTCTCACATTGACTTCAGCTGGCATCAACGTCATAAACTTTGAAGGATCCCACTCATCAGGGCATTCGATTTGGTTGCCATCTTCCGTAAGTTTTTGTTTGACGTAGCCTTTCTTGCTTACGAGTGTTACAGCGACAAGTGGTATTCTTAAATCTGCGCTGGAACGGATTGTGTCTCCAGCTAAGACGCCTAAGCCGCCACTATAGGTTGGGATTTCACTTCTTATGCCAATTTCCATTGAGAAATATGCAATGTAAGATCTTTCGATGAAAATGTGTCTGCAGTTGTCGCAGCAAAAATAGTAGGTTTTGCCTCTTGCTTCGGCTTTGAACTCTGTTTTTTCAGGGTCAAGTGGCATACCGCAAACGGGGTCCTTCACGATCACGCAGACAGCTCCAAACAAATAACTTTTCTTTTGTAGACTTTATTAGGCTAATGTTGGTTGAATTTTTTTCTTACGTATAACCATTGCTGGATTAAGCGAAGCTCATTTTGTCTAATATTCTTTGTGAATAATTAGCTCAAGAGACTTTGTAATTAATGAACGGATTGTGATGGAAGTTTATCGTCTTCTAAGTAAAGAACTTATGATGCTGTATAGCGCGATGAGTAGTCCACAGACTATTATTTCTGTTCCAAGCGTTGTCTGCCAAGTCAGGGTGCCTGTTCCGTAGAGATTAATGAGGTATGCGAATATTACCAGCGCTATGCCTGAGAAAATGTCTGCTATGATTCTTCTTTTTACGTCGTTGGTCAGTATTCTCACAATGGCTTTAATGAAACTGAAAAAACCTGAGGCGCCGAGGAAGATTGTGGCGCTAAAAATTAATTCCGAAGGTGGTCTTACTATTGTTTTTTCAGCAATAAGTTTTTCTATCCAAAAACGGAAATCATCGAATACATTTGTGTTTAGCGTATACGTTATTCCAACTGCAAGTAGAAAGAATCCTAACGAGACTAGACCTAGATAGTCTTTTTCTTCTTCGCCGAAGCATGTGTCTCTTTCTCGAACATACTTTCTTCTTTCAACGGTTTTCAGAGTTTCAGATACAAGAGGTGCACCGCAATAGACACAGAATTTGTCTCCCTCTTTTATTTCAGCATTACATCTCGGACAATAAGGCATGTTTGTTAACCATTCCATAAATCAGTTTTAAGCGTCTTAAGGCTTTTGGATACTTGTTTACAACAGCTTTTATTATTGCTGTGAAATAATATTTTCTGGGTCTTGATGGCACCTCTAAAGAAGATTTTGTTCGTTGAGCCACCTAAGGATCTTTGGTTTGTTATGGGAGAGTATCTTCCTCCTCCTCTTGGAATATTGGAGTTGGCGGCGTATCTTGAAAACCACAATGACGGAGTCGAGATTCAGGTTTTGGATTGCCAAGCTGAGGGTGTTGATTGGAAGGGATTAGAAAAAAAGCTGGAATCTTTCAGTCCCGACATTGTTGCTCCCAGCGCCTTGGCTACTTGTAACGTTTATACGGTTATTCGAACCTTGGAGGTTGCTAAAAAGGTTAATCCGAGCACCATAACAGTGGTTGGTGGCCAACATTTCACGGCGTTAGCTCAAGAAAGCCTTGAAGCTTACCCTGAGATTGACATCGTTGTGCGAGGTGAAGGGGAACAGACTCTGAGCGAAACTGTCAGGGCCTTGCAGAACGATAAGCCGCTTTCAGGTGTTCAAGGTGTGTCTTTTAAGCATGAGGGAAGGGTGGTTCATACTTCTAGCCGTTCTTTGATTGAGAGTCTTGATGATTTGCCTTTTCCTGGCTACCATTTTGTTGAGGACAATATGAAGAAGTATCATTTTAGGATGATGGCAGGTTCGAACGTCGGGTACGCTCTTGTTGAGGCTTCGCGTGGTTGTCCTCACCATTGTCTTTTTTGTTCTCAGTGGAGGTTTTGGGGTGGGAAATGGCGGTTTAAATCGCCTAAACGTGTTGTTGACGAAATTGAATTTTGCCATAAGGAGTATGGAATCAGGTTCATTTGGTTTACTGATGACAACCTTGGGCTTGGCGGGAACACTGACAAAATATGTGACGAGATTATCAGCCGTGGTCTTTCTGACGAGATTATGTGGTTTGTTCAGGCGAGGTGTGATGACGTCTGCGGCAACAAGGACATTTTGCCTAAGCTAAGAAGGTCTGGGTTGCTTTGGGTTCTTACTGGTTTGGAGAGTCACAGTCAAGAGACGCTTGACGGTTTTCGTAAAGATATTCGGTTGTCCGATTCGAAGCAGGCTGTTGACCTGTTGAAGAGGAACGACATTTTTTCTCAAGCAACGATGATTATTGGAGACAGAAGGGATTCGCGTAGGTCAATTGGGAATCTTCGGGAGTTCGTTAACGAGGTTGACCCTGACTTGGCTATTTTTATGATTTTAACGCCGTTTCCTGGAACTGACCTTTATGATGTTGCGCGGAGCAGTGGGTGGATAGAAGATTTGAACTGGGCTAATTATGACATGGTTCACGCAGTTATGGGTACGGATTTCCTTTCGAGGCTTGAGGTTCAAGAGGAACTGTACGAGTGTTACCGGAGCTTCTACGGTTCGATGAGTAGGCGTTTGAAAAGCCTTTTTTCGCCAAACTCGTTGAAGAGAAGAACGTACAGATACTTAGCCAGTCAAGGGTTGTTAAGTGCTTTTCGGGAGATGTTTTGAAGGGTCTTGCCTAAAAGTGGCGGCGCATCTTCGTTTTTTCTGTTGATTTCTGTTTTTGGGTTAGGTTTGTTAGCTGTTTTGTTTGCTGGTCAAACGGTGGCTGAGACAGATTTCGTTTGGCAAAAGCAGATTGTTGGGTTAATCTTCAGCTTAATCTGTTTTCTAGGCATTTTAGCTGGGTTGTCGCCTGGTAGTTGTTCGCGGAGAACGCATTATAAGCCAGTTGATGAAGGCAGCTATGTTAAAGCTGCACAGAGCAGCGAGGAGGAAAGGTTCGTTTTTGTTGGTCATCACCCTAACTGTGGCAGTTTTTCTTCTCATGTCTTGTCGTTTAAAAGCAAGGTTTTTTGTGCGGGTTGTATGGGTCTTGTTGTGGGAGCTGCTGTGTCTCTTGTTGGTTGTTTTCTCTATTTTTTTGTCGGTTTAAGCTTTGATGGGCTCATTGAGGTCTTTTTTTGGTTTGGGTTTCTAGGGGTTTCGGTTGGTTTGTTTCAGTACAAGTTTCCCTTTAGTAGCAGTGTTGCCCACCTTGTTCTTAATGTGGTTTTTGTTTTTGGGTCGTTTCTTCTTCTCGTTGCGGTTGACAATTCCGTAAAGAGCTTGGTGTTAGATTTGTATTTGGTTGCGTTGAGTGTATATTGGGTTTTGACTCGGACTGAGTTGTCAAGGGTGGAGCATAGAAAAAAATGTTTGCGGTGCGGTCGGCGGTCTTGCGGGTTGTCTTTTGCCAGTTAGGTGGAACCGTTAGCGTCTTCTTCTTCGAAGTATGCCGTATATTGCGCCGATGACGATTAGCAGTCCGATGATTATTATGAAGAATGCGCCTGTGTATTTTCCAAGGTCCAGTTCAAAGATCATGCTTAGTCCTGAGGTGATGATTAATAGTCCAATGATTATGCCTATGATTGCTCCTCCGTATGGGAGGCCGAAGCATTCGTGTTCTACGCGTCTTTCAGGTTCGAAGCATGAGTCTCCCTGTCTTTCTCGTGTTATTTCCATTCTGGCGCCGCAGTTGACGCAGTATTTTGCGTCTTCTTCGTTTTGGGTTCCACATTTTGTGCATGTTGCCATAAATAGTGCTCCTTATGCTTCATTGGGCTTCTTCGATTATTTAAGTGTTGCATTGCTTGTTTTTTTGGGTTTGTTTTGTAATTCTTAAATATCACTCGTGGCAATACATTAGTGGCATAAAAAGGGATGTGGTTGATGAATGGGTAAGATTCCGATTGCGTTGCAGCTATATTCTGTCCGTGATGATTGTGCTCGTGACTTGCCTGGGACGCTTAAGGCTGTGGCTGATATGGGATATGACGGTGTTGAGTTCGCTGGCTACTACAACAGGTCTGCTGAGGAGCTGCGGAAACTGGTTGACGACTTGGGATTAAAGGTTGCTGGGTCGCATATTGGGCTTAATACGCTTCAGGGTGAGGAGCTTAAGAAGACGGTTGAGTTTAACAGGGTTCTTGGTAACAGGTTTTTGGTTGTTCCTTGGATTCCGGAGGAGTTAAGGAACTCAAGGCAGGCGTGGCTTAATGTTGCTAAGTTGTTCAGCGAGATTTCTGATAAGGTTAAGAGCGAAGGCATGAGGGTTGGGTATCATAACCATCACATGGAGTTTATTCCGATTGACGGCGAGTTGCCTTGGGACATTTTTTATGGTGCTGTTTCTCCTGACGTTGTGATGCAGCTTGACACTGGGAATGCGTTGCATGGTAAGGTTGGTGTTGACGAGGTTCTTGCGGTTGTGAAGAGGTATCCTGGCAGGGCGGTTACTGTGCATTTGAAGGAGTTTTCGTCTTCTAATCCTAAGGCGATTATTGGCGAGGGCGAGATGAAGTGGAAGCAGTTCTTTAAGCTTTGTGAAACTGTTGGCGGAACCGAGTGGTACATTGTTGAGCAGGAGTCCTACGCGTATCCTCCTTTGGAATGCGTGAAAAGGTGCTTGGAGAACCTTAGGAAAATGCTCAAATAAGGAGTGGATGATATTAGGAGTTGTTTAGTTGAGCGAGCGAAGAATGGTTTTTGTTGGGAACGTTAGGGAAGTTCCGGTTGGTGAGGCTAAGGGTTTCGTGTATCCTGTGGGTGACAAGAAGGGTTCTACGAGGCCTGCTCTTGTGATTCATCTTGAGGATGGACTTTATGCGTTTGATGGTCTTTGTACTCATATGAGTGCTGAGGTTAAATGGAACAGGTATACTGAGAAAATCTGGTGTACGATGCATGATGGGATGTATGATCCTAAGACTGGCAGGCCGTTTATGGGTATGCCGAGGGAGCCGTTGAAGAAGTTAGAGTTAAAAATTGAGGAAAACGGGGACATTTACGTCCTAGTTTAGATTTTTTGGTTCTTTAAAAAGGTTCTTTTTGTCTTTTCTTTTTTTGGACGTTTATGCTGTCTGCTTGTTTTTTGGATTAGCCTTTTTTTGTCGTAGTTTTTTGATGATTTAGGAGCTTTTAGTTTAGGATAGTGGCAGAGTTTGTTGGTCTGATGTTGACTCGTCTGTTTCTGGGTCTTCTTCTGTTTCTTCGATTATGTCTGTTTCTTCTTCCACTGCTGTCATTGGTTCTTCTGGTTCTATGGGTTCTAGGTCTTCTAGGTCTTCGATTTTGGGCTGTGCTGGCTGGGATATGATTTTTGTTGACATTCTTATTTCGTCCAGTTCTTGCCTTGTTGCTTCCAGCCCTAGCAGTATGGCTTTGTTTTGTTTTTCGTATGTTTCGTCGTCTAGGTCTCCTGCGGCGTGGTGGATTTCGAGGCTTGCGAGGAACAGTTCAAGGGTGCTGATTTGCTGTTCCAGTTCTTGGGCTCTTGTCGCCATTCGCGTCTTGATTGATTCCAGGTGCCCTTCCAGTTCTGTTATGGCTTTCGTCAGCTCCTTTTCAAGGGTTTCGTAGGTTGTTTTTGAAATCTTGTTCGCAGAATAAAGGTTGTCCAAGGCTTGCTTCTTTTTCTTTGTGACTTCCAGCTCCTTGGTTGAAAGCTCGAAAGAATACTTCCATATGCTCATTCTTTACACCGCCCTTCTGGTGCAAGCAAGGTAAAGATAACCTTTGCCAACACGCACATGTATACAATAATATTAAGACACGCATTACATAGCTGTGCGCTGAAGCCAAGAGGGGGAGGGGTATATAAACCTATATAAACGAAAGGCTAGAATTCCTGACCAAAAAAGTTTGTAGGCAGTTTTTAATATAATGTGATATTGTATTTTTTTGTTATTGTATGAGTTTTAGGATGTCTTGTTGTATGTATTGTATGAGTTCGTTGATTGTGCTTTTGCTGAAGAGGGTTACTGTGCAGTTTCTTGTTATGCCGACGACTATGCCTCTTCGCTGCGCCTCGAAGACCACGTACCAAATTTGCCCGTGACGAAGGTACTCCTTGTACAAAGCTGTGTCCGCCACATCTGATCCAGCTAAGCAAAGCTTCTCAACGCCTGGAATGTCAACGTTGTCAAACCAGATCAGCTTCGTCGCCGCAGGGTTCGCCTCGTGCAGCTCACGCAAGGTTTCGCTAGTGATGTTAACTTCGACGACGGCGCCTACCTGAATAAAGAGAATCTGGCTTATCTTGTTAGCCACGGTTCCCGTAAGTAGCTTCTTCACGCCACGAGCTACGCTTGGAGCTAACACGATGAGAAACAAGCGGTTGCTATAAGGCACAATCCAGAAAAGAGCCTCCTCGGTTCCCAAGGTTTGAACGAGCTCTCGCCTATAAAAACGGGCGCCAACGTAGTCTCGGCTGAAGACGCCTGAAACAACCTCGTCTTCGACTTTCAAGTCTAGAACCTCAGTGACCAAAGAAACCTGTTGGCCTGATTCGGCTTCGAAAGTCTCCTCCTCGCGGAAGTTTTTGAGCTTCTGAACCATCAACCCGAAATCCACGTTTTCTTTAATCTCGAAGACCTTAACAGGCAGAACCAACGCCTAACACCAAGAAAAACAAACGACGAACAAGCCTTTAAACCTAACACCCTAGCAGCCCTATCTTTCGCCTCGCCTCTCTTTCTCGGCACGCCGCATCAAAGACTCCTTAAAGCATCTTGGACACAGCGGAAGCGGAACCGTTTCCCAAGACCCGTCTTCAAGCTGAATCTTCATCACTTCTTCTTCGGAAAGAACCGCACCGCAGCCCTCGCAACGCCTCTCTTCAACCAAAAAGTCCGCCCTTCTTCATAACTCTCCAGCCAGCTCTTTAACCTTCCGAAGATTGTCGATGTCCCGCATGGAACCTTCCCAAGGAGTCTCCAAAATCAAAGGCAACTCGCGGAACCTGCTGTGCAAAATAGCGCGAAACCCTTTCTCTCCAATTTTGCCTAAGCCGATGTGCTGGTGCCGGTCAACCCTCGAGTTCCAACCACCCCAAGAGTCATTCAGGTGAACAAGCTTAAGCCTGCTGAACCCTATCACCTCGTCGAACACACGCAGAGTCTCCTCAACAGCCTTCACGGAGCGAAGATCATAGCCCGACGCAAACCCATGCGCAGTGTCAAAACAAACCCCAACCACCTCAGGCTTAGCAACACCGTTGATGATGTGGCTTATGTCCTCAAACCTTCCACCCATGCTGTTCCGCGTACCAGCCGTGTTCTCAAGCAACAACATGACTCCGCCGCTCCCCTCAGACCTGTAAGCCTCATCGATTGCCTTAACAATCCGCTCAAAGCCCTTCTGCTTCCCAGCTCCCAAGTGGCTGCCGAGATGCGTAACCAAAAAGGGAACCTCAAGCCTCCTGCACCTGGCAACCTCCTCCTTAAGAGTCTTAACAGACTTTGCATAAACGTCCTGCCTCGCCGAAGCCAAGTTTAAAAGGTAAGGAACATGCGCAAAAACAGGCTTCACATCATAGCTGTTCACCTTATCAATGAACACCCGAACCTCTTCGGAGCAAAGCTCATCAGCAGCCCAAGCTCTGGGAGTTCGAGTAAACATCTGAAACGTGTTGCAGCCAATCTCAACCGCCCTGTCAACAGCCTCATCAATTGTGCCAGCGATAGAAACATGGAACCCAACCCTAAGCATTATTTCAGCCTTCGCTGCCAGCTTTATTAGTTGAGAGGTTGTTTGATTGCTCATTTACTGCTGCTTTTCCCCAGTTTATGGAGTTCCAGACTCTCTCATGTACAAAGTAGGCTGCGCTTGTGTATATGTTGCTTATCATCATAAACCAGAATGCGATTTCAATCTTCCCTGAAAGAATGTAGACTATAATAAAATCTAATATAATTATCAAAATCCTGTACGATACTGCCTTAATCAACGACCTCGTCCAACGCTCATGGAAAAAATATTTTTTCATCAACCATTACCTCAACATCAGATTCTATGCTCCAAACATGAGAATCCTAAGCTTCAAAGAATGATTTTAGTCTTTGCTCTGTGCTTGAAAAACAGGCAATAAATTTAAATTTACGATGCATCGTAATTTCTATCTTAAATGGGTGCCTAGACTTGACTGAAGAATTAACAAGCCAAACTGAAGAATTCCTTGAAACGATATATAGACTCCAGGAAAGGAACGGAGTAGCCCGAACAAGCGAACTCGTAAAAATGCTTCGCATAGTTCCTGGAACAGTTACAAACACCGTTGAACGGCTTGAAAAAAGAGGGCTGATAAAACACGAGGTATACAGAGGCGTAAAACTCACCAAGGAAGGCGAAATCATAGCTCTCCGCATCCTAAGAAAACACAGACTTTCAGAAAGGCTTCTTTCAGACGTGCTTAAGATGGAGTGGAACCAGATTCACTGGGCAGCCTGCCAGCTTGAGCACGGCATAACTGAGGAAGTTGCAAAAAGCATTGAAAAACGTCTCAATCAACCCATGACGTGCCCGCATGGAAACCCAATTCCTGCACTTGACGGCAAAATCTTCGAAGAAAACACAGTTCCACTGTCAACCCTTAATCCTGGAAACGAAGGAACCGTGAAACGCATAACGGATGAAAGCAAAGAAATACTTGAGCATATGGTTAATATTGGGTTGAAACCAGGAGTCTACGTAAGAATTGCTGCCAAGAACACCAGTAAAGACACACTCACCATTCAAGTCAACGGAGCCAGCCAAAAAACAACGTTAAAGGTCGCCTCAGTCGTCCACGTAAAAATAAACCAAAAAAAAGATTTTCCAGCTCGCCAAGAGGTGAAAGAATGGAGCCCAAAAACAGCGAACTGAAGATGCCCTTAACGATGCTCAGGGCTGGAGAAACAGGCATAATCGTCTCAGTCTCGTCAAACCCAGGAGAAAAAGGATGGAAACATGGAGGAGGATACGGATGCGCCAGAAGACTGATGGACATGGGCTTAACACCAGGAACGAAGATCGAGGTTTCGAAGTCTGCGCCTTTTCACGGCCCAATCGAGGTAATCGTCAGGGGATCCAGGCTAGCACTTGGAAGGGGTATGGCGGAACGCATAATAGTGGAAAAAACAGGGTAGCCACAAACAAGATTACAATCGCGTTAGCTGGAAACGCAAACGTTGGCAAGTCAGTCATCTTCAACCATTTAACAGGCTTGCACCAGCATATCGGCAACTGGCCTGGAAAAACCGTTGAGAAGGCGGAGGGAACACTGTACTTTAAAGGCTACCTTGTCGACATCGTTGACCTTCCAGGCATATACTCGCTTTCAACCTTCTCCATGGAGGAGCTGGTATCAAGAGAATACATAGTCTTCGAAAAGCCAGACCTAGTCATCAACGTAGTCGACGCCTCAGTTCTCGAACGAAACCTGTTCTTTACGCTGCAGCTAATGGAGCTAGAGGCACCCATGATCATAGCCCTCAACCAAGTTGACATCGCAGCGAAAAAAGGCATAGAGGTAGACACTCAGAAACTCGCGGAAATCATAAACGTACCCGTTGTTCCAACAGTCGCAGTTAAAGGCAGCGGAGTCTACGAGCTTCTGGAAAAAGCCGTTGAAACAATTGAAAAAGGCAGAGCGAAACCAGCCGAGATCAAGTATGGAAAAGAAATCGAGGATGAAATCGAAAAAATTGCCGCTTTAATAGAAAAAACAAGGTTCAAGTATCCAGCCAGGTGGACAGCTATTAAGCTTCTGGAAGGCGACGAAGAAATCGAAAAACAAATCCGAGAAACATCGCCTGAAATCCTCGAAACCGTCAAGGAACAGGTGGAAAAAATCGAGAAACTTCACGGCCACACATGCGAAACAGTGATTGCGTCAGAAAGATATGAAACTGCAAGGCGAATAGCGAACCAAGTTCAAAAGATGCAACCACACGTAAAACAGACGTTAACCGAAAAGGTTCATGAACTTACAACCCGAAGTGTCTCAGGCTACCTCATAATGGCTGGAGTGCTGCTTCTAGTTTTCTGGTCAATCTTCTCCTTCGGCAGCTTCATCTCCGAACACTTCGGCAACCTCCTCTACGGTTTGGAGCCTCTTTTTTCAGCAGTCTTAGGGCAAGGCTTAGCCAAGGAGCTGATTTGGGGCGGAGCCATGGAAGGCTTAATAGCCGCCGTCATAGTTGCCGTACCCTACATCGTGCCGTTCTATCTTGCGCTTTACCTTCTTGAAGACTCAGGCTACCTCAGCCGAATCGCGTTTCTCATGGACGCCGCTATGCACAGGATTGGGCTTCACGGAAAAGCCTTTATTCCAGTTATGCTTGCCTTAGGCTGCAACGTGCCTGCTTGCTTAGCCTGCAGAATAATGGAAACCGAGCGTGAAAGGCTTCTGGCAATCTTCATCGTAACCTTGATGCCATGCGCTGCTGTAACCGTCGTTGTGCTTGGCTTGGTCGGAAAATACGTCGGCATCGGATGGGCGTTGACGCTTTACCTGTTGATCTTCGCCATCGTAGTTGCTCTTGGAAGAATCGCGTTCAAGGCTTTACCCGGCGAACCAACAGGCCTCATCATGGAGATGAACGAGTACCGAGTTCCAAACCTAAAGACAGTGTTGACCCAAACTTCGTTCCGGCTTGGCGAATACATCAAAATGGCCCTTCCACTTATAATTGTAAGCAGCCTGGTGATCAAGACTATGGAAATCTTCGGTCTTCTCAACCTGCTTACTCAGCTCATGAGCCCCATAACGGTGACTTGGCTTGGGCTTCGGCCTGAAATGGGCATTGCCCTCTTCTTCGGCGTGCTTAGGAAGGAGCTCACGCTGATTATGCTTGCGACGTTGCTTGGGTCGAACCTTGCAGTCTTGACGCCGATTCAGATGGTTGTTTTCACAATTGTAGTCATGCTTTACATCCCTTGCGTAGCCACAATCGTAGTGCTCATAAAAGAAATAGGCTGGAAAAAATCGCTGTTTATAACGGTGTTTGAAATAGTCTTCGCGCTCTTCATCGGCGGCGTAGCATACAGAACACTGACCTTTCTAGGCTTACCCTAAGGCCATAGGTGATTAAGTTTCAGTGTTTAGGGTTTGTTAAAAATATCAATGTTAGACTTTTTTATGTGAAGTTTTCACCAATACTAGCCCCATCCCCATATACTTTTTGTATCAGTTTTCAATCCCCTTTATGGGATTTTCCATTTTGAATCGCCTTAAAAATTGCTTCGCCAAAGTTGTTCTGGGAACAAGATTCATTAGGGCTCCACAATACAATAATGTTTCAGACATCAAATTCCTATCAAGAGCTGAAGTGAAGAAACAGTATGAAAGCCAAGAAGGTTTTGTTTGTTTGCACAGGAAATTTTGATCGTTCCCCGACGGCTGAAGCATTGTATAAGGATGTTGAGGGCTTAGAGGTCAAATCAGCTGGCACTTGGGTGCATGCGCAGAACCCGTTGACGAAGGAACTTGTTGATTGGGCGGACGTTATCTTTGTGATGGAGGAACACCATAAAGCAGCAGTCACCAGGCTTGACCCAAAAGCAGCTGACAAGACAGTTATCCTAGGCGTTCCAGACATCTACCACAAAGACCAACCAGAACTTAAAACGCTTCTTAAACAAAGACTGGATCCTTACCTAAAGCCGTAAGATAAAAGCGCTTCTAAGTAGGCTGTTACAATTATTTTTGGGTTGTTTTTATTACGGCTTTGTCCCATTTTCCATATTTTGCCCAGATGGCGAGTGCTGTTCCGCCTACGGCGTTGCTTAATGAAAAAGGCAGCCAGATGCCTAGCGAGCCCATGCCGACTATGAACGCTAAGAAATATCCCAATGCTATTCTTAATGTCCATATTCTGACTATTTCGATGGTTGTTGGAACAGTTGTGTGGCCTGATCCTCGTCCAACAGACGTAATGTTTATGCAGATCCCAAAGAAAGGAAGCAGCGGCAGCATTATGGTTAAGAACTGTCCTGTTTCTTCGATGATGCTCAGGTTACTTACAAAAAGGCTTATTATTGGTTGTTTAAATGGGTAGACAATTGCAGTTCCTGCTGCAACGAGGATAAACACAATTGCTGTTGTCTTCAAGGCTACTTCTCTCGCCCTTTTAGGGTTAGAAGCTCCAAGGCTTTGTCCCACCATTATAGCGGTTGCTTGGCACAACCCGAAAAGCATGCCGTCCACAGTGTTCATTATCACGAAGCCAACTGAAAATGCTGTTGTGACAACTATGCCCAGCATGTTAATAAGTCTCTGCTGTAAAAGAAAGGCAAAGCCGTTCATTGTGCCAAATGACAAAACCGGCAGACCTATTTTTAAGACAAGCTTAGCCCACTCAAGATTCAGGTCTCTTGTGAATCTTAACCTCAACATTGGGTAGCTTTTCCAAATTATGAAAGTTTGGCCGATAATTGACAGGATTTTTCCCATGACGTCTGTTATAGCGGCCCCAACCACTCCCAAACGTGGGAACGGGCCTATTCCCAAAACAAGAAACGGGTCTAATGCTATGTTAACTGCGACGCCTACTATGTTAATTATTGCTGGCCGCCGTGTGTCTCCTAAGCTTTGAAACAGCGTAGTGAAGGTGAAGGCTATCGACATAAATAGCACATCAAAAGCCGTAACAGCGGAGAAAGCCATTACCTCGTCAAAAATTTCTGGCGGAGTAAAAATCAGCCAAGAAAAAATTTGTTCCCTAAAAGTTAAGAGAATTATGTTAAGCGTGACTCCTGAAATGCAGGCGGTTGTAAAGAACCGTGAGGCTTCTAGGCTTGCGTTCTTGTAGGCTTTTGCCCCAATGTACTGTGAGACTATGCTTAGACAAGCGGCGTTTGTAGCCATCACAACGGCTTGAAAGAGCATTAGAACGGGTAAAACCTGTCGGGGAATCGACACGCACAACTCGTCATAACGGCTCAGCCAGTATGTGTCAGCAACATTATAGGCTATGAGCACAAGCTGATTCAACATTGGAGGAACCCCAAGCCAAAGAAACGTGCTGACAGTTGAGCCATTAATGATCCTGTCTCTATATCTGCTTAGATCACGAGATTCTGGCAGCACGCGTTCCTCAGCCATTTCCAAATGTTTCGCTCACAGATGCTTTATGTGCCTTTTTTGAAATAAATGCAAAAGGGTTGAAACTATATAATACTTTGTTTAAGTCGGGCTTCCAGTTTCCCTAATCAAACGTGTTTTTTAGATCATCAGAATGTGCTTGCAAAGCTGATGAACGTGATTACCAGAACTAAGTAAGATAATGATGTAGAGAAGATTCAGGACGAGAGCACCTTTCTTGTTAACATCCTAATTGCTTTGTATTCTTCTTTTACGTTGTTGGCTGAAACCTTGGCTTCGCATACAACGAAGTTTCCCTCTTGGTACATCAACGAATATTTTCTTTTTTGTAGCTCCTCAAGAAAGGCTACTTTTCTCTTCAAATCCTGAAGGTCAACTTTGCCAAAGTTAGGTAGATAAACAAGTATTTCGATGAAAAGCTGAGATTTAGGAGTCAAGGTTCTTGCAACTACGCCTATTCGACAGTTTTTGTCCCTTTCAAGGTTAACGTATGCTTCGTGGTAATCATCAGATCTTGCCTTTCTTATCAGCGCCTGAATATTTATTCTTTCGTTTCTACTCATTGTCGTTTCCTTTAGCACCGTTGTTACATGTGAATCTGGGAGTTTCAGATCTTGAAGTATTTTGCGTACAGCATTATGCCAAGCGCGAGGATAAGCAAGCAGGACGACGAAACTGCAAACAGATCTACCAGAATCGTTGGGCTTGCAATGGTTGCGCCTCTCAGGAAAAGCGACGTTAAAGCGTCGGTGACGTAGTAGCTCGGCACGAACTTGCATGCTATCTGTGTTGCGGATGACAATGAGGCGCCGACGAAAGTTCCGAGAAAAAGCTGAGGCAAAACGAAGAGAAAGGATATTCCGGTTGCCCCACTCGATGTTGTCGAAATAGTTGCTGTGATTAACCCGAAGCCTACATTGGACAGGGAGAATAGCAACACAAATGCGAAAGCAGTAAAGTAGGCTGTAACGCTCACTTGGGGCTTGAAACCCATGAGGTGAATTGCCGCAAAAACCAGAATCGCTTGGATTAGAGCTATAAGCATATAGGAGACTATCTGGCTTGTCATAAACTCTACTGAAGTGATGGGTGTTGTTCGTATCCTCTTCATCATGCCGTTTTCACGATCTTGCGTGAAGGACTGGGCAACCATCATTATGAGAAAGATCGAAGCGAACGTGAACATGCCAGGTGCCATAAACTCGAAAGCTGAAAGCTGCCTTACCTCTATTAATGAGGCAATTTGCATGCGGATAGGTGTTGGAGATTTGTTTTGATTTTGGTCCACAAAAGATTCTAGAACGCTTTGGATTATTGGCGGCAAGGCCTGTGTAGCTACGACTGAGCCTTTATCCAAGTAAAGCGAAACAGTGGCGTTTACCCAGTCGCTGGGATTGTTGGGCGCCGCATGGTACGATGTTAGACTTTGGCTGAATGCACTTGGAATAACTATGACTGCTTGAATTTTGCCTTGAGACAGGTCACTTTGGGCAGATTGGTTGTCTACGTAAACTTGGACATGTAAAAGTGTGGAGTTGGACAATGTCTGGAGAAAAACTTGTGGCCAGCTTGGAGGAACAGCTGCGTCTAGGTTGACCACTCCGACATTGTAAACTGGCTGTGAACCACTCAAACCACCGAAAGAAGCGCCAAAAGTTAAAACAAAAACTAATGGGAAAAGAAAAATCATGAAAAGAACAGCGGGTTCACGAACGGTTTTCTTCACTTCTTTTTTCGTTAAAGCCTTAACTCGCTGAAGCATCATCCTTAAATCTCCTCTCTTATTTTTCGCCCGGTCAGTTTGATGAAAACTTCCTCGAGGTTTTCAACGCCATTTTTTGCGACAAGGTTTTCAGGCATATCAAGCGTTTTGAGTCTGCCGTGGTCGATTATTCCGACTTGGTCGCAAAGGGCTTCCGCCTCCTCCATGTAGTGAGTTGTTAGAAAGACTGTTTTTCTATCTTTTTTCAGGTCCTTCATGAAGTCCCAGACGGCGCGGCGCGACTGGGGATCCATTCCAACTGTGGGTTCATCAAGAAACACGATTTGCGGGTCGTGAATTAAGGCCATGATAAGGCTTAGTCTACGTTTCATTCCGCCACTGTATTTTTCAACTTTCCTCTTTGCGTCTTTCGCTAATCCCAGTTTTTCAAGAAGCATGTTGCTTCTCTTCCTAAGCGTTTCCATATTAAGAGCATATAGGTTTCCGAAAAGTTCCATGTTTTCTATGCCTGTTAGATAGGGGTAAACCGCTGTTTCCTGAGGGCAGATGCCTATTAACTTTTTAACTTTTTCACTTTCTTTCTGAACATCGTATCCGCTGACAAACGCAGAACCGCTTGTAGGCTTCAAAAGTCCACAGAGAACGTTCACGGTTGTGGTTTTGCCTGCGCCATTTGGTCCAAGTAAGCCAAATACTTCGCCTTTTTCAACTTGGAAGCTAACGCTGTCTACCGCTGTGGTGTCTTCGAATTTTTTCACTAGATTTATAACATTTATGGCGGCGTTTGCCATTTTTCAAAGCACCTAGGCAACTGATGCGTTCCCAAAATATAGGTTCATGTTTACTTGTTCTTAAAAAATAAGCCTAAATAACGCCGTTGCAGAGACACTTTTCAACTATCCTTGTTAAAAAAAGGGCAACATAAATTATTTCTCGAGGACGCGGTCTCTCCAGGTTTCAAAAATCTGTCCTGTGAACAAAACGTTCGACGTAATGGATTGAACTATTTCTTCTTGTTCAAGAGTTCTGCGGATGCTTTGCAGCTCTTTCATCGTGCTTGTCCACACGAACGCGAGAAGAAAGTTTGGAATGTTGCTGAATCCCCAGCAAAAAAACATGTTAGGCAAGTATTTCCTGAAAATACTGTTTACCGCGTTTTTGTCCACATCGGGTTTTAAGTGAATGTGAAATATGGTTATTATGTCATTTGAAGCATCTGGGTACCATTCAATGGACAGTTCAATAAGTCCCTGATTAATCATTCGTGAAAGCCGACGGCGCACAGTCTTTGCTGAAACACCTAGCTCTTCAGCAACTTGCGCTGTTGACTTACGTGAGTTGTTCTTTAATGACCGAATAATCTGGTAATCCAGGTCGTACAGAACTGTGCTGCTGTTTTTTTGTGACAAAATAGAAACGGGCGTAAGGGACGTGACGCCGACAGTAGGCTCAAATATTCTGGCTGTACCTCTAACGTAGTCTACGAGGGATTCAAGTTCGCCAATGCCTCTTAAATAGGCTCCGATGTAAACGAAGTTTCCGCCGCCTACGGCAAGCCAGTAAATTGAGCCATGCTCCGATATCTCGGCGTCCAAGTTTTGAAGCGAGGCAAGTTTGGAGGCTCCGAAAATGATTATGTGAACTGCATTTAATGCGTTGAGGCTTATTTTAGCGGTAAACTTGCGGATTATGCCTGTTTCTACAAGTGATTGAATGCGCTTATGAACGGCAGTAACCGAAAGGTTCAATTTGTCAGCTAATTCACGATACGGAAGCCTGGAGTTTGCCAATAACAGCTGGCACAAAACAGCATCTGTCTTGTCCATTAGCACCTATTAGCTTCTATGTTATTTTCATTTAAAATGCTTTGGTCCTTTCAACAAAAATGATGAAAATCACGCGTCTGAAAGAAACATTTAAAACAATTGTTGATGTCTCTCCTGATAAAAAGAGGAATTATGTCTATTTATAAAACATGATAATACATGCGTATGGATGTGAAATAAGTAAGGAATCGGAAATTCGAATTTTTCTTTATAAAGCTTTTTAAATTCATGACGATAACACAGAGAGAAGGAGGAAGGAATTTTGAAGAAGATCCTAAGAACGCTGTCTTTCGTCATCATAGCGATTATGCTTGAAGCGTCTTTTGGGTTTGTGGCAGTTAAGGGTGACGTGCAGCCTTACATGTTCCATTGCGAAGATTATCTGGTTGCATTTAGCAATTGGAAGGTAGATGTAAACGGTAATATGTGGGCATGCTCATATAGTGCTAGTTCAAAAGGATTTCTGATGGTTGAGGCTGAAACAGGAAACCAGGTGTTTTATCCTCTTCCATCAGGAATTGGCTTCAGTTCATGGGATATTGATTCTAATCTGAAAATATGGATGGCACGTTCTAGCATTAAAAAATATCTGGAGATCTACTCATTTGATGTTGCCACAGGCGCCATTACAACAAAGTCCTATTATGTTGGGAGTGAACTCTGGATTAGCAATGTTGTGGTTGGCAAAAACGGATTAGTATACATCGAAAATAATAATCCAACTCCGGGATACGGTGATTACAGATGCCTTTACGAATACAACCCTGCCACTGACACTTTAGCAGTGTATCCAGTACCGCATATTTGTAATATAGGAATAAGATATGTTGATAGCGAAGGAAATTTATGGCTGAATTCTTATCAGCGACTCTACAAGTTCAACATTACCACCAAAACCTACACTACATACCAGTTACCAATCGGAGGCCAATATCTTTACGTAAATGCCCTATGTGTTGATAATGCTGGCATGGTTTGGATGACCTTAGTTAATGCTCAGAACTATGGAGTCTACCCATTCGTAAAGTATGATCCGAAAACAAACACAATACAACAAATCGACATTTTTCCAATAAGTGATCAAACCTATCACTATTTGGACATAGACCAGCAAGGCTTATTATGGATCAGCGACACATCTTCAGTCAATAGAAGAATACTTCTCTTCGATCGTGGCACTAGAACGGTTGTCCATGAGATCAACTTGTATCCATTTTCTCCTTCGCGAATCACGCGAAATCCAAAAGGTGGTATGTGGATTTGTAAAAATTATCAAGCCAGTTACTATCTGTCCCTATATCATAGAGATAATCAGAGCCCTGAAACAAAACTCTGCGTGGATAACGGCGTTTTAGGCCAGAATGGCTGGTACACCTCAGACGTTAAAATTTCACTTAGCAGCAGCGACTTGACAAACGACTTTACGGACGGAGCCACATTGGAAACCAAAGTTGCTTTTAATGGAGGTGAATGGCTAACCTACTACAAAGACTTTGTTTACCAACAGGAGACCATTTTCTATGATGACTTCTCTGCATTGAAGCAAGAGTGGGTTCCTGAGAGCGGAACATGGACAGTCATTAACGGCATATATAATGCAACTACAGGTGCAGGTGTTGTAGCGAAGTCGCTAATTTCAGGCTCAGATTCACTTGACAATTCACTTGACAATTGGAATCTAACCATCTGCATGAAGATTCAAAGCGGTTCTTCTCCGTATGGAGGAGGAGGGGTGATTTTCGGTTACAATGAATCAACAAACAGTTACTATGCCCTTCGCCTAAGCGGCTCTGCTTATTCTTCATATCTATATGTTGTTAAAAATGGCGTGATCGTACAAACAATAGGTTTTCGCGAACCTATCTCTTTTAATTTATGGTATGTATTATCGGTCAAAAAGGATGGAAACGTCTTTCAAATAACTGCAAAAAAACTAGACGACAACTATTTGATGGTTTCTCAGACGTTTTTTGATCCTGAAGGAGCAAGAGGCAAATTTGGCCTAGTCGCATGGGCTGACTACGGTCAAAATGTTAAAGTATTGTTCGACAACGTTTTATTACAGAGGACCATACCTCAAGAAGTCAATTTGGGCACAATAACAATAGGCCGAGAAGGAGTAAACGTAATCCAGTACTACTCAATAGACAAGGCTGGAAACACAGAGTCGACAAAACAAACAGCAATCAAAATTGACAAAACACCACCTCAAACAACCGCTACCCTTCTAGGGCAGCAGGCGCCTAGCGGAATATTCATCTCAGACGTGGTGGTTAACCTATATTGCACTGATGAAGTTTCAGGAGTAGACCGCACATATTGGTCGCTTGACGGGTCAAGATTCACCGAGGGAAATACGCTAACGGTGTCAACGGCAGGAGACCACACCCTATGCTTCTATTCTACGGATCTCGCTGGAAACCAGGAAGCGCCGTCAACGTTAACCTTTAACATCAACAAGCCACCTATCGCCTCCATAAATGCTCCTGAAAGTGTAGGTGAAGGAGAATTAATATGGCTGGATGCAACAGGATCATATGATCCTGACGGAACAATCGCGAATTACGATTGGGACTTAGATTCAGATGGAGACTACGACGATGCTCAAGGAGCAACCATCTCTGTACCCACAGTGGATGATGGAGTGATCACAGCATCGGTCAGAGTCACCGACGAGTATGGCTTAACAGACACCGAAACGGTTACAGTCTCGATACTTAACGTGGCTCCAACAGTGGAAGCTGGCGAAGACCAAACCGTCGACGAGGGAAGCCTCGTAAGTTTTTCAGGTAGCTTCTCGGACCCAGGAGCAGCTGACAGCCACACGGTTTTGTGGAGCTTCGGTGACGGGACAAATTGCAAAGACTCGTTGGCTCCTACTCACAAGTATGGAAAAGAAGGCACCTACACGGTTACATTAACGGTTACGGATGATGATGGAGGATTAACCTCGGATTCCTTTACCGTGACTGTTAGAAACGTGGCACCAGTCCTCAGCTCAATAGTTGCTTCAAAAGACCCTGTGACGATCAATAATGAGATCACTGCTTATGCATACTTCACTGACGAAGGATTCCTCGACAGCCACACAGCTGTTTGGAACTGGGGAGACGGAACCACATCTGCAGGTACTGTGATAGAGGCAGACGGAAGCGGTCAGATAAATGGCCAGCACACTTATGCTGAAGCCGGCGTCTATATTGTGACGCTTACTGTAACAGACGATTACGGCGATTCTGGCACAGCAAGGTTTGAGTACGTCGTAGTTTATGATCCGAATGCAGGTTTTGTCACAGGCGGCGGATGGATACAGTCACCAGCAGGAGCGTGCACTATCAACCCTAAACTTACAGGTAAAGCAACCTTCTCCTTTGTCTCGAAATATCTAAAAGGCGCAAATGTTCCAACTGGAAACCTCGAGTTTCACTTCCCAGCTGCAGGCATAAAATTTAAGGGTACAGGATACGAGTGGCTGGTGGTTTCAGGAAACAAAGCTATGTGCAAGGGATCTGGTACAGTCAACGGCGCAGGAGACTACGGCTTCGTACTATCAATCGTCGATGGCAGCTCTAAGGATGGAGACATGTTCAGAATACGAATCTGGGACAAAGAAACAGGCGCAACAATCTATGACAACCAAATAGGTGATCCAGACATCGTAGACCTGACAACTGCCATTGGTGGCGGTAGTATAGTAATCCACAAGTGAACACGTAATTCCCATAAATCCACAACTTTCATTTTTTCCAAATTTCTATAGCAAAATTTAGGTTTATACAGAACCTATGTTTTGTTCGCGTGATAGTTTTCGATTATTTTCCGCTTGATTTTTGAGGAGCTAACGAGGTCTTTTTCGGTGAACTGGTTGATTCTTATAACTTTAATGTTTAGTCCCTTGTCTTCCAAAAGTTTTTTGAGGTCTCTTTCAATTCTTTCTTCGTCGTAACCGAGGGCGATGACGTCGGGCTTAACCTTTTCTATGACTCGAAGCATGTCCATATCCTCGTAGCCTAAGATTGCCTCGTCAACAACCTTCAGAGACTCAACCACGGCTCTCCGCTGATCCTCGGGGATAATAGGCTTGTTACCCTTGAACTTTTCAACTGTCTTGTCCTTGGCGACGATGACGACCAGCCTAGCGTTTTCGCCTCCTGCCTTTTTCGCCTCGGTTAAATAGTAGACGTGCCCATAATGCAGGAGGTCAAACGCTCCTGTGGCTAAAACAATTTTTCTTTTCTTTTCATCCGCCATTTCTCGGTTCACCTACCATTTGAACTCGACGTATCCAAGCATCCTTAAAGAGTCCAGCAGCCCCTCGCAGTAAGCCACTGAAACCAAGCTTGTCTCAAACTTCCTCTTTTCGTAATAATACTTTGCGTCCTCAAGATATCTTTTCGCTTCGTCAACAACCGCGCAAACCTTCTTCTCATCAGGGAAAACGGGAACATTAACTGACTTAAGCAGACCTAAGACCTGCTCAGTCTTTTGAATATACTTTGCAGCAAGGTCTTCTAACATCAACATTCATCACCTAGCCATGTTCTTTACGCTTTCAGGGGCGCCAGCCAATTTGACAAGAGCGTCTGCCTCCACAAAATGAAGCCTTTCTGCGGGAAAAACAAGAGTATGCGGCGGGCTACCGAAATCAAAGTTCAGAAGCCTCTTCACGCTTTCAGCCTTCACCACAGGGTTCTCAGCTCCAGCTCCTGCTATACCCACAGCGAGGCTGTCTAGGGTTACGACGTGCATCTTCTTTTTTTCCTCAAGCAGCAGGAGAATCTTAAGAGCCTCCTCAATGGTCATGAACCTTTTTTCCTCAGCTTTTATGTCTAAAAAACACAAGGTGTGCAGGTCTCGCGCCTTGTTCTCTGCGACAACGTTGTAGGGAGTCTCGTAAACGCCAGTGGGTTCGGAAAACGGGACTGTGACGCTTCGCCCAAACCTGTAGTTTTGAAGCCCCGAAAGCCCCATGGCAGCTGAAACGATTGATGCGCCGTGCACAACTCTGGTTTTTATTCCACGTTTCTGAGCTCTAATTCTGAGGTCAACATGTGTAGTCGCAATCAAAGGGTCTCCTGGAACAAGAAGGGCAACCTTAAATTTTTCAGCTTTCTGCAGAATGGGTTCACCGTTATCGTCCTCCAGGATTTTACGTGAAACAACCGTAACTTCTATTCCAACCATTGCTTCAAGCTTTTCTAAGGACAGTCCTGTCATGAGGCTTGTGTAAAACTCTGCAAACACATAATCCGATGTTTTTGCCTCCTCCAGTCCACGTAGAGACATGCCTTTCTCGTCATAAAGCCCCATTCCCACAAACACAAGCTCGCCCAAACCTTAACACCGCTGACAACTCTTTTTTTGTTAAACCTTATTTATATGGAAATATGCCTTTTCCCAAACAAGATCTACACATTGATTCAACGTGGACATTTTATCCAGTTTCACGTTGAGAAAAATCCTTAAAAATACTTTTAGAGGACAGCTGTACCTTGGCAGACTGTTGTAATGACTTTGAGAAGACACAGGCGAAAAAGGAAGAATTGTAAGCCTATTTTTACAGTGGCCTATAGAACCCCAGTTTCAACGTGTCCCATTCAGGTGTTGGCTCAAAATAGTCCGGGTACCTCAAGTGTTGCTTTATGACTTCTGGGTTCAAGTCTATTCCAAGCCCAGGCTTCTGTGGAACCTCAACGTAGCCGTCCTTAATAAACGGGTCAGGAAGCCCAGTTACAAGGTCTCTCCACCATGTAACGTCAAGAGCGTGATGTTCCAACGCAACAAAGTCGCCGATTGCCGCTGCACAATGCACGTTAGCCATGAAGCTCACTGGTGAACCTGCGAAATGCAGTGCACAGGGCATACTGCTTTTTTCCTCAGCGTAGTCCGCGATTCTTTTGGTTTCCCTTATTCCTCCAGCAGTAGCCAAGTCGGGGTGAACTATGTCGACAGCCCGTTTGTCGACGATATCTCTGAAACCATCTAATCCGAAAATGTCTTCGCCAGTCGCTGTGGGCGTGGCGATAGCCCTTGTGATTATGCGGTTGCCTTCGACGTCTCTCCAAGGGCGCATGTCTTCAAGCCAAGCGAGGCTGTATTTCTCAAGGGCTCTTCCAAGTCTGATGCAGTCTTTCACGCTTAACGGTCCAAAATGGTCAATTGCCAAGTCGACGTCCCAGCCGACAGCCTCTCTGACAGCGTCGACACAGGAGCACAGGTAAGCTATTCCCTTGTCTGTAAGTCTATTACCAATTAAGGCTCCAGGCACCCTGTTTCTGAGAACGTTGATGCCGAGGTCAAACTTGATAAACGTCAACCCCATCTTTTTTCTTTCCAAAACCTTTTCAGCGAAGCCTTCAGGCGTTGGGTCCTGCGGTTCAGGAGTGTCGCCGTAAATGCGGATTTTGTTTCTGTACTTGCCGCCTAATAGCTGGTAAATAGGTATCTCGTAGACCTTTCCAATTATGTCGTTAAGGGCCATTTCGATGCCGCTTATGCCTCCTCCTTCCCTGCCGTGCCCAGCGAAAGGCTTCATCTTCTTAAAAAGCCTGTCAAAATTCAAAGGGTTCTGCCCAAGCAACAATCCCTTGTACATTAGGGCTGACTCTCTGTGGCCAGCGTCTCGCACTTCGCCTACTCCGTAGACCCCTTGGTTCGTGTCAATTTTCACAAGAGGATAATCAAAATTTGAAGCCACAACCGCTGTTCGAACATTCGTTATTTTGAGACTTTCAAGGTCAAAACTTTCATGTCTCAAATCAGCCATCTCCTTATACGTACTAATGGACTACGCAAAAAAATAAAAGCCTATTCACCGCCACGAAGAAAAGGTTATTTAGCAAATATTGTAAGTTACCTAATCGTCGAACCAAAATGGGCCCGTAGCTTAGCAAGGTAGAGCGGCGGACCAGCAAAAACAAGAAAAGCTGGGCTGAAGCTCTTAAACATCAAGCCGCAACCTGCAGAGAAACCCGTAGGTCGAGGGTTCAATTCCCTCCGGGCCCGCTAATTAACGTTTTGTGTTTTGAATAAGAGATGTGATCAAAGTTTCCTGTTGACCCTTTAAGAAAATCAGAAGAATTGTCAACTCTTGCTTAGAAGATGGGAGAATTGTTGTTTGAAGTTCGCATAACCGTCATAGATTGCTATAGAATATTGTGCAATTTCGTAATGCTTTAATTGTGTTTGTCTCAACTATTAGGTGTAGTGATGCGTATGAAGAACACAACTATTGGCATCGCCATGTTAAACGACGAAAGGGAGCACGTTTGGAAAGCGAACAGCCGCGAATGCATGGAAGTTGTTGAGAAATGGGCTGAAATCATCCGAAAAGGCGTGAAAAGCTTCGACGGTTCCTCTCCAGAAGTCATCACAGGCTCTGAAACCATAACCTCAGTAAGATCTGCGCAGAAAGTCGGAGCTGAACTTTCAAAGGCAAACTGTAAACAGGTTATCCTCTGCTTTTACGTGTGGAACTTTCCGTTCCTCGTTTGGCCCTTCATAAACAGCCTAGGTCGAGACAAGCCAATCCTGTGCCTTTCGAATAACAGCGGAAAGTTTCCTGGAAACGTTGGTCTTCTCGCCACGGACGGCGCCTTGAGGCAAGCTGGAATTAGGACCCAACGCATAGTCGGCGGGATAGATGACCCTGAAACCCAAGCGAAAGTCATTGATTGGGTCTATGCGTCTCAGGCTTACACAACCATACAAAACGAGGTTTACGGCATGTACGGAGGACACTCGATGGGCATGGAAACTGGCTACTTCCACCTTGTCCCAACTGTTAAGGCGTTCGGCGTAACGGTTCGCCAGATCGACCAGCTTCTCCTAGTGAAGAAAATGGAGGAGGTTGACCCAAACGAGGTTGAGAAAGGGCTTAAGTGGTTCGAACATCTTCTGGGATCTCGGCTTAAGTACGACGCAAAAATGCTTACCCAAGAAACCCTGAAGACCCAGATTAGGCTATACTTGGCTATGAGGATGGTTAACCAGGAGAAAGGGTTCGACTTTTGCGGACTGAAGGGTCAACGTGAACTAACAGAGTACGTTTGCCTCGGAGACGTCCCCGAGATGCTTATGAACGACCCTTACGACTGGAACGGGCCAAAGGAAACATTTGTCTGCGCAACTGAGGCTGACTCCCTTGCTGCGGTAACGATGCAGCTGCTTAAATACGTAACCGGAGGGTTACCTGTGCTCTTCATGGACGTTCGGCTTTACCATCCTGACAAGGACATCTGGGACTTCTGCAACTCGGGAAATCACGCGAGCTGGTACGCGGCGCGAAGCATGAACCCAAAAGAGAACTTTAAGAAGGTCACCTTCCACCCGGCTTTGGAGTACTACTTTAAGGCAGGCGGAGCCTCAGTTGAGTTTGACGCTGCGCCTGGTGAGTTGACGTTTGCCCGCCTTGGCTTATGGGACGATAAGCTCTACATGGTCATCGTTTTAGGAGAGGCTTTAGACCTGCCTCCGGAAGAGAGGAAAGCCATGAATGAGGAAACTAACCCAACTTGGCCTCACGTTCACGCTAGGCTACATTGTGGGTTCGACGAATTCATGAAGCTGTTTCCAAGCAACCACATACTTGCAGTGGCAGGCAACCACCTTCGCAGACTTGAAAACCTCTGCGAACTAAGCGGCGTAAAACCCGTGATTCTTGGCTCAGAGGCTCAGAAAAGAATACCGCCGATATGGGAAAGGGTGTAACAACCAAGGACCACTGCCCTTACTCTGTTTTTTCTTTTTTTTTGTAGCTCTAATTGTTCACGTTGTTTGAAGAGCCGAATTTGGAGTTTTCAGGTTTTTCACAACATCTTCGTAGTGTCTAAGAAGGCTTTCGTAGACTTTTCGGTTTTCGCTTGGATTAAACATTTCTTCCTTCATGCAGATGTTTGCCTTTGCCTCTTCGAATGAGGTGAATCTGCCTATGCCGAGAAATGAAACTAATGCCGCGCCGAGGGATGCGCATTCCTTCAAATCTGTGACAGTCACGGGAATGCCTGTCACGTCTGCTCGAATCTGGTTCCAAAAACGGTTTTTTGAGCCTCCTCCTACTACGCGGATTTTGTTGATGTTAGACCCTTTTTCTCTTTCTAGAATTTTTAAGGCTTGAGCTAACTGGTAAGACAAGCCTTCGAAGGTGGCACGGACTATGTGGTTTCTTGTGGTGCGCAGCGTTAAGCCGAGAATTGCGCCTGAAACTTCATACTTCTTTGTCGGCCCAGTTTCCTTAACGAAGCTCGGCACGAAAACAACTCCTCCAGCTCCTGCGGGAACACTTTCCGCCATTTTGATTAACGCTTCGTATTTTACGCTTCCTTTTTCAGCCATCATCTTGTCAGCGACCCACTCAATCACCCCAGAGCCCATCATGAGAAGCTGAGGGTTCCAAAATTCACGGCTGACGTCTGCCTCGATTATTACTCCGTCGTCGAACGCGTCTTTGGTTGGACTATACGTGTTTGATCTGTAACTAAGGATTTCCCACGTTCCACTTGAAAGAATAGCCTCGTTCTCTGTTGCCATGGAACCGAGAATAGCAAACTGTGAATCGTGCCCACCTGCCACAACTGGAACACCGCTAGGAATGCTGCATGCCTTCTCAGCTTCTTTTGTAACGTCGCCTACAACCTGTCCAGGCTCAAGCCACTTGGGAAAAAAGCCAAGGTCAAGCCCAACAAGGCCAAACATGGTTTTTGACCAGTCTCTGTGTCCAAGGTCCATGGCCATCGTGGTTGAGGCGCTGGTTGGGTCAATGTGAAATTCTCCTGTTAACTTGTGCGCTATGAGACCAGGCATCATGAGCCAAGTGTAAGCTTTGTTCAACGCCTCAGGCTCATGTTTTCTAAGCCAATACAATTTTACGAGAGTATTAAACGGAGTCAGCTGGTACCCAGTTATGCGGAAAATTTCAAAAGGAGACAACATACTTGTTATGTTTTTTACTGCATCAACAGTTCTTGGGCACTGCCACGAAATAACGGGGTACAGTAGTCGACCGTTCCTGTCTACCGGCGCACCGTCCGCTCCCCACGTGATTACTGTTGCTGCTTTTATTCTGCTAGAGTCGATTATTGTTACAACCTCTCTCGACGCTTTGCAAAGTTTAGCCCAAATTTCATCCAAGTCCCATATCAGCCATTCGGGGTTTCTGCCATTTTGAGGTTTCGGCTCATTGAGAAAGCTGGACTGAGCCTCTATTGCTCCTTGCGAGTTGATTGCGGCGACTCTGAGGTTTGTTGAGCCACAATCAAAGACTAGGACAACCTCATCTGAGTTCTCATGTCTCACAAGCCATCAGCCTGCTGGTTAATGATAGTGCCATTTACGATATAAAATGTGTTCGCCCCTCTGAGCTGGAATGGTTGGGATTGTAGGCTGGTTCATCGTTGGCAGCGTGGACAAATGTACGACGAGGTGCTGCCTGTCTTGATTTTTTCAATTGTCGTGCCACATGCAGGGCAAGGTTTACCTTCTTTATAGCCGACTAGGAATTTTGTTCCGTCAAATTTGCCGTTCTGCCCATAGAAATCTTTCTCGTAAGCTAAACCGCCATGCTGGATACTGAGGTTCAACACGTTCTTTATTGCGTTATATAGGTCTTGTTTCTCTTTTTGTGACAAAGTTGAGATTTCGCGGTTTGGATGCAGTCTGCTTTGGAAGAGTATGTCTTGCACGTAGACGTTTCCGATGCCAGCGATGGTCTTTTGGTCCAGCAGGAAATTTTTTATCCTCGTCTTTTTCTTCGACGAAAGCAAATTCTCGAATCGTTCAAAACAAAAATCGTTGCTTAAGGGATTGTTTCCAAGATTAGCTGTCAACCGGTGATTCTTCATGTCTTTTTCAGCGACAAGGTGAACGTATCCGAACCAAGAAAAGAAAATTGTGAATCCGCTTCCGTCAGAAAACTCCAGTTTAAACTGCCAGCGTTCGGGCAATTTTTGTCCGTTGGCATAGTAGAGAAGCTCACCGTACATTCCGAGGTTAATGAGCAAAAAGTATGAGGGCTCAAGCTTAAGGAATACCCATTTACCTTTACTTGTCACTTCGCTGAAGGTTTTACCTTTAATAGTTTCAACAAATTCTGTCACAGGCATGTTAAGGTTCTTCGGTTGCCTCGGTTCAGCTATAGCAACCGTTTTCCCACAAAGTTCCCTGTGCATTTGTAACGCTATCACGGTAATTTCAGGAAGCTCCGGCATCTTCTAAACTCCTTAGATGGAAAGTGATTTGAATATAGAATGAAAGAGTTTATTATAAGTGTCTACTAATTGTACAATTTTAGCGTGAAATTGCGGTGAACATAATGAGATACCGTTTTTTAGGCAGAACAGGGTTTAAAGTTTCAGAAATTGGATTGGGAGGACACGAGTATGCACGTTTTCTTAATCCCTACCATTTTCCTGGAAAAAGGGAGCCTGAACAACTTATTGAAGAAGAGGAGCTGGTTAGCACGCAAGCTCCGAGAAACAAGCTCATTGAACGAGCTATCGAGGCTGGTGTGAACTATTTTGATACAGGCGTCGTTGAGGAATGTCAGTCTCTAGGCTTAGCCTTAAAAGCTCTCGGTCGAAGAGACAAAGTCCACGTAGCTGCGGAAATGATGACTCCTGTGGCGAGGTTGCAGTCAATTCCAAAGGCCAAGTGGAGAGACACAATCATCGACGGAGTTGAGCAGAGACTTAGGCTCCTGAACACAGGATATATTGATGTCTACAATGTTCACATACCGTCAGCAGGCTATTCGCGTGAAAGATTCGAATTTGTCATCGATGTACTTAAAGATATTAAAAAACAAGGAAAAATCAGAGCCATAGGTGTTGCTGACCACCAAACAGGCTTTGTTGCCGAGTTAATGCGGAAGTTTGACTGTTTCGACTCGGTTATGGTTCCCTACAATTTTCACCGCAATGATGCCAAGCAAACCTTGTTTCCACTGTGCAAAGCCTTAGAAGTCGGCGTAGTAGTCATGAAACCTTTCTGCTGGCCATATTACGGGATTCCATTTACAAATTTTGTTCCAGAAAACTACGAAAAAGGCGTTTTTACGCCTGCCCAAACTGCCCTCAAATGGATACTTAAATCTCCTGAAGTCAGCACAATTGTCCCTGGAACTAACACAAACGCTGAACTTGAAGAAAACATCGGGGTCACAACTAAGGACGGCGAAGTAGACGAGGAACTGCTTAGAAAGTGCCTTAAAATAGCTCAAAGCCCAGCTGGCAAGGAAAAACTGAAAGAACTTACAAAAAAAGAGGAAGTGGCTCGCACACGTGCATACATTCAAGGCTACGCGAAAAGGGCGCTTGAAGGCTGGTTGGAATACTGAAAAAACTGGTCTGCACTTTCACATGTATAACAGCGTTCCAGAAAACGATAAATGATTTGGAATTCACTAGCTATAAAGAACTGGTTGGAGAAATGTTAAGTTGCAGGTTACATGCGCAGGCATTCTTGTGGTTGACATAATCGCTGCTGATTTGCCTAAAATTTCAAGCCCAGGTGAACTGACCTTCACTTCTCGTGGAATTGAGGTGCATATGGGTGGCCATGCCGGGAACGTCTCAATTGACCTTCGGAAACTAGGTTTGCCTCAGGGCGAAGTTAGCTGCGTAGGTGCAGTTGGGGAAGACGTGTTCGGCGACTTTCTTGAAAACCTGCTGAAAAGCCACGGCTTAGTTACGCATCTTCAACGAATAAGGGAGACTGGCACGTCGAAAGACATGGTTCTCGTGGTTTCAGGTGAAGACAGAAGATTTCACGCGGACATTGGAGCAAACTGGCATTTAAGTCCAGAACATGTCACCTCAGTTTTGGAAAACGAGAAACCAATAGTGCTGTATACGGGTGGAATTGGAATCACAGGAAGGTTCGACGAGGAACTGCCGACGGTTCTCCAAAAAGCGAAGCAGATGAACTGTTTAACTTTTCTAGACGCAGTTAAGCCTTACAAACGGGGATGGGACCTGATTTTTCCAGCTCTCAGGTTTACAGACGTTTTCCACTGTAACCAAGACGAAGCTAAAGGCATGACAGACAAGGACGATCCTAAAGAGGCAGCTAAAGCCTTAGTTAAAAAAGGCGCCAACCTTGTGATTATAAGCATGGGAGAAAAAGGCCTCATCGCCATGACGCGAAGATTGCTTTTGGAAATGCCGTCTTTCAAAGTCAAAGTCGTCGACCCTACAGGCGCAGGTGATGCTATGTGTGCAGGCGTAATTAGCGGGTTACTTAAAACAATGGGCAAAAAACGGTTTGATCTTTCAGACATTTCTGATGAGGATTTACCAAGCGTCCTCTTGGAGGGTGAAGCTGCAGGGGCGGCTTGTGTAACGATGGTGGGAACAACCACGGCTGTAACTGAAGGTAACGTAAAAAAGATTATTGACGGGCAAGGGCAAGAAATACTAAACCGAACGAAAATCCAAAAAATCCACTAGAAGAAAAGAAATATTTGTAGAGAAAATGTTTGAGAAACGGAAAAAGTGTTCATGAACCAGCAAAGTGTAGCAGAAGCCTATGCCTTAAAAGTTTCGAAAAAACAAGGCGAAATGGCCATCCGTTTAGCTGCGAGATTAGGCTTGCTTGATAAACGCTTAAGGATTGTTAAAGAAAATGATTTTCTGCTTATTCCATTGGTTCAAAAACCCCTTCAAAACCAAGTTGATGAATTCTGTAAGTCCTTAGTCGGATTCAAGACTGTTGTTCAAAAATTTGCAGTTCAATCTCATCCTCCTAAAACTGCTCTTGAGTTAGCTGCTGAGTCTTTGTCCCCTCACCTCGTTTCGTTTTTTCCACGTTCCATAGATTTCGTAGGCGAAATAGCGATAATCGAGGTTCCTTCTGAGCTAAATGACTTTAGAAACCTCGTTGGCGAAGTGATCCTTAAGGCTCACAGAAACGTGCGAACCGTTCTGGCCAAGACAGGCGCTGTGGAAGGTGTCTGCAGACTACGGCAATACGAAGTTATAGCTGGGCAACACCAGACAGAAACCGTTCACCGAGAGCACAGATGCAAATTTTTCCTCGACATAGAAAAGGTTTACTTTTCGCCAAGGCTCTCCCACGAGCGCTTCAGGGTAGCTTCACAAGTGAAAGAAAAAGAAACCGTTGTCGACATGTTTGCAGGCGTCGGACCATTTTCTATTCTGATAGCTAAGATGTGTAAAGACGTCAAAGTTTACGCTGTGGACGTGAACCCTGATGCCGTAAGATACTTGGAAAAAAACGTGGTTGCCAATAATGCCTTAGGAAAAGTTGTGCCCATTCTCGGAGACGTCAGAAAAGTTGTTAAAGAAAAGCTGCGTGGAGCAGCTGACCGCGTGATAATGAACCTTCCGGAAACCGCGGTAGAGTACGTTGACGTTGCCTGCGAATCTTTAAAACCTCAAGGCGGAATCTTGCACTATTACGAGTTCACGAAAGGGCCTGACGCCTTGAGTTCAGCGAAAAAACATCTAACAGGAGCTCTAAGCGGGGCTGGGCGAAGCGTCCTGAAATTTTTAGCTGCAAAAATTGTTCGAGAGGTCGCTCCGTTCAAATGGCAAATTGTTTTAGACGCAATTGTCAGGTAGGACAGCTCTTATTGTTATTTAGCTCTCGATGACAGACACTGTTATTTTGACCGTTTGGTTTGGGTTTCTAAGTTTTTCCACCAAACTTCTGGAAAGGTCACATGCAGCTTTGTCTGCCTTAACTGCCAATGTTCGGCTGCAAACGTAATTGCTTTTGCGAACAACCATGTCTGTTTTGTGGCCTAGTGAAAGGCCTGCGTCGCCAAAGGCGTTAACGGTTTCTTTTTCGATGCCAACTTCGATTGTAATCATTATCTTCGCATTGCCGTTTCTCGCTGCTTCTTTGAATTCGCTGCTTAGGTCAACGAGACTTTTGTCTGCTTTCACCGCAATTATACAGTCTCCCCTCTTTGTTAAGTGCGCGTCTTTGGTTACCTCGAAGGTTGTTTTGTGGGTTGCCTGAATGTTTCCGTGACCGTGCGCTGTGATAACCTCGGCCTTAACCATTCTTAACACCAATTTTTTGCAGAACCAGCTATATACAGAAATTTTATTAAATTATCTGCATAGAATTAAAAGCCTGGAAGTTCACGCATGATTTCAGAAGGCATCTTCAGAGCTTACGACATCAGAGGAGTATACGGCAAAGAAATCACAGAAGAGGTTGCTGAAAAAATTGGTAATGCCTTGGCAACATACATTGACGGCGAAGACAAAACGATGCTTGTAGGCAGAGACGTAAGGAAAAGCGGAGAAGCTCTGTGCAGAGCGGTTTCTGAGGGGATGCTTGCTGGTGGGCTCGACGTAGAAGACATCGGTGTCGTTACCACCCCCCTTCTCTATTTTTCATCAGTGCACCTTGGCAAAGACGGCGGAGTCATGGTTACAGCCTCACATAATCCATTTGACTGGAACGGGTTCAAAATATGGGCTGGAAACAGTTTCATCTCGATGGGCTTGGGCATGGAAAAGTTAAAAAACCTCGTCTTAAGAGGCACGTTCAAACCCGCTGGTCGAGGAAATCTGATACGCAACCCAACCGCCATCTCCAACTACATTAACTATGTTGTTGACAAGATAGAAATCCAACGGAGACTAAAGGTCGTCGCAGACCCAGGAAACGGCTCATGCTGCGTTCTCATACCGGGAATTTTCGACAGAACTGGGCTGAACGTTACAGCCATTAACGCCGAGCCTGACGGGTCTTTTCCCGCCCACTCTCCGGAGCCTAGTGAAGAAACTTTGGGTGATGTGAAACGTCTGGTTCTCAGCCGGAAAGCGGATTTTGGCGTAGGCTACGACGCAGATGGAGACCGAGCCATATTCGTAGATGACAAGGGCAGAATAGTTTCAAGCACTGTTATCTTCATCATGTTAGCTGAACACTATTTGAGGAAGAATCCAGGTGCAGCAGTGGTCTACGAGGTCAGCTGCTCGTTAGCAGTTGAAGAAGCGATAAAAGCCAACAGCGGCAAACCCGTTCTATGCCAAGTTGGACATACGTACATTGTTGACAAGATACTGAAAGAAAAGGCAGTATTTGGGGGAGAAACAAGCGGTCACTTTTATTTCATGGATGTTTACGGCTTCGACGACGCAGTATTTACGAGCCTTAAAGTCGCCGAGGTTCTCTCAAATAAAGGCATAAAACTCTCAGACATCACGGATTCAACACCTGAATACCCCAGAATACCCATAAAAAACTATGTTTGCTCTGACGAGAAAAAATTCATAGTTGTTAAAAGGTTAGCAAAAGAGTTCTTTGAAACAGGCTACGAGACAGTGACTTTAGATGGGGTAAAAGTCATCGAAGACGAAGGATGGTTCCTCATAAGACCCTCAAACACGCAACCTCTAATTAGGCTTACAGTTGAGGCAAAGACCCAAGATGCTCTTCAAAGATTAGCCAGTTTTGCTGAAAACAAAATAAACAACGTGGTTAAAGAAACCAAGTGAACTGGCAGTCAACCTATGGGGAACCTTAGCAGTGCCGCTATTCCTCCAAGCGAGGACAGTTTTGTTCCTGCCTCGTGTTCTGTGCTGATTATGACGACTTTTCCCCTTTTGTCCTCAACTTCGCGCATGAGGTTTTCGAGAACACGCCTTTCTTCATCTTGGGCTTCTCTTATCTTCTTGTCCGTAAGCAGTAGCTGGTCGACTGCGCCTATTTTGTTTGCTTTTTCAACCTCTGCTAACCCGTAAGTTGCGGTTGCCTGTTCCTTTCCAAGTCTTTCCAGGATTTTTTCTACAGCCTCAGCTTCTTCAGCGATCCTAACGTTTTTTAATGCCTTATTAAGGATTCCTGACCGTAGCGCTTCGTCGATGCCTGCTTTGCCGCTGTTGTTGACTCTTTTTACGTCGACTACTGCTTTTCGAAGTTCAGGCTTGGAATTTTCCAGAAACCTGACAAACTCGTTTTTAATGAACCCCACTCCCAACACAACGACGGATTGTCTAAATTCAGAATCAAGACTCTCAATGGCTCTGGCTGCTGATTTAAACAGTTCATGAAGGGTCTTAGTCCTTTCTTCAGCGCTTCCCTTCCCAGGTAAACTGATGATTTCTTCAGCCTTCACATCGAACCCGAAGCCTCTGAGAACAGCGAGGCAGTATCCTTCGTCATCAACAACTATAACTGAAATTGGCGGAGCTCCAGTTTCAGTGGCGTTCTTAAGCTGGTCAAGCTCATATTGCATCCAATTGTCCTTCACAATCATTAAGGGCTTATTCAAGGTCACGTTAAAAGTGTGATGAGAACCAGCTCCAACATCCTCAGGGGCTTCGCAGATGATGCCGTGAACCCGAAGCCGATTCAGATAGCGATCCCACGTAACACTTTCAACAGAAACGCCGAGAAAAACAGATATACGCTTCCCCTTCTCAGGCCTTTCATAGCGGTCACCAAGCCTAACCTCTCTAGGCGTGTTAGTGTACACTCTGTCTCCCTTCTTAATTACGTTGTAAAGTACCCAAAAATCGTCAAGCACCTCAGGTAACACCACAACAGTGCCGTGCTTAACATCGCTACGCAGAATCCTCATCCGAACGCTACCTTCACAACTTAAAGAACCAACAACAACGAATCTTGTAAGACAACGGACATTGTTAAATTTATCGAAAAAAGCCACACAAAGGAAAAGATGTCAAAAACGAAAAAATATAACATCGAAAAATTTATTACACTGTAAACGCAGAGGATATTTCACCGGGAAACCCAACCTGTCTAAAAATACCCCCTTCTCATCTCCCCGGCAGCTTGGGTTTCCCGGTTTTCCTTTGTAACAATTGAGTTTTTGTTTTGGGGTGGAGATTTTCGGAACTGTTTTTTTATGTGTCTTGGTTAGTTGGGCTTTTGGTTTTCGGTTTCCTTTTTAGTTTGGTTCCGCAGATTTGGCAGTCTATGTGTTTGTAGTTTGATGGGTATTTTTTGCGGCATGCTGGGCAGTAAATTTGCCATTGTAGGCGGTATCGGATGCCGAAGGTTGCAAGCGAGGTGAAGCTAATGTTGTTTTTTGACGCAACGTTTTGCATGGAGTAGTCGTCGGTAACAACTGTAGGCGTGCACCCTTCGTCTTTGAGCTGAGCTGCCAAGGCAAGTACAAGGATGTCAGCCTCTGAAAGGTAAAGTATGTCTCCAGTTTCCGTTGCGGACTCCTTAACTGCTTTTACGTAGCGAACATGTGGGATTTGAATCTTAAGTTTGCCGGACTCAACTGCTGTTTGGAACCTGACTTTTGGTAAACCAGCTTTAACAAGTTCCTTTTCAACGTGAGGAACTGAATACATGTCGTAGTCTATTTCAGATGGGTTGAACCCCGCGATGAAGGCTGAAGTGTCGAGGGCGAAGATTTTTCGGCTACCCATTCTCGTAGCCTTCCTCTTTCGAAAACAGCAGCCTAGCCTTCAGCCGCTGATAGAAGTTACCTTCAAAACGAATAAAAGACGACTTGTACTCCGACTTCTTCACAAGAATCGAAACCGCTTTCCCACCCATAGGTTTCTGGAAGTCGCCGTCAATTACAACCTTCGCCGCCTTGGGATTAAGCAGCTCCACAGTCACCTTGGAGGTTGCGGAAAACACAATTGGACACATAACAGTGATTGGGCACACTGGGGTCAAAACAAAAGCATCCAGCTCCGGATCAAGGATTGGACCGCCTGCGGAAAACGTGTACCCCGTTGACCCAACCTGGGTTGACATGATTACGCCGTCAGCTCGGCAATCTACAACGGGCTTGCCATTCTTCAGTATTCTTACGTGAAGCAGCTTTGCCAAGTGACGGGACGTGACGAAAACCTCGTTTAATGCATCAGGAAGCCTAATGTCGCCTACAAACGAGGCGAGTTTACTGTACTGCTCCACAGTATAGGTTCCCTTCAAATACTTGTCTACTGCTTCAAGCGCTTTTTCAGGCGAAATTTCCGTGAGGAACCCTCGGACACCCATGTCGATTGCCAGTATTGGAGGTTCAGGTTTTGGAAGTCTTAGGCAGGTTCTCAGTATTGTGCCGTCTCCGCCTATTGTGACAATAAGGTTCGTCTTCATACTTTCGATCGGAGCTTGGCCTTCTGTCAGTCTAAGGCGTTTTGCTAACGTCGATTCTATTGATACGTGGAGTCCCTCAGTTTTGAACTTTTCCACTAGTTTCGCCGCTAGGGTTAAGGCTTCTTTTCGGTCTGTGCGGGCTACTATGCCAACAGTTTCAGTCAAGTTCTCACGTACCATGAATGCATGGCGGAAACTTATTATAGTAATTAAGCTTTCGTATGTTAAAGATTATGGTTTCGTAAATTTAGAGGATGAAGGCTATGAGCAGACCTGTCGATGTTGGAGACCTGAAAATTGGAAGTTACGTAATCGTAGACGACGCCCCGTGCAGAATAGTGGAAATCACGAAGTCTAAGCCTGGAAAACACGGCGCAGCAAAGGCTCGTGTAGTCGCCATCGGAGTCTTCGACAACCTGAAACGCAGCTTCGTTAAACCCGTAGACTCCAAGGTCGACATGCCCATGATTGAAAAAAAGACCGGTCAAATAATAGCGATTCTTCCAAACTCTCTGCAGCTGATGGACCTGGAATCGTACGAGGTTTTTGAGGCGCCTCTTCCAGACGACGAGCTCAAACCACGGCTAAGCGAAGGCGCTGAAGTCGAGTACTGGAACATCCTAGGTAGAACAAAAGTCATGCGTGTAAAGTGACGAAAAGGCCGTCTGCACGTTAACCTGTTTTGCTGCGTAGTTCCCTTATTGTTTCCTCAGTTGCCCTCAACGCTTTCTCTATGTCTGCCTTTTCGATGCCTCTATGCGTAACCATCCTAACTCTTGTTTTGCTTATGTTCCCAGCGAGGACACCATGTTCCTTCAACTTTTTCACGAAAACATCTGCTTTGACCCTTAAGTCTTCAACACTAAAGATAACCATGTTAGTCTGAACGGTTCTCATGTCAATCTTGATTCCCTCCATCTTGTTCAGTCCTTCCGCAAGCAAACGGGCGTTACGATGGTCATCCTCCAGGCGGTCAATCATCTTTTCAAGAGCAATTATGCCTGATGCAGCAATAATTCCAGCCTGCCTCATTCCGCCACCCAAGATTTTTCGAATCCTACGGGCCTTCTGGACATGTTCTTCGGAGCCGACTACGATGGAGCCTATTGGGCAGCTAAGCCCTTTTGAGAGGCAGAACATGAGATTGTCAACATGTCTCGTGAACTGCTGTACATCCACCTTTAATGCGACTGCTGCGTTGAAGATGCGGGCGCCGTCCATGTAAAGCCTCAGTCCATATTCCTCGGCGACCTTGCTTATTGCCTCAATCTGCGAAGGCGTGACGATGGTGCCTCCAGCCCTGTTATGCGTATTTTCGATGCATACAAGCGTCGTCCTTGCCATGTGCAAACCCTTTGGCCGAATTGCTGCTTCAACATCAGATGGATCCATAACGCCTAAGGTTCCCTTAACCGGCAGGGGTAGTACTCCTGCGATGGCTGAGATTCCGCCTAGCTCGTACCAGTAGATGTGGGAGTCCGCCTCAAGCACGGCGCTTTCTCCACGATTAGCGTTGCACATCACCGACACAAGGTTAGCCATCGTTCCACTTGGCACAAGCATGGCAGCCTCTTTTCCCATCTTCTTAGCGGCCATCTCCTCAAGCCTATTGACAGTTGGGTCCTCGCCGTAAACGTCGTCGCCGAGCTCAGCCTGCTTAATAGCCTCAAGCATCTCCTCAGTTGGCAATGTAACTGTGTCGCTTCGCAAATCAATAGGCTTCAACATGAGATTTCACCTTAAGCGATAGAACGATTCAAGTATTGATAAACTTTAACCTACGTTCTTTTGGAATTTTTTGAAATAAAAGAAGCATCTTGACAAGAACAAAAAATTTTAAGACTGTAGTTGAACTGTTTGAGGAAATGCCTTTAAAGATAGGTTTTTCGGCAAGTTCTTTACCAGTGTTTTAATAAACATCTTTAGTGTTTAACGGTAATCGTTTATTGGTTGGTTGAGACGTTTGGTTTTGGAAGGTTTAGGTTCGTCGCTTTACGAGTCGTTGAAAAAGCTTCTCAGAGTCCCCGTTATCGACGAGGCTGTTGTTAAGGAGCTCGTCCGCGACCTTCAAAGGTCGATGCTTCAAGCCGACGTGAACGTTAAGCTGGTCTTGGAACTTTCGAAACAGATAGAAGAACGCGCTTTGAATGAAAAGGTTCCGCCTGGGATCCCGAGGAGAGAACACGTTGTCAAGGTGGTTTACGAGGAGATAACTCGATTTCTAGGCGAAAAGCCCGTTCCGTTAACGGTGAAGCCTGGGAAAAGAAACGTTTTCATGCTTGTCGGGATTCAAGGTTCAGGAAAAACGACGACAACCGCGAAGCTAGCAAGGTACTTTCAGAAGCGGGGCTTTAAAACAGCGGTTGTCTGCGCTGATACTTTCCGAGCTGGCGCGTTCGCCCAGCTCCAGCAGCTCGCGGAGCAGATTAATGTTCCAGTTTACGGAGACGTGAAGGAAAAGGACGCCTCGAAGGTTGCGGCTGAGGGGCTTAAGAGGTTCCAAAACTTTGACGTTGTACTTGTTGATACGGCTGGTAGACACAAAGACGAACAAAGCCTCATCAACGAAATGAGGGTGCTTGAGAAAACGGTGCGGCCCGACGAGGTTGTCATGGTCATAGACGGAACGATAGGTCAGCAAGCAGCCGTCCAAGCGGAAGCCTTCCACAAAGCTACGCCTATAGGTTCAATTATCGTAGCGAAACTTGACGGCTCAGCCCGTGGTGGTGGAGCCCTCTCAGCTGTTGCTGCCACAGGTGCGCCTATAAAGTTCATTGGGACAGGTGAAAAAGTCGACGCCATTGAACCTTTCGATCCGCCTAGGTTCGTAGGTAGGCTCTTAGGCATGGGCGACCTGCAAAGCCTCATTGAAAGGGTTAGGGAAGCCGAGGTTAAGGTTCCTGAAAAGAAGGCTAAGGCTATTCTTAGTGGCAAGTTCACTTTGGCTGACATGTACGAGCAGTTCGAGGCTATGCGAAGTATGGGTCCGCTGGACAAGATTTTGAAGATGGTGCCTGGGTTCGGCTACGAGATTCCAGCTGACAAGATGAGTGTGGCTGAAGATCAATTGAAGAAGTGGCGTGTCATCATTCAGTCTATGACGCTTGAAGAAAGGGAAGAGCCGAAAATACTGGGTTCATCAAGGATTAGACGTATCGCTAGAGGCTCAGGCACAACTGAAAAAGACGTGAAAACCCTGCTTCAACAATACAACATGGCTAAGAGAATGATGAAATCGCTGCGCAGAAAGAAGCTGCCATTTTTCGGCAAAAAAGCCATAATATGAAGAAGAATCACTTGCCTGTCGACGTCGGTTGTTCAGGATTTTGGTTGCGGGGTAAAACTTTTCTTAGCTCCATTTGGCCCAAGTAGGCTGTGAATTGTTCCCTTTTCTGTTCTCAGGTTTAAGCCATCCACAGCCGTGTAGTTCCCGAATCGTTTAATAAGGTTAAAGGGTTCAACAGCGTATTGCTGCATGTTTCTTCAACAACAAAATTTGCAGTAAAACCTTAAAGTATGTATCAAAAAAGGGGAAAACTCACATGAGAAAGGGCTAAACCGTTTTTGGTAACATGTTTGAGCAATCTTTAAACGTGTAAATCCAATAATAATAAAGAGACTGGTATGGAAAGGTTTCTGCCTATACTTAACTTGATTCAGACTCGACTAAGAGAAATCCTGAAAAGAAACGAAGCTTATATGCTGTCTTGGGACATACCGCACATCCAAGCGGTAGGCGAAGACCTCGTTGAACTGGCTAAAGAAACATGCGCAGGGCTGATTGAAGTTGAACATCGCGTTCTTTATGTTTCACTTAGAGAAGCAGGACTGGGAATTCAGGATCGAGTGGCAACTGTCAGGAAAGGAAGGCTTGAGGCATCAGACAAGGAGTACTTCCGCAATGTCCACGAAGCCTTAGGTAACATCTGCACAAAAATTGAGACAGGAGAATATTATAAGGCTCTGCTTGACGTGGCGACAAAAAGACAAGAAGAAGCCTACACTGGGTACCAGTAAAATGTATTGTTCAAAAAACATTGGTTCTCATTTTATAAGCAGCGAAAAGGGGTGAATATACATGGACCTTGAACTTAAGGGACGCCCACTGGTCTCTGGCATTAAACGTGGCACAGCTTTGGTATCCAAGAAACCCTTAAGCTTTTTAGGCGGCGTGGATCCTGAAACGGGATTGGTGACTGAAAAAGGCCATGATCTTTTTGGGAAAAGCGTCAAAGACGTTGTTCTCTGTTTTCCTCACGGGCACGGGTCAACTGTGGGCAGCTACGTTCTTTACTCGCTTGCAAAGAAGAATGTAGGTCCAAAGGCGATTGTGAACGAAACAGCTGACCCAGTTGTAGTCGTTGGAGCTGTCATCGCAGACGTTCCCATGGTTGACAAAATCGACATTTCCCAGATAGAAACAGGCGACACCGTTGAGGTTGACGGCGGAAAAGGCACAGTAAAAATCGTGGAGAGGAAAAAAGATTGCACTTAACAGCCGAAGAAGAAAAAATCTACGACGGCGAACAAGGCTGGGCGTACCAGACCGCATTGAAGATACTGGTTAAGCTAGGAGACCTTTTCAACGCGGAAAAACTGATTCCAATCGAGTCTTCTCACGTTTCAGGCGTCTCATACAAGACTCTTGCCGACGCTCCAATAGAGTTCCTCGAAGCTTTAGCCCAGACAGGGGCAAAAGCGAAAATTGCTTCAACCGTTAACCCCTCAGGACTTGACTACGAGGGAATAATGTGGTCCTTTTTGCCAAGACACGTCAAGGAAAAACAAGAGAAAATAGTTGACCTATACAAAAAGATGGGCATAAAACCCGTTCTAACATGTACGCCTTACTATGTAAGTAAGCCAAAACAAGGCAGCCACTTAGCGTGGGCAGAATCATCCGCCGTGGTCTACGCAAACTCAGTCTTAGGCTCATGGACAAACCGGGAGGGAGGACCAAGCGCCCTCGCATCAGCTCTGATCGGGAAAACCCCGAACTACGGGCTGCATAAATCCGAAAACCGCAAGCCTAACGTCCGAATTAGGGTTGAAACAGAGCTGAAAAGCGAAGCGGAGTATGGGGCGCTCGGAATTTTCTTAGGAAAAAACTTGGTGGACAAGACGCCAGTAATCGAAGGTCTACGTTACCCAAGGGAGACGGATCTGAAGCAGCTAGGCGCAGCCCTAGCGTCGTCGGGAATGACATCTGTCTTCTATCCATGCAGGCGATGCCCTAAAAAAGCAGAGAAACTCGAAAAACTGGCAGTTGACGAACAGAGCTTGAAAAAAGCTTTTGAAGACCTTTCCACATGCAGCGGAGAACCCGACATGGTTTTTGTCGGATGTCCACACTGCTCTCTGAACGAGGTTAGACACGTCGCGAGGCTTGTTCAGGGAAGAAAAGTCAAGGAAAACGTCAGGTTCTGGGTTTGCACGTCACGCCACGTTAAGGCAAAGGCTGCATGGCACGTTCAAAAGATTGAGGCTGCTGGTGGAAAGGTTGTTTCCGACCTTTGCGCTGTTGTCACGTGGCTGAGGGAGCTTGGCGTCGACACTTTGATGACGAGCTCTGCGAAAACCGCGTTTTACGCGCCGACTATGAACAAGGTTGATGTTAGATTTGCAACGTTAAAACAATGCGTCGAAACAGCTTGCCACAGATAGAACGGCATTATTTAGACAATTCTCGACCGATTTTTGTAATGATTTTCTCGCTGGTACTTGTTTTCGGAATCTTCGCCTTTTCGAATTTGTCTTTAGGCACCCGTAGCGGCCGCGTAGCATCGATGCCCATTTTCGAGGTTAACCCGCTTTCTTGGTCAGCTGAAGGGTCAAGGGTTGAGCCTCGCGTTTTCGGTATCACAATTAGGTCCTCATCTGCTTGGAATCGCAGAGCAACTGCCCATTCCACATGGTTCGGATTATAGACGTCAATGTCGGAGTCCACTACCACAGCGTGCTTAAGGCTTGGATGCCCAGCGAACGCAGCTAGCAAAGCATTTTTCGCGTCTCCATCAGTCTGTTTTTCAATCGAGATTACGGCGTGAAGCCACCCGCAGCTGCTTGATGTGAGGTTCACGGCCTTAACTCTTGGGACAACGTTTGAGACTGCGTCGTAAATAGCTGCTTCACGGGGTAGTCCCATGAGTATCTTGTGTTCTGAGCCTCCGGGCAAAAGTGCTTGGTAAACGTAGTCTCTTCGGTGCATGACGTTAACTACGTCTACGACTGGCTGGCTTCTTTGAACGTCGTATGTACCTGTTATGTCGACAAGCGGTCCCTCAACAACCTCTTTGGTGACAGATATTTTGCCTTCGAGAACTAGCTCAGCCTCAGCAACCGCATAGGCGTCAACTTTTTCGCACTTAACTAGGCTTAGACAGCCATTTAGCAGCCTGTTTGCAACGCCGAATTCGCTTACTCCAAAAGGCGGAGAACACGCTGCGGCTAATAGCACAGCTGGGTGAACGCCAATTGAAATCGCCACATCTAAGTCTTCGCCTTTTTCTTTGGCCATGATCCAAATCCTGTAAAGGTGTCTAGGCACCAGACGTATGGCAAGCTGCTTGTCATTCAAGACCTGCAGCCTATGGATTGAGACGTTTTCAACTTCGCCGTCGGGGCTTTTAGTTGACACGACGCCTGAGGTTATGTAGGCCCCAGCGTCTTTCTCGTAATGTGTTAACACTGGAATTCTTGACAACCTAGGTGGTTCGACGACTTCTTTCACTGAACCATCGTCAACAACCACAGGAGCCTTAGGCGACAACATGGCGTCTCTAAGCCTTGGATAAAGCTGTTCAGCGGAGACTCCTAATGCTTGGAGAACTCTTTCCCGTGTTCCGCACACGTTTCCCGCGACTTTTGTCGAGTAGCCTTTGACATTTTCGAAAAGAAGCGCTGGACTGTCTTGAAAAGCGTCCATTATCGAGGAGATTTCGTGTTTAGTTGAAACCTCTTCTTTCACGTGGACTACTTGTTTTTTCTTTTCTAAGACTGCGAGAAAACTTCTAAGACTCACCTTCTCTCACCATCTTCTTCAATGTTTTTTCAAGAAGCCTGAGAAACATTCGGCCCGCCTCCGCCTCGCTTGTTGTTTTTATGAAGACTGAGACCAAAACAATCTTCTTTAAGCTATTGGCGAGGCATTCCGCCAACATCCTCGCAAGTGTCTCGTTTCGTTCGCCTAAAAGAGTGGACGATAATGGCGGCCCAACCATTCCCGAGGTTTGTGGAACTGAGACTGCTAGGGTTCCGATGCTGTCTTGTCCTTCGCTTAACAGTGCGACGTAGCCGTTTTTGGCTTCGATGAGCAACGCGGAGTAGACGGTGTCACCTACCTTGGTTTCTTCCCGTACAACTTTAGCCTGCGACATAGATGCTTCGCCCTTAACCGACGATACTAGTGTGTCATTCTAGGTATTTATCGGTTCTCCGCTGGTCCGCTGGAGACACTTACGGTTTTGAAAGAAGTTTTTTCAGTTCAGCCCCGCTGTTTTTCCAGTAGAAGCCTAAGACGCTCACGTCTGTGCCTAAGCTGAAGTTTCGCACACCCAGTTCAATGTACCTTTTTGCGTCTTCAGGCCTGAAAATCTCAGCTCTAGGAGCCACATCCATCTTAAGCGCTGTCTTTATGGTCTTTAGCTCAGCATCTTTTACCTTGGGATTTGCCACGTCACCTGGCAGGCCGATGCTGACCGAATAGTCGGATGGCCCAAATTGAACCATGTCTATGCCTTCGACTGAGAGGATTTCCTCTAGGTTTTCGACCGCTTGCTTCTTTTCTATCATTAAAGCGACAACTGCTTCGTCGCACATTTTCACAACGTCTGCCGCTGTGCCCGTGGCGCCGACGTATCCTACTCTTCGGTCCATCCTGAACCCGCTGACGCCCTTTGGTTCCATTCTCACGGCGCGTACTGCCTCTTCAGCGTCTTGAACTGTTCTGATGTCGGCGAAAAGCACGTTTTGAATGCCAGCTGCCAAGGCTCTTCCAGCTAAGTACGTTCGAGGTTCCTGGTCGATTTTTATCATGGATGAAATGCCTACGAGTTCAGCTGCCCTTGCCAGATTATCGAAGTCGTAAAGGTCGTAGGGTCCATACTCGCTTAGAAACTCAACGTAGTCGTAGATTCCTGTGTTCCCAACAATTTCGACAAGTCCAGGCCACGAAATCATTATTCGGGTTCCAATTGTCGGTTCGCCCTTCCTCATTAAATCCCTAAGTCGGTTCGCCTTCAAATTTGGCACCACTCCAATGAACGTACCACTCACACGAAGCATATAAAACTTACAAATTGCTTCGAGTCAGAACCGACTTTTCAACAGCAAGAATGCCATTCAAAACTTTTGCTTGACAAAGATTTTTCTGATCTGCATGCTACCACATCATCTCGAAAAGCTTAACCGCATCACTGAGAGACAAGGATGTCGGGGTTCTCTTGATCAGACGGCTAAACCCAAGGAGTTTTTCAGCTAATTTTGGGACCTCACTTTGTGGAATGTTCAAGTCACGTAGCCGTTTTGGCATCAGCAACTTATCTATCAACCCAAGAACGGACTCAGAAATAGCTAAGCCCATTTCCTCAAACCTCAAACTTTCAGCGTCAATCCCGACTGCTTCTGCGATTCTAGGAAGCTTCCAAGGTATAGATGAAGCGCAGAATTTGAACACGTAAGGCAGAACTAAGCCACACGACGTTCCATGTGAAACTTTGTGAGACACAGCGAAGGTGTAAGCTGCTGCGTGGCCTAAGCAGACACCTGCGTTCCCAAAGGACATCCCAGCAATCAACGAGCCGAGGCACATGCCTTCTCTGCTTTCTGGGTCTCCGCTTTCGTAGGCTTTAGGCAGATTGGCGAAAATGTGCTTAACAGCTTCTATAGCAAGAGAGTCCGTGATTGGATTAGCGTTGATTGATATGAGCGCTTCCAAAGCGTGACTTAAAGCATCCAAGCCCGTTGACGCCGTAAGCCGCGGGGGCAAACCGTACGTGAGGCTTGGGTCAACGATGGCTACGTTGCAGAACAAGTATGGGCTTATGATTGAGGTTTTTAACTCGTCCTCGGCGATTGTTAGAACCGCCACGTTAGTGACCTCCGAGCCAGTACCCGATGTGGTAGGCAAAAGAATGCTTGGCACACTGGGGTTTTTAACAAGGTCAACGCCTACGTAGTTCCGCATTGGCTCAGGATTAGTCAGAGACATTGCTGCAACTTTCGCCATGTCTAAGACGCTTCCGCCGCCCACTCCAACTACAATGTCGTATTTTTTTCTTCTAGCTGTCGACGCAACGTTTTCAGCAGTCTCCAGAACTGGTTCAGGCTCAACCCCATCGAAAAAGTCAACGTCGAAACCTTTACTGACTAAGGACTCCTCAATTTTTGCCGGTATGCCAGTCTTTTCTAGGTTTTTGTCTGTTACAAGAAACGCTGTTTTCCCGCCTAGTGTTTCAGCCTCAATCCCTACATTCTCAGAGGATTTTACGCCAAAAAGGATTTTCTTAGGCAGCTGAAAACTGTGAATTCTGCCTGTCGGCTGTTCCTTCATCAACCTGCTTCCACCTTGTGAATGTGGTATCAACATATCTAAGTTTTTAATATTTGAGCATTTCACATCATTTGCCTATGGCTAAAATTACTCAGTTTTTACATCAAATCAAAAGGCTAAGGCTCTTGAGCTATCTGAAGAGGTAGGCATGTGGCTGCAGTAAGGTCGCTTAAGTGTAAGAGAAGATTGATTAGCCTCATGCATGTTCTTTATCTAAAAGAACTAAAAAAATAATGAATTGAAAAAACACTATTGTCCGAGGCTGTTACTCTATTGAATGAAGAAACCAGAGCTGAACAAGTCCTAGAAATACTTAAGGCGCATTTCGGTGTTCCCAGGCTTGTAGGCGTCGAGAACGATCCTTTCAAAGTTTTGGTCAGAACAATTATCAGCCAGTCTACAGCTGAGTCTAACACTCAAAAAGCATACCAGAACCTTTCCAGAAAATTTTCAATAGAGCCCAAAGTATTAGCCAACGCCGAAATCGCGGAAATCGAAGAAGCGTTAAGGGTCGCTGGCCTTTACCGAAATAAGGCTAGAATTCTCAAAAAGGTATCCACGCAGGTTCTTGAAAAGTTCAATGGTTCATTTAGCTTCATCTACGACTTAAAGATGGAGAATGCTAGAAGAGATCTTATGAGCTTGCCTGGCGTCGGTCCGAAAACAGCTGACGTTGTGCTTCTTTTTTCAGCTCAGAAGCCCACTTTACCTGTTGATACGCATGTGAACAGGGTTTCAAAAAGGCTAAATCTTGTTCCTAGAGACGCCAGTTACGATGTGGTTCGAGAAGGACTTCAAAAATTGTATCCGTCGAAGGAATACTTGTCCGTTCATTTGCTCTTTATTTCTTTGGGACGAAAATATTGCAGATCTCTAAAGCCCGTTCACGCTGTTTGTCCAGTTAGGAAACTTTGTCCTTCAGCTGAGACTTAGGTTTTCAAATAGCATGCCAGTTTCGTGTCCTTCTTTGTCAAGTCTTATTTGGCTAACAAAGATTTTTGACACTTCACCGTTCACAGCCGTGTTTATTATGATGTTTCCTTTATCGAAGTCAACGTAGCTGATTGTTCCCAATCCCAGGACCTTTCCAGTAGCGTCCTCAAGAACTATTAAGAGTCCTTCCTCGTCTCCCCGTCGAAGGCAAAGAACGCGTTTTCCAAGTTCAGACTCGAGCTTTTTGACGTTTTCCTCTTCAAACGAAACTGTTTTGCCAACCATAACAATTATGTAGCTTGGAAATTCCTGACAGAAGAGAACCTCTTTTCTAGTGAGTTCCTCTATCCGCCTTTTAAGCAAAACATCTGCGCTTTTGTTAAACATTAAGTCTCCGTCAACGGCGATCCAGCTTAATGGAAAGGAGCGAACCTTTGTTTCTTTGAGGTACTTTTTGTACGCTGACTCTCGCAGAAGCTTTCTAGTTTCATGGTCGCGCTTCTTTTTGAGCTGAGGTGAGCTGACGACTATAACTTCATGATTTGGCATAGCCTTAAGAATTGGAGACAACTCGTCATTGCCCTGTACCGCGACAATGATGTTTGGCGCAAGTTTTTCCACAAGGTTGACCTTGTAATCAACAGCTGCCTTTCCCTCCACCCAGCCGTCAGTGTTAACGATAACGAGGTCAGCTGATTGCCCAAGTGCCCTTTGCTTTAGTGTTCGAAGCGCTTCTGCGACTGCCTTTGTTTTTTGACTTGGGCTTGTGACACCTATGAACCTTAATTCGTCAGCTTGCAGTTTGAAAAGGTCAACTACAGCCCCGTTTAACTTGCTTAGGCTGACCGTTCCTGGGGGTCCTATGTCTGATTGTCCTATGTCTCCGTCCACGATAACGACTTTAGATTTTTTTCCTAAAGACGAGTTAGCTAGATAAGTGCAGAACGCTGTCTTCCCACAATCAACTCCACCAACAACAAGAACGGTTGTAGGGTCATTTGGGGAAAAAATTTTTTCAACAGCCTGCTTCCACGAAGCCGGTACTGCATCTCCTTCAATAACTGTATACGAAGCTGAGTCTCCTAAAGCCAGTTCTACCTCGCAGTCAACTAGGCTTTCCAACGGCATCCGTTTTCCCCTACGAACCACAATCTGTTCTTTAGGCTCAATTAATGCGCCTAGAACGGAAAGCCTTCCTAAGTTCAACTGAATTCTAGCTGGGCCGTCAAGGAGTAAAGTTTTTCCGCGTTCAACCTTGAGAATCAACGCTAGTTCCTTCTCGGCTTCGTTGTTCCGTTCTTTCTTCCGATTTCTGCAGCTGAGTCTGCGTCAGTTACCTTTTTTCTGAAGCCGTCTCTTCTGAGGGTGCTTGTGCCCACTTCGCTTACAATTTCAATTGACACGTCCCTAGGCAAAGACAAATCCAGCCTAGCCGCGATTTCTTCAGCTAGCTCAGGAATTCCGTTACCAATCTTAACGTGCTTCGTCTGACTGGGAATCCTTTTTAACTCCAACAAGACAGTGTCCACAGTTTTTTCCAGGCTCAAAATTTGTGTCTTTTTTATAACTTTGCCATCACCAAGAATGGCGACTCCAAAATTTTTTCCAGGGTCTATTCCAACCGTGGCTTCCTTATAGGCTGTCTTGCTTTGAATCACTTGCAATGCTTTGTCGACTATTTCAGAAGGGTCACCCTCTGGGTCAAAGACTAGCACGTTTGGGTGGTTCACAAGATGCCTCTCATTAACTGTCGTTATAACCACTTGGGCCGAAGGCGAAATCGGCTTCTGCGGCAAACAACTTAGGAAAGAAAGTTTCCTCTGCTTAAGTTCATTAACCAATAAATAATAAGCCTTACCCGAAACGGTGGCAACAGCTATTTTCTGACTCATGCCAAACTCCTTAGTAATAGTAACAAAAACACCAACAGAAATTAAGCTTTCTGTCAAGCCAAACTTCATAGAAACGCCCCGTCAACATGTCAGAAGTTCTCCAAACAAAAAACCAAACAAGCGCATGAAACAAGTTTTCCACAGAGCCTATATGAAGAAAAAATGGTCAAAAAAGCTGACCCGACTATATATACCCCCTCCCCCTCACGTCTTCACAGAAAGAATAACCTAGTAGCATACAACCTTCCACTGCCCATAAACGATTTGACGCAACCTTAGACAAAAAACGGTAGTCGACAATTATGATACATGTTAAGTCTTAGGAAACAATGTCCAGACACTGGGTTCACAAGCAAATAATGCGGGGTTCTTCCATCCTCATCATTTATGGAACAACGAACTAGGCACGTAAAAATAAACGCAAACAAGTGCCGCCACAACTGGCTTGAACTGGGATTCTCATCTAAAACAGGCAAAAGGTACAGGCGATGCCAAAAATGCGGCACAATTAAAGAAGATTACCTGCCCTACATCGCCTAAGCCTTACAATATATTAGATGAAAAACATTTTCGGAAGAAACATCATTCTTCTTTTCTCTTAGGCGCCTCAGCTTCTAAAAACTCTATGAGTCTTTCAGCCATCTCTCGAAGACGCTTGTCAACCCTATAATTAACGGAGTTTTCCTCGAACGTTCCATCAGTCTTTCTTTCACCTGCCTTCACACCTGTCAAGACCTCGATGCCCTCGTCCACAGTTTTCACCGAGTAAATGTGGAATTTTCCAGCTTTAACAGCCTCAACAATCTCCTCTTTCAACATCAAATTTTGAACATTGCTTTCAGGAATCATTACCCCTTGGTCACCCGTGAACCCTTTCGCCTTGCAAACCTCGTAAAACCCTTCGATTTTCTCGTTGACTCCGCCAATTGCTTGAACTTCGCCCTTCTGGTTCACCGAACCCGTAACCGCGATGCTTTGCTTAATCGGTATCCCAGACAAAGCTGAAACAAGAGCGTAAAGCTCCGCGCTTGAGGCGCTGTCTCCTTCAACGCCGCTGTAGCTCTGCTCAAAAACGAGACGTGCAGAAAGAGTTAGAGACTTGTCGTGCGCGTACTTGTTAGAAAGGTAGCCGCTAAGAATCAAAACTCCCTTAGTGTGAATTGGACCTCCAAGCTTAGCTTCTCTCTCGATGTCCACCACTCCCTCGCGGCCAATACCTATGCTTGCAGTAACACGAGACGGCATACCAAAACTAAAATCTCCAAAACCCGTAACCGACAACCCATTAACTTGACCAACAACAGAACCTTCAGTGTCGATGAGAAGAACGCCACGTTTAATCATCTCCTTAATCTTTTCCTGAATCAAGTTGGAACGGTAAATTTTTTCCTCAATCGCCCTTTTCACGTGACTAGCAGTAATGTAATTTGATCGTTCCTGAACCGCGTAGAAATTGGCCTCACGAATAATGTCAGCAACATCAGCGAACCTTGTGGAAAGCTTCTCCTGATCCTCAGCAAGCCTAGACCCATACGCAATTATCTTAGAGACAGCGGAAGCATCAAGATGCTTAAGTTTTTCCTTCCTACAGAAAGTACAAATGAAAGCCGCGTACTTCCGCATGTTCTCTTCCGTACGGTTCATTACAGTATCAAAATCCGCCTTCACCTTAAAAAGTTCCTTAAACTGTGGATCATACCTTACAAGCAGCTCATAAACAAGGGGACTACCGATCAGAATAACCTTAACATCTAATGGAACAGGTTCAGGCTTTAACCCTTTCGTGGTTATGAACCCTAACCTTTCACCCGCCTCCTCAATCATAATTTCCCTGTTCATCAAAGCCCTCTTCAAGCTGTCCCAAGTGAACATGTTGCCCAGAGTCTCCTCCGCCGGAAGCACCAAATAGCCGCCATTAGCCACATGTAAAGAGCCACCGTGAATCATGGTAAAATCAGTAGATAAAACCCCGAACCTCGCTTCCTTCTCAATTCTGCCAAAAAGATTCTGATAAGTTGGATTCTGCTCCAAAATAACAGGAGCACCCTTAAGGCTGGAATTGTCAACGACCACCTTAACTTCATACTTCCTGAAAGGCAGTTCCTCAACCCACGGGAAAGGCTGCTGCACCTGCGTCTTAGGCTCCGAAACAAACTGGTCAAGGTTCTCTAAAATGTCGTTTTGAACTGCAATCAAATAATCAACGATTTCCTTAAATTCCCTATACTTTTCTTTCAGATCATTCATGGCGAACTCAATCGTGTACAACGCAACCTCTTGATCCATCTTCCTGATTGCTTCATCCGTCTTCCTCGCCAACCCTCGAAGCTGCCGCATGGCGCTTCTTAACTCAGCTTCCAGCACATCCCTTCTTTTTTGAATCTCAGCTCTCACATCTGGGCTCAACGCAAGAAATTCCTTCTCACTCAACGGACGCCCCTTCACAACTGGAATAGTTAACAACCCAATTGGGCTGCTTTGAAGAATGAATCCCTCCTCTTGAGCCCTTTTACTAAGCTCAGCGAAAAGATGTTCCCTCTCCTTTTCAATGGCTCCAATCGTAATTTCCCTTTTCCTAGCATAATCATCACTTTCAAAAACCTTAGGAAGGTTCTTACGCACCTCCTGGATAAAGTTCGCCATGTCCTTCTGGAAAGCTTTAGCCATCCCTGGAGGAAGGCTAATCGCGTTAGGCTCATAGGGATTCTGAAAATTATGCACATAACACCAGTCGTTTGGAACAGGCTTTGTCTTCGCAACTTCCTCCAAAAAATCTTTAACAGCCGTGGTTTTACCCGTCCCAGGAACACCGGCCACAAAAATGTTGAATCCACGTTCAGCAATGTCTATTCCAAACCTCAACGCTCGAACAGCTCTATCCTGACCGATGATCTCCTCAAGTGGTGACAGATCCTCAGTTGTGTCACACGCCATCAGCCGAGGATCACATTCCTTCCTAAGATCTTCTGGAGCCAAAATCCTAATCAAATAACCACCTCAAAAGGAAAATACACACATAATATCTAGGACTTTTTGCTATAAAAATCTAAGGCACTATAAGGCAATTTAAACAGTTAAGTTCTGTAGGAAAGAATCAGAGAGGCCACAAACTTTATGGAGTTCACGTAATCCTTGATTCTCACATTTTCGTTGGGCGCATGAACCTTAGAACCTGGATACCCAACGCCGCCTGCAGATGCAACAGGAATACCCATCCAATTCTTGATCACGTAAAAGGGACTTGTTCCAGCAACCGTTGGCCAAACAACAGGTTTACAGCCATAAACCCTCTCAGCGGTTTCAAGCACACGGACAACAAAAGGATCATCAGGCGAAGTCCTAGCAGGCTCATAACCACCATGATAAATGACAGTCACGTCATCGAACCCTTGGCGGTGCAAGTACTCCTTAAGCCGCCTAAGCTGAACGTCAGGTTTCTGAGCCTCAACAAGCCTAAAGTCAACCTTAACCATCGCCTCCGATGGGAGAACGGTCTTTGACCCTTGACCTGTATAGCCCGCCTCAAACCCAGCAATATTACACGTCGGAGAAAACCGCAGAACCCTCTGGCTTTCAACACCTGTTACTCCACGCAGGTACTCCGTAAGTCCAAGCTCCTCTTTCTCCGCTTTTTCGTCGAAGGGCGCCTGTTCAAGGAGCTGAATATCTCTTTCAGTTGGCGGAACAACCTCGTCATACCACCCTGGAATCTTAATTTTTTCATCAGACCCCTTCAACGATGAAAGCAGCCAGACAAGCCTCCACGCGGGATTGGACACAATCGGAGCAAGCGAAGAATGCACATCCCTTTTCGGCCCCTTAGCTCTAAACTCCACGTAAAGTATGCCTTTGACTCCTAGACTGACGTTCGGCCGGTTCTGCTCGTCCACTCCGTCACCTTCCCATACATAGCCGTCGGCCTTTAAAAGATCCATGTTTCCCTTTACAAAAGATTCAAGATGTGGACTTCCGATCTCCTCTTCACCTTCAACAAAAAACTTCAGGTTAACAGGAAAGTCGCCGTAAACCGCCTTCAAAGCCTTAATAGCTTCTATGCGTGCCACAAGGCTTCCCTTGTTGTCATCAACACCTCGAGCAAAAATTTTACCATCCTTAATCTTCGCCTCAAATGGAGGAAAATCCCACAGCTCCAAAGGCTCAGGAGGCTGTACATCATAATGGTTGTAAAAACCCAAAGTCTGCTCAGCTTCTCGGCTTTTGAGCTCGCCAAAAACGACGGGATTACCATCCTTCACAGGAACAACTTTAACGTCAATTCCAGCGTCACCCATCATCTCCTTTAGAACTCCGACACATTCACCAATGCCCATGTTTTGCGCCGATATGCTTGGCTGAATGCAAAGTGCCCTTAGATCCTCAACAAACTCGCTAATGTGCGAGTCAATATAATCAAAAACTTTTTTCATAAACATTCATCAACTCTCCAACTTAAAGACTGTACGAAACGAGAAAAAGCTTTGGGGTACTCCAAAAAACTATGACCAAAAACTGGTTACCAAGGCAATTTTCCATGCTTCTTCACGTAGCAGACAAGCCCACCCTCGTCGAGAATCACCTGAAGCTGAGGAGGCAATGGCTTAACAACATAAGATTCACCACTTGACATGTTTCTGACAACGCCTTTAGACAAATCAACCTCAAGCACGTCACCATCACTTATTTTGTCCGCCTGTTCACACTCAACAGCTGGCAACCCAATGTTTATAGCGTTTCTATAAAAAATACGGGCAAACGTCTTAGCTATAACAGCAGCAACACCTAAATGCTTAAGAACCAAAGGCGCCTGTTCCCTACTTGAACCGCAACCAAAGTTTCTACCACCAACAACAAAGTCGCCTTTCTGAACCTTCGCAGCGAACTCAAGCCTAGCAGCTTCCATGGCATGTTTAGAAAGCTGATCAAGATCCGTTATGCTGAACTTGTATTTCCCTGAAATAATAATATCCGTGTTAACGTCGTCTCCAAACTTCCACACCTTACCACGTTGAACCATTCAGTCTAAGCCTCCTTCAACAGCCTACGAGGATCAGTCAATTCGCCCTCAATAGCTGTCGCCGCCGCAGTAGCAGGCGAAACGAGGAAAATTTGTGACTCTGTGCTTCCCATCCTTGCCTTAAAATTGCGGTTAGACGTTGAGACGCAAACTTCGCCAGACGCTAAGATACCTTGATGCCCGCCAGCGCAAGGTCCACAACCAGGATTACAGACCGCGCAACCTACATCCAGAAAAACATCGATCAAGCCTTCTTTCAAGGCTTGCATGTAAACCATCCGCGACGCAGGTGTAACAATCACACGGACTCCCCGCTTGACCTTTTTTCCTCTCATAATTTTTGCTGCCACTCGAAGGTCGGAAAGCCGCCCGTTTGTGCACGAACCGATAAAAACCTGGTTAACGTCTTTACCCTCAACCTCTGGAACCGGTTTCACGTTGTCAACCATGTCTGGACACGCAACTTGAGGCTCAAGGTCTGAAACATCCAAGACGAGATTCCCAGAATACTCAGCATCCCAGTCGCTTTTGTACCCAGTTTGAGGATTATGCCCAAGCGACCTCAAATAAGCCAATGTTTTTCGGTCAGGCTCAACTAAGCCTGTTTTTGCTCCCATCTCAATGGCCATGTTTGAAAGGGTCAGCCTTCCCTCGACATCCATTTCCCGCACGGTCGACCCGCAGTACTCTATGGCCTTGTAGTTAGCTCCATCAGCCTTCACGGTGCCAACTATCTTCAAAATTATGTCCTTCGGAAAAACCATAGGCGGCAGCTTACCTTCAACATCGATTTTCAAGGTCTCAGGAACCTTGAACCACAGTTTTCCCGATAGAAAAACAGCAGCTATCTCGGTTGACCCTATGCCTGTAGCGAAGGCGCCTATCGCTCCGTAAGTGCATGTGTGAGAGTCTGAACCAACCACGAGACCGCCTGGAAACACCAATCCTGACTCGATCATGATTTGGTGGCATACTCCTGAGCCGACCTCAAAAAAGTTTGCGCCGTGTTTAAAGGCGAATTCTCTGAGGTTTTTTTGAACAACAGAAATTGCTTCGTTGGCGCTCGGTGCAACATGATCAATGACAGCTGCAACCTTAGAGGGATCCCAAAGCCGTTTCCCGCCCATCTCATGAAAGGCGTCCATCACGAGCTTCGCCATCCCATCATGCATCATGGCGCCGTCGACATTTGCTATAACGATGTCTCCACTATGTGCGTCCTTTCCAGAAGCGCGACTGAAAATCTTTTCAGAAATCGTCTTACTCATAAATCGACCACGCTATGTGTTTCATTCCATACGTCTTTGCCTTGTTAACAGCTTGTTGATGCCATTTATCATAGCTTCAACACTTGCCATTACGATGTCTTCACGGGCTCCTCTCGCTGAAACAACGTTTCCAAACTTGTCCTCAACTTTAATTATGACTTCAGCGACAGCGTTGGAACCGCCTGTCAAAGCTTCAAGACGATATTCTTTCAGCCGTACACTTGCAAGATTATCCGTAATTTTCTGAATTGCCTTAATAGCAGCATCCACTGGGCCAACGCCTGTTTCAGCAGCAATGTATTCTTTGCCATCAAGCGTCAACTTAACAGACGCGGTTGGAATAACGTGTATTCCTGTTGTCACAGCTAAGTCAGTTAGGTTGATGACTTTTTCCTCTTCAGCTTCTCCAATTATGGTTCTCGCAATAGCAAACAAATCGTCGTCAGTCACGGATTTTCCCTTATCACCAAGTTCCTTCACTCGACCAACAATCTTCATTAGCTGTTCTTCATTTGGGTGAAGCCCCAACTCGTCAAGTTCAGCCTTGATGCCGTGCTTGCCAGCTAGCTTGCCAGCAATTAGCCGTCTTCTTCTACCAACAACTTCTGGACTGAAAGGCTCAAACGTTAACGGCTCAACCGTCACACCTCTTGTGTGAACCCCAGACTCATGCGAGAACGCGTTTTCGCCAACTATTGCCTTGTTCGGCTGAATCATAACTCCTGTTAACCGAGAAACAAGCCTTGACGTGTTGTAAAGAAGCTGAGTATTGACCCTTGTTCTTTTTTTGTAGATAAGGTGAAGCCCCATCACGACCTCTTCAAGCGAAGCATTGCCTGCTCTCTCGCCAAGCCCATTTATGGCTACGTGGATTTGGGAAGCGCCTCCAACAACTCCAGCCAGCGAATTAGCAACAGCTAAACCAAAATCGTTGTGACAGTGAACACTCAACGGCGTCTTCACAACAGCTCTTAGTTCCCGAATAAGTTTCTCCATCGAATAAGGCTCCATGATGCCAACAGTGTCTGGAATGTTAATTCTGTCAGCTCCAGCTTCTTCGGCTGCCTTGCAGATTTTCTTTAAAAAGGCCAGCTCTGTTCGGGTTGCGTCCATCGGTGAAAACTCACAGAGAAGTCCATGGTCCTTTATGTACTGTACAGAGTCAACAGCAGCCTCAAGGACCTGATCACGGGTCATGTTTAAAGCGTACTTCATCTGAACCTCAGATGTCGAGATGAAAGTGTGAATAGAGCTCGGGTTACAGGATAAGGCAACATCTAAATCGTCCCTTTTAGTACGGGTTAAGCAGCACACCTCAGCCTTTAAACCAGCTACCATTATGGCTTTTACGGCTTTTTGTTCGCCTTCAGACGAAGACGGAAAACCAGCCTCAATCACGTCCACGCCTAGCTTGTCAAGCTGTACAGCGATCTCCAATTTCTGTTCAGGCGTAAGAGACACACCTGGAGTTTGCTCCCCATCCCGTAAAGTTGTATCAAAAATTCTAATGTACTCCATTCCTATCCCACCTTAACAAAACAAGACTAGAGCTCCAATTTCAATATTTCCGAAGCAATAGCCTCACCCATCTGAACCGTCGTGAGTCTACCGCCAAAGTCAGGAACAGTCAAGCCTTTACTAAGGGCTCTAACCATGCCTTCTTCAACGGCTTTCGCTGCCTTCACGCATGCGGCATCTCTGTGTTTTTCGCTAAGCCACTCAAGCATCATCTTCGAGGCCAAAATCATAGAGCAAGGATTCGCAGTGTGCTTACCAACCCTTGTCGGCGCAGCACCGTGAACTGGTTCAAAAAGGGCAAAATTGTCGCCGATGTTGGCTCCTGGAGCCATGCCTAGTCCTCCAACAAGTTGTGCGGCTTCGTCTGATAGGATGTCGCCAAAAAGGTTTGTCGTTACGATCACGTCGTATTCTTGAGGTTCCTTAATCAGCCTCATCGATGCCGCATCTATGTACTGTTCATTAAAGCTAATGTTCGGGTATTCTGCAGATACTTTCCTGCAAACCTCAGCGAAAAGCCCACAGGTCTTTTTCAGCACATTAGACTTGTGAACAGATGTGACCTTTCTTTTGTTGTTCCTAAGCATCGCCAAGCTAAAAGCTTTCCTCGCAATTCGTTCGCTTCCTTTGCGTGTAATAACACGCATTGCCACAGCAGTATCATCGATTAAAAATTCTAAACCTTTGTACAGCCCTTCAGTGTTTTCCCTAACAATAACTAGGTCAATGTCGTTCCTTAGACATGGAACCATCGGATAAGCCTTTACTGGACGAATATTAGCGTAAAGGTCAAACATCATCCTCAACTTAACAACAACATCCGCTGCGGTTTCACCTACAGGCCCTTTAAGACAGGCATCTGAATTCTGTATAGCCTTAACAGTGTCGTCTGGAAGCGCAATCCCCCTCTTTTCTAGACACGTATCGCCTGCCTCAAGCTCAATAAACTTAAGCTTCAAGCCAAATTTTTCTTGAACCGCGTCCATCACGCGCATGGTTGTCTCCGTTAACTCTGGACCAATTCCGTCTCCAGGAATCAAGGCAATTTTATAGGTCACGCATTTTTCCTCCTTTTTTCTTTAGGTGAGCGATTAACCCTCCATCTTGTAGGATATCCAAAATGAAGCTAGGAAGTTTGGTTGCGTTGATAACCCGTTCCTTTGTCTCATTCACAATTCGCCCTTCTTCAAGGCTAATTGAAAGCAGGTCTCCTTCATCGATTTGTCCAGAGACATCTGGGCATTCAAGCACGGGCAATCCAATGTTAATGGCGTTTCGGTAAAAAATGCGGGCAAACGACTCTGCAACCACACACTTAACACATGCATACTTCAAAGCTAATGGAGCTTGTTCACGGCTTGATCCGCAACCAAAATTTTTAGCAGCCACCAAGATGACGCCGTTCTTTGCTTTTTCCACAAATTTTTGGTCTATCCCCTCCATGGCGTGCTTAGCTAATTCAGCTGGGTCAAGCAAGGTTAAGAATTTGCTTGGAATAATAACATCAGTATTCACGTTGTCTCCATAAACAACGGCTTTGCCTGAAACCATCATATCTAAGCCTCCCCTAAAGTTGAAGGATCAACAATCTTACCAGTTACAGCTGAGGCTGCGACGGTTGCCGGTGAAGCCAAATACACTTCAGCCTCAGGACTGCCCATTCTACCAACAAAGTTTCTATTAGAAGTGCTTATGCAAACTTCGCCTGGAGCAAGTAACCCCATGTGTCCACCAAAGCATGCACCGCACGTAGGATTGCAGACCAAGGCTCCAGCTTTGAGGAACACTTCGAACAAGCCGCGTTGTAAAGCCTGCATGTAAACGTCCTGCGAGGCAGGAGAAACAATCAGCCTCACGTTCTTAGCGATCTTTCTTCCATTAAGAAACTTTGCAGCCAATTCTAAGTCTTCCAGCCGCCCATTTGTGCACGAGCCTATGAATGCTTGGTCAATTCGTATGCCCTCAACTTCCTTAATCGGCTTCACGTTGTCAACCGAATGTGGACAGGCGACTTGTGGGCCTAATTTTTCAAGGTTCACCTTAATGGTTCTTTCGTAAGACGCGTCTTCGTCGCTTGTTAGAATCCTAAACTGTTTATCGGTAACGGTTTTTACGTATTCCAAAGTAACGCTGTCTGGATTAATTAGTCCCGTTTTTGCCCCCATTTCAACGGTCATGTTGCAAAGAGTCATCCGTCCGCTTACACTAATTTCATTAACAGAACGTCCAGTAAACTCTACAGCCCTATAGTTCGCGCCGTCAGCTCCAACTTTACCAATCACGTAGAGTATAAGGTCTTTCGGTGTTACGAACTTCTGAAACTTTCCTGTTATGTTAACTTTGATGGTTGATGGGACTTTAAGCCAGATTTTTCCTGTTGCAAAGACACCGGCCATCTCGGTTGACCCTATGCCTGTAGCGAAGGCGCCTATCGCTCCGTAAGTGCATGTGTGAGAATCTGCGCCTACCACAAGTTCTCCTGGGTGGACATGACCTTTTTCAACCATGACTTGGTGGCAGACGCCTCCGTAGCCCACATCGTACAAAAAAGGAATGTTCTGGTCTTTGGCAAAGGCTCTCATAATTCTATGTAGCTCAGCAGACTTCACGGAGTCAGCTGGAACTTGGTGGTCTAACACCATGACTATGCGGTTTCTGTCCCAAACGCCGGGTGTCCCTATTTCCTTAAATGCTTGTATTGCTAGTGGACCGGTGATTTCGTTGATCATCGCCATGTCGACTTTGGCGTCTATAATTTCGCCTGGTTTAACTTCGTCCTTTCCTGAAGCTAAAGCTAAAATTTTTTCCGCGATGTTCATTATTTTCGCTTTTCCAATGTGACTGTTAGCTATTTTTCGATTCCAGAGGTCTTCCTGATGAATTTACCTACCTGCTCAAGTGGGTGTTTCTCAATCTCGTCCATGAGAGCCTTTAGTCTTTTTTCTCCAGATCTGTGTTCTTCAACCCATTCTTTGGCGAAGCTTCCGTTCTGAACGGCTTTCACAGCTTTTCGCATGTTTTCTTTCACATGATCGTCAATCACTTTTGGGCCTACCGTTAATCCGCCGTATTTGGCTGTGTCAGAAACTGCTCGAAGCATGCCGATGATTCCTTTTTGGTAAATAAGGTCCATTATCAACTTTGCCTCGTTACAGGCTTCAAAGTAGGCTAATTCAGATGGGTATCCGTTCTCGACGAGAACCTCAAAGCCGTTTTTAATCAACTCGATCAGACCACCGACCAGAACTGTTTGTTCACCTATCAAATCGCTTTCAGTCTCATCTTTGAAAGTTGTCTCAATAACTCCTGCTCTTGTGCAGCCAAGAGCCTTTGCTATGGCCAAAGCGGTTTCCATAGCCTTGCCTGATGGGTTCTGATAGACAGCAACCAAAGCTGGCACGCCGAAGCCGCTCTGATAGGTTTCTCTAAGTCTGATGCCTGGGCTTTTAGGAGCAACCATGATTATGTCCACGTTTTTTGGAGGAACAATCTGTTTAAAGTGTATGTTGAAACCGTGGGCGAATTCCAAGGTTTTTCCTTCACGTAGGTGAGGGGCAATGGATTTCGAGTAAATGTCGGGTTGAGCCATGTCAGGCACCAGAACGGAGATTACATCGGCTTTTTCTGCAGCTTCTGAGATCTCGTAGACTTGGAACCCGTCCTTTTGGGCTCTTTTCCACGATTCTCCTTCTTTCCTCAAGCCTACAATTACGTTTAAGCCTGAGTCTCTTATGTTCTGTGCTTGTGCATGTCCTTGGCTGCCATATCCAATTACAGCTATTATTTTATTTTTCAGCGGGGTTAAACTTGCATCTTTTTCAAAGTATACTTTAACCATTTTTCCATATCACCCTTTTTTTATTCCATCCTTGCAGATTTCATTCCTCTTGAAAGAGCCGTTATTCCTGTTCTCGCAATTTCTTTTAAGCCGAACGGTTTCATTAGCTCGATGAAGGCGTTTATTTTATCTGAGTCGCCTGTGATTTCGACAACAAGCGAGTCGTGTGCAACGTCAACCACATGTCCTTTAAAGATTTCCGTATAGTTGATGACGTCTGATCTGACTTTGGTGTCGAGAGTACTTATTTTTACAAGAGCCAACTCTCTAGTTACGGTGAATTCAGGATCAAGTATGCTTACTTTTACGACATCTATGAGTTTCTGAAGCTGTTTTACGACTTGTTCAACCATTCTTTCGTCGCCTTTTATTGTCACAGTTAATCTAGCAAGGTCCTTCTGTTCAGACGCTCCAACAGTGATGGTTTCAATGTTGAATCCTCTTCGCCTAAACATGTTGGAGACGCTGTAGAGAACGCCTGGCTTGTGTTCCACAATTGCAGAAACAATGTATGTCTTTCCTTCTCTTGTCATTACCATTCACCCAATCATGATTTTGTCAATTTCAGCTCCTGGAGGCACCATAGGAAACACGTTTTGTTCAGGGGAAATGGGCACGTCAATGACTGTTGTGACATCGCTTTTCATCGCCTTCTTCACGGCGTCTATGAACTCCTCTGAAGAGCCAACTCGGATTCCTTGAGCTCCGTAAGCCTCTGCCAACCTGACGAAGTCAGGTATCTTCCCTAGGTCGATGGCTGAGTATCGCCTGTTATAGAACATTCTTTGCCACTGTGCAACCATGCCTAGAACCGAGTTGTTCATCACTATTACCGTGACTGGAATATTCCAAGAAACCGATGTGGCTAGATCCTGTTCTGTCATGATGAAGCTTCCGTCACCAGCGATGTCCAGCACTGGAACATCGGGGCATGCGACCTTTGCTCCGAGAGACGCTGGGAACCCGAAGCCCATCGTGCCAAGTCCTCCTGAGCTGATGAAGGTTCTCGGCTTGTAGGTCTTCAGGTATAAAGCTGACCACATCTGGTTTTGTCCAACTTCGGTGGTTATTATGGCGTCATGTGGAAGTATATTTCTTAATTCAACAAGCAAATGCGGCGGAGTCATTCCGTCCTTGTTCTCCATCTCTGCCTGCTGTTTCTTTTGCTCTTGGATTCTTTGCATCCACAGAGACCTTTCCTTTTTGTTGAAACTTTTGACAAGCCTGTCATAGATGGCTTTCAGCGCCAGTTTTGCGTCTGCAACGATCGGCACGTGAGGTCTGATGTTTTTTCCAACTTCAGCCGCGTCTATATCGACGTGAATTATCTTAGCATCTCGGCAGAACATCTCAACCTTTCCTGTGCTTCTATCTGAAAACCGCGTTCCAACAGCAAGCAAGACATCGGCTTCTGGAACAATCTTGTTTGCAGTTATGGTGCCATGCATGCCTAACATTCCAAGCGACAACGGATGGTTCTCAGCGACGCTTCCTTTTCCCATAAGCGTCGTCGCTACGGGCGCGACAAGCATCTTAGCCACGGCGAGCAGCTCCTGTGAAGCTCCAGATGTAATTACGCCGCCACCTGCAATAATGACAGGTCTTTCTGCCTGTGTTAGGAGCTTTACTGCTTTCTCGATTTGTAGTGGATGAGGTTCGATGTTTGGCTTGTATCCTCTTAGACTGATTCCATCGTCGAACTCTATGTCGTCGACTTCTGTTTGCGTGTCCTTAGGCAGGTCAATAAGCACAGGACCAGGTCTGCCTGTTGAGGCGACATAAAAGGCTGTGTTCACTATTTTGCTGATTTCTTTTGCGTTTTTAATTTGAAAGTTGCATTTAGTAATAGGCGTCGTAACGCCTACGATGTCTGTTTCTTGAAAAGCGTCTTTTCCTATGAAAGCTCTTGGAACATTGCCTGTGAATGCAACGATCGGCGACGAATCCATGTATGCGTTGGCTATGCCTGTGACAAGGTTTGTTGCTCCAGGCCCTGATGTTGCCATGCATACGCCGACTTTTCCGCTTGCACGTGCGTACCCGTCAGCTGCGTGAGCTGCGCATTGTTCGTGCCTCATGAGTATGTGTTTTATGTCTGAGTCGTAAAGCACGTCATAGATCGGTAGCACTGCTCCTCCTGGTATGCCGAAGATGACTTCGACTTTCTGTCTTTTCAGAGACTCTATCAGCGCTTTAGCGCCAGTCATTTTCACCATTTTTGAACCTTCCTTCGTAGCCATTGTCAGAAAATACATTGGTCTGCATTTCCTCGGTAAGGACTGGGCTTATGATGCTGAAAATGCTCAAGAACTTTTTTAGTTTTTGTTCTAGAGATAAGGTTAGGTAACTCGGTTTAGAAATGGAGGAAGCAGTCCCTCCATACCCGGATATCCCTCACTTTTCCTGTCCTCCAGAGGAACGAAACCGACAAAACTATCAACAAGATGCTTATAAGCTTTTTGAACTAGCTGTTTCCATAGGTTTTTTTGTATTGCACTGGAGAAATCGGTCGTAGGAAGTATACGGTATACTTAAATACCTAATTAACGTTATTGGTGGTTGAATGGTATGTCACGAACAAAGGTCACAAGTAAGTTTCAGCTGACAATTCCAAAGGAAATTCGAGAGCAGATTGGTCTTAAGGCAGGAGAGGTTGTAGAGGTTCAAATACTTCATGACGAAGGCATAATTATAAAAAGATTCGGAAGAGTAAAAAATCCATTGAAAGTCTTAATAGGAGAAGTGCCTTCAAAGCATCATATCAGTGTAGAAGAATTTGAAGAAAAGGCAGAATCGAGGTAAACGATTGGAGATTTTCTTTATTGACAGTAACATCTTTTTCTACGCGAAAATAATGGACAAGGAATACGGTAAAGAGTGCGCTAGAGTTTTGAATGAAATTGCAAAAGGTAGACTTAAAGCAATAACTTCATCTCTAGCAATCATAGAACTTGCCAATGCGCTACGAAAATATGGCTTAAGTGGAGAAGCAAAAAAGGTCGTTGATGCCATTTTCTCTTTGGATATTCAAATATTTTCAGTGGATTCAATAGACATTAGGAACGCAGCTGAAATCTTTGACAAAACTAGAATTAGTCCTTATGATTGCACGCATTTAGCTGTCATGAAAAAAGCCAAAATCAACAAGATAATATCAGCTGACAATGAATTCGAAAAAATATCATGGATTAAAAGAGTAGATCCGAAGGATTTTTAGAAAATCTACTCAGAATTGTTTCCTGTTTTGTTGTGGTTGCTCAACAGAACGTTCATTCCGCCAAGCATAGCTTCAACGCTTGCCATGACGATGTCGCCGTGAGCTCCCATCGCTGTTGCTGTTCGGTCGCCTTTCCTTAGTCTGACAATTACCTCAACCAAAGCGTTTGTGCCTCCTGTGATGGCGTTAACGTGGTATTCCTCGAGCCTTATAGGCTCAACCGCGGAGACGGCCTTCCTTATCGCGTTCATGGCTGCGTCGACTGGTCCTATGCCTGTGGCCGCCTCAGTTAAAAGCTTACCATAAAGATTCAGCCTGACCGAGGCTGTGGGGGTTACGCGGTCTCCTGTTACGACTGTTAGCTCCTCAAGCTTAATCGCCCTTATGCTCGGCAATCCCATGACAGATTCTGCGACTGCTTGGAGGTCGGCGTCGGTGACACGTTTTCCTTTGTCGCCTAAGGATTTTACGCGTTTGAAAATTTCGTTTAGTTGATCTTCTGTTGGGGAAAGCCCCATTTCTTTCAGGACAGCTCCTATTCCGCGTGAGCCTGCTAGTTTTCCAATCCCCAGTCTTCTTGTTCTTCCTACGATTTCTGGCGGTATCGGCTCGTACGTTAAGGGTTCAGCGAGCACAGCGTGGGTGTGGATTCCTGCCTCGTGGACGAAGGCGTTTTCGCCTACGATTGCCTTGTTCGGTTGAACTGTGATTCCTGTCAGCCGTGAAGCCAGCAGAGATGTGTCGTACAGTTTTTCGGTTTTGATGCTTGTTTCGACGTTGTAAAGCAGCTTTAATGAGACCGCAACCTCTTCTAGGGCTGCGTTTCCAGCTCTTTCTCCGAGGCCGTTGATTGTTACGTGAACTTCTTCTGCTCCTGCTTTTAGGGCAGCTATTGAATTTGCGACCGCCATGCCGAAGTCGTCGTGGCAATGAACACCTAAGGGGGTCTCTGGGAAAGCCTGTTTCAAGTCAGCATAAAACTCAGTTGTCTTTTCAGGTGTCAAGACGCCTACGGTGTCGCACGGCGTTACCCTGTCTGCGCCTGCTCCTATGCCTGCGTTTATCATATCTTTGAGGAAAGCCCTGTCCGCTCGGGTGGCGTCTTCAAGTCCAAGTTCAACAGTCAGTCCACGGGACTTCGCATACTTAACCATGTCTTTTGTTAGTTTAAGCATGTCTTCCCTTGTCTTCTTGAGCTTATGCTGTATGTGGATGTCTGAGGCTGGGATCACAAGGAAAACCGAGTTTGCGCCGCTTTCAACAACTGCGTCAATGTCTTTTTTGACTCCTCTGGCGAAGCTGCAGACTTCAGCCTTAAGTCTTTCCTTGGCTATGAGCTTTATTGCTTCCAGTTCACCTTCGGACGCAGCTGCGAAGCCCGCTTCAATAACGTCGACGCCTAAGCTGTCAAGCTGCTTAGCTAAGGCAATTTTCTTCTCAGTGGTCAAAGAAGCTCCAGGGGTCTGTTCGCCGTCTCTCAAGGTAGTATCAAAAATTCGGATTTTACGCGGAAACCCGCTCGATAAAGCAATACCCCATTTCAAATACACCAGAACAAAATCCGACACACACCAACTATAAAAGCCTTTCGATACCAAAAACCAGATCAAAGTTTTTAAATTATGATAATTAAAAAGGGGAAAAGGTTTAAGTGTTGTTTGTTTTATTGGGTTTTGGGTTTTTGGTTTGAGAAGTGATGTTGTTAAGTATGGTTTGGAGAGGGCTCCTCACCGTGCGATTCTGAGGTGTTTAGGGTTAACGGATGAGGATTTCGGTAAGCCTTTGATAGCGGTTGCGAACAGCTTCAGCGAAGTTGTTCCTGGCCACATGCATTTGGACAAGCTCGTGGATGCTGTTAAGGCTGGGGTTTACGCTGCTGGCGGCGTGCCCTTAGAGTTTAACACGATTGCGGTTTGCGACGGCTTAGCTATGGGACACGAAGGAATGAACTATTCTCTGCCTTCAAGGGAGCTGATTGCTGACTCCGTTGAAGTTATGGTTCAGGCGCACAGGTTCGACGGGCTGGTGCTTTTAACAAACTGCGACAAGATCACGCCTGGAATGATGATGGCGGCAGCCCGCCTAGACATTCCCTCAATCGCCGTGACAGGTGGACCCATGCTTTCAGGCGTTTACAAAGACAGTAAGGTCGATGTGACAGCTGTCTTCGAAGCGGTTGGAGAAGCCTCAGCAGGCAAAATAACCGAAAAAGACCTAAAAGAAATCGAGGACCGCGCCTTCCCAGGATGCGGCTCGTGTAATGGCATGTACACAGCTAACACGATGGCATGCGTAGCAGAGTCCATCGGAATGTCTCTTCCGAAGTGCGCCACAGCCCTCGCGGTATCATCTGAAAAGTTCAGGATAGCCAAAAAAAGCGGAGAAAGAATAGTAGGCATGGTCAAAGAGAACCTGACGCCCTCCAAAATTTTAACACGTGAAGCCTTCGAAAACGCAGTAACCGTCGACATGGCACTAGGCGGCTCAACAAACGCAGCGCTTCATCTGAAAGCCATAGCAGCCGAAGCAGGCGTAGACTTGCCCCTTGAAATCTTCGACGAAATAGCGCGAAAGACGCCTCATCTATGCGATATGCGCCCAGGCGGGCCCCACGACCTTCAGGAGCTCGATGCAGCTGGAGGCATACCAGCCTTAATGAACGTGCTCGGTGGAAAACTGCACTTGGAAGTCATGACAGTCACAGGCGCAACTGTGAAAGAAAACATCAAAAACGCAGTTGTCTACGACAAAGAAGTAATCCGACCCCTAGACAATCCCATTCACAAACAAGGCGGCATAGGCATAATTTACGGAAACCTAGCTCCAAACGGAGCTGTTGTCAAAGTTACGGCCGTCCCACTAAAGATGCTTGTCCACGAAGGCCCGGCAAAGGTTTTTGACTCAGAAGAAGAAGCCATGAAGGCAATTCTTGGAAAACAGGTCAAAGAGGGAGACGTTGTCGTCATCCGATATGAAGGACCAAAAGGCGGACCTGGAATGAGAGAAATGCTTTCCCCAACCTCAGCAATAGCAGGCATGGGCTTAATCGAGTCAGTCGCCCTAATAACAGATGGAAGGTTCTCAGGCGCCTCAAGAGGACTATGCATAGGCCACATTTCGCCTGAAGCAGCAGCAGGTGGCCCCATAGCAGCACTAAAAAACGGAGACACCATACGAATCGACGTCCCAAAGAGAACCTTGGACGTCATGATAAGAGAGAAAGAATTAAAAAACCGTTTGGCAAAATGGAAGCCCAAGCCAGCGAAGATTCAAAAAGGCTACCTCCGCAGATACTGGTCAATCGTTCAATCCGCAGACAAGGGTGGAACATTCAAGATTCCGAACTCAAGCTTTTAAACTATGGACGAGAAAAATACAAGCAATATGGTGAGTCTATTTTGAAGTACGATATCACGTTGGCTCTGGCTGACAGACCTGGGCAACTTGTGAAGGCTCTCGAGCCAATTGCCAAAAATGGTGGTAACATAATTTCGATAGTTCACGAACGCGAGAAACACGTTGAAGGCTTTGTCCCAGTCAGCCTCGTCGTTGATTTTTCGTCAAAAGCAAACCTGAAAAAAACAATTGAGGACCTCATAGCAATCGATGTGGTCATAATAAAGTCTGAAGAAATCATTGAAACCACAAGAGTCACATTAATTCTCATAGGCAAAATAGACCTTAAGAGGCTCATTGAAGCCAAGTTTGAAAACACGCGAATCTCGGGGCTTGAAGTGTCCACTCCAAGCTCAAAAGAAGCGTGCATAAAACTCGATTTGGAAGTGCCCACCGATAATGTTGAATGGGTCCTCGACCAACTGAAACGGATGTCCAAAGAAGAAGACGTGATACTAATATCCTCAATCTAGGAGAGCACAAAAAATGAAAACCATAATTGTCGGCTTCGGCTTCATCGGAAGAGACCTCGTGAGAGTTATCAACGAAAAACGAGACATAATCAAAAAATACGACCAAGACTTCAAACTAGTCGGAGTCTCAAACAGCAAAGGATACATCTACAACGAAGAAGGCCTAGACCTAGAAAAACTATTAAAAATCAAAGCTCTTTCTGAATATAGAATAAACTACAAAGCCAACGGTTCTTCGCTTGAACTCATCCAAAAAAGCAACGTAAACCTTATGGTTGAAGCAACTCCCACCCGCATACAAGACGGGGAACCTGGCTTGTCATACATAAAAAAAGCCTTAAGCAAAGGTATCCACGTGGTCACGCCGAACAAGGGACCGCTCGTAGTGGCTTTTCAGGAGCTTTCTGCCCTTGCTAAAAAGAACAACTGCGAGTTTCTTTTTGAAGCAACGGTTGCTGGAGCAGTGCCGATTTTTTCTCTTGTCCGCGAATGCCTTCAAGGCGACAAGGTTAAACGGATTTCAGGTATTCTTAATGGAACAACGAACTACATTCTTTCTAAGATGCACTTTGAGGAAACAAGCTTCGAACTTGCGCTAAAGGAGGCTCAAGAAAGAAAAATCAGTGAAAAAGACCCGTCCTACGACGTGGATGGCATCGACGCAGCATGCAAAGTTGTCATCCTTGCCAATGCTTTAATGAACCGCAACGCAAAATTCGAAGACGTTGAACGGTTAGGCATCCGAGGCATAACACAGGACGCTGTAAGCCTAGCAAAAAGGGCGAACTACGCCATAAAACTAGTTGGAACAGTTGACAAAAAACTTGAGGTTGCGCCGAAACTTGTGCCAATTAATCATCCACTTTGTGTTCACGGCACGCTTAACGCAGTTCACATCGAAACAGACCTGGCAAACGAGATTACGATGATAGGCTACGGAGCTGGAAAAGAAACAATTTCAGCGGTTTTCAACGATGTGCTTACGGTTCTCAAAAAGGCAAAGGCAGCAGCGAAAGATAACTAGCAGGCAGCCACCGCACTAAGTTTCTGAGTTTCAGGTTCCAACGAAACCATTAATCTTTCAACAGCTTCAAAATTAGCTTCAACCTCGATAGGAGCAGGAAATCTTTTCAACACAATTTCAGGATCCTTAAGCCCGTGGCCTGTAAGAACACAGACAACCTCTTCGTCTTTGTCTACCAAGCCCAACTTAACAAGTTTAATGAGCCCAGCAACCGAAGCAGCGCTCGCAGGCTCAACAAACAACCCCTCAAGCTGAGCAAGCATCCTTTGGGCTTCAAGAATTTCGCTGTCAGAAATAGTTTCCACAAGCCCTTTGGATTCCTTAATGGCGTTTACAGCTTTTTTCCAGTTCACAGGCGACCCAATTCGAATAGCAGTTGCAACAGTTTCAGGTTTCTCAACAAATTTAACCTCACTAAAGCCGCGTCTAATCGAATTAACTATTGGCGCAGCTCCTTCTGCTTGTATTCCAACCATCTGCGGAAGCCTTTCAGTTAAGCCCAATTCGTAGAGCTCTTTGAAGCCTTTCCAGATGGCACTGATGTTCCCAGCATTTCCAACGGGAACAACCAACTTGTCTGGAATCTTGCCAAGCTGGTCTCGAATCTCGAAGGCAGCTGTTTTTTGTCCTTCGAGCCTAAACGGGTTCACCGAATTCAGCAGATAAACTGGACGTTTAAGGCATATTTCCTGAACAATCTTTAACGCCTCGTCAAAGTTCCCCTTGATCTGGACAACCTTAGCTCCGTGAACAATGGCCTGAGTTAATTTGCCAAATGCAACCTTACCTGAAGGAATAAGCACCATACACTCAAGCCCAGCCCTCGCTGCGTAAGCAGCCAAAGAAGCAGAAGTGTTACCAGTAGAAGCGCAGATGACTTTCTTCATTCTCAGCTCCAAAGCCTTGGAAACACCAACGGTCATTCCTCTATCTTTAAATGAGCCAGTTGGATTCTCCCCTTCATTCTTGGCATACACCTTATCAGTCCCAATTCTCTCAAAAATTTTTACGCACTTGTTGAGGCTTGTGCCGCCTTCTCCAAGCGAAACTATCACCTTAGGATTTTGAATCGGCAAGACCTCGGCATATTTCCAAACGGATAGACTGCGAGTCTCCCATCTCTGATTAAGGTCAGATGGAATCTTAGAAAGGTCATACTTTACTGCCAGCAGTCCACCGCATTTATGGCATGTATAGATCACCATGTTCGGATCATATTCTTCGCCACAGTCGATGCACTCAAGATAGTAAGAATCAGCATCCATTGAGACTTACTCCGTACAGACTCTACACAAACACCTCGTAAATAAAACAAAAAAGACTTAAAATGTTATTGCCCTATTTCACAAACTTTTTGATGAAACAAATTCTTATACATCACAAACTCTTATGTAGTGTGGCAGCTCTTTTGGAGAAAGGAAAGATGGGAAAAACAGGATATATTGTCTTAGTATTGACACTTGAAGGCTGCGGACTGACTTCAAAAAATCGATGAAAAAGAACAAACAGAAAAGATTGAATGCACCAGAAAACAGCTGCTTAATCCCCTGATTTTCAGAGTAAGCCTCTAGAAAAAAATAATAACGCAAGGTATTAATATCTTAAAATATGCCTTTGACGCCTTTCCACTTTGGTCCAGGATTATTTATTCCTTTGCTGCTTTTCAGCCTCATAGATTTACCAACGTTCTTAATAGCCAGTGTCATCTTGGACATTGAACCTATCCTCGTCCTGTCACTGAACCTCCAATATTCGCTTCATGGCTTCTTTCATACCTTCTTAGGAGGCTCAATTATAGCCGTATTTCTCGCCCTTCTCATGACCAAGGCGAGAAGAATGTTTTTGCCTTTATTGTCATTTTTTAAGCTTGACCAAAGATGGTCCAACAAAACCATATTTTCTGCTGCTTTCTTTGGCATATACCTTCACCTTTTTTTGGACGCACAGATGCACAGAGACATGCAGCCATTCTTTCCATTAACAATTAACCCACTCCTTGACACGAGTCCGCTTGCAGGGTTGGTGCCGGAAATCTTCTGTGTGTGGTGCTTCATCGGAGCCATGCTGTTTTATTTTGTCAGGTTTTTTGTCGCTATAAGGAAGCCGAAACCCCATCATGAGAAAAGTTCGTAAAGAACATCCAATTCAAAAGTGCTAGACTCAATTTACGTGGTGGTCTAAAGGCTGAGAAATATATGTATAAGGTTGTAATGAAAAGTATATGTGGAACAACTATTGAGCACCCTCCGTTGCGTCGAATGTGGAAAAACTGCTGAACCATATCCGCCTAGAAGCAGATGTCCAAAATGTAATGGACTATACGAGTATAAAGTTGACCTTAATAATCTAGAATCCACGGAGTTTGCTGGACATTTCACCTTCTGGCGCTATCGAAACTTTCTTCCTGAAACAAAAAAGGTGGCAACAATGCATGAAGGCGGGACTCCGCTCTATAAGGCGGAACGCCTAGCTCAACAGATAAATTTGGCTGAGTTGTACCTGAAGGATGAGACCCGTAATCCTACGAACTCTTTTAGAGACCGTGGTGCAGCGCTCGTTGTTTCGAATGTTCTCGACCTTGGATATGCAACGGTCGCGTGTGCAAGTAACGGAAACATGGGCGCTTCGTTAGCTGCTTATTGTGCTAAATACGGAATCAGTTGTCACCTCATAATTCCGAGGATTGTTGATATGGGTAAACTTGCCCAGATGTTGGTCTACGACGCAGTGATTGAAGAACACGGCGAAACAGTTGACGAATCCATTATGCGCGCTGAGAAACTATCTCAGGAAACAGGATGGTACCAAGCCACTCCCGAGCTGAATCCTCTTGTAATAGAAGCTCAAAAAACCATCGCCTTCGAAATAGCTGAACAATATGGAGTTCCAGACTGGCTCATAGTTTCCATGGGAAGTGGCGGAACCCTTTACTCAGTTTGGAAGGGATTCGTGGAGCTCAAAGAGATTGGAAAAATTAACAGTTTACCCCGAATTGTAGGTGTCCAAGCTGAAGGGTGCTCACCTATTGTTGATGAGGTTAACGGTGTTAAAAGAGAGAACTTAAAGCCCATGACACACGCGATTGGAATCTTGTTTGCAGAACCTGTTCACAAAAACCTCGCTGTCAAAGCATTAAAAGAGTCAAGGGGTCTCGCTGTTTCAATTTCTGACCAAGAAATTTTCGTAGCCGAGCAGCAGGTTGCGAAGCTTGAAGGATTATTCGCTGAACCAGCAAGTTCAGGTACAATCGCAGCATTAAGGAGGCTAAGAGCCGAGGGAGACATTGGAAAAGACGAGTCTGTTGTCTGCCTAATTACTGGAAGCGGATTGAAAGCAACGGATGTCCTTCAAGCGCTTTCTAAGAAACGTAAGTCTGCAATTGTAGGTGCCGAGTTCAGCACAAAAGAAAAACTGTTGCGTGTCCTAGAAGCGCGGGATGGATATGGTTATGAGCTGTGGAAAGCACTCGGTAAAACGATGACTAGACCAGCTGTGTACCAGCACTTAAACGAGATGTGTAGTAAAGGACTTCTCTCTTCCCGTATGAAGAAGGGAAAAAAATATTTTACGATTACTGAAAGGGGAAGAAGGATTCTTAAGGCAATCGATGAAGTTAAGATTCTGCTTTAATGATGAGGAAACGGCTTTTGTGTTTCTATTTTATTTTGTAAAGGGTTTTGGGATTTTGGTATAGTAGGTCAACTGCCAATTCTTTAGCAAGCTCGATGGTTATGTATCCATCTTCCACCATTTCGGCCAGCACCTTTGCCACCTGTAATCTCACCATACAAGATTTTGCATAGCTCCACTCAACAACATAGGCGTCACTGAAGAACGCGTTTGACTTGTTTCTAGGAAGCATTTGAAGCCTTTCGCAAAGGAACTGCTTTATGTATGTTGGGTAAAATGCGTACCACCAGTACCCAGAAACATGAACATTTGGATAGTTTTTCGAGACAACTGCAAGTTGATGCGACAGCAACGGGGTTGACGTGATGACATCGAACTTCAATTCATTAAACTCGTGAAAAAGCGGGCACAACGATGAAACCGTATAGCTTTCGAAACCCGTAATGGCATAGTCGGGTGGAGCGGCTCCAGCTACAGGCCTTTTCGCACCTAACATTACTTGAAAAACGAGACCAATTTCTCTGGAAAGTTTTAAGGCCAAACGAAAAGCGTACGAATTAAGCGTCTGTCTATCCTTTAAGGATAATTGACCACTTGTCAAAAGGGTTCTTAATGCTCTTTCAGCCTCGTTTTCAGTTGGGTTTGTAAATGTTTCTTCTGGCTGAAAACTTACGGTTGCTGCTACACAACTTGAGAATCTCTTGAAAATCAATCTTAAGGACTCCTCAAAATCATCAATTGACTCCACCATCGAATTAGTTGTTTTTTCAAGGCTTTCCAAACTAGTTTTATTAATGTTACTGATTAGCGGGTCAAGCCTAAGTGCTCCCGTAAAGAATTCCGGGTCGTACTTAACCTCCGTGTCTTCCTGCCTAAGGGTTAAAAAGGTCTTTTCAACCTTCGCTTTTTTGCCTAAAATCCACTTGTACCTGTCAGCAATCATTGAACCCTCATAAATTACATTCAAAAGATCGTTCAGATTTGATTTGTCAATTCTGTCATAACGGAAGTTGTATAATTCATTCAGCATCTTAGTAAAATACCAATATGTTGAGGTGTTTCTGATCAAAGGCAAATAAGGCAAAGCGTTCTCAGATGCTTCTTCAACTGACAATTCAGGAGAAACAAGGTTAAGAGACATACCAGCTGATCTAAGTTCGGTTACTAAATAGTGGTAGAACAAAATATCTTTCGGATTTTTGGCGTGAGGATGAGAAGCCTCTATGTGAGAATGAATGTCAATCATAGGAACAGTGTCAATGAACTTCATCAATTTCGAGAAAGTCTTATTTACCAATATTTTATTCGCCCCTTTCCAATTTAATTTTTCATTTTCTTATTAACATCATAGTAGGTTATATCCTTGGTTTTTCTTATAGAAATGGTTTTAGTTCCTTTTCTTGAACCGTAAAACTTTTATTTATACTTAGAATAGTAAAGTTATAACTAAACTATTAGGAGAACTAATTGATGTTTCAAAAAAAGGCTAAGTCTTCATTCACTTTAGCTGTTACAGCTGTCTCAACAGCCTTAGTGAGTATAGCAACTATGATTTTTTCAGTCTACGTCCCGGCAACTAGAGGTTTTTTCAACATAGGAGAGTCAATGGTTTTTCTCTCCGCTCTTCTGTTTGGATCCTATGTTGGAGCTTTCGCTGGCGGCGTTGGGTCAATGCTGGCAGACATACTTCTAGGCTACTCATACTATGCTCCTGCAACCTTAGTCATTAAAGCCTTCGAAGGATACATTGTTGGATTTCTGAAAAGTAACAACCCAAGGCTAGTTTCCAAAACCAGATGGAAAATGCTCACAATTTTTCTCGGCGTTCTCGCTGGTTCTGTGCTCGCAATCATAGGCGTGGTTTACTATAGTGGGACAACGGAAGTAACGCTGGGAACAACGGTCTACGCCTTTTCGGTTCCAACAGAGCTCTGGATAATCCTCGGAGTTTTAGCCGCCTCCTTTATTGCAATAGTTGGATTGGCTGCTGAACCTGAATTCGGATGGACAGTTTTTTCCGTTATATGTGGTGGACTTGTTATGGTGCTGGGCTACTTTACTTATCAATTGTTCATCATCGGTCCGCTATTTAATATACAAGTTGTCGCAGTTGCAGAACTTCCCGTTAACATTGGACAGATGGTCATAGGTGCAGTAGTGGCTCTTCCTTCAGTAAAAGTGATTTGGAAAGCATTTCCTAGTTTAAAACGCTCCGAATAGTATGGAACCGTAATAGAGGCTGAAAAGACCCTTTATTTTATTGTATAAAGTATATTAACATATTTATGTTAAAATATTTTTTATTATTGTTCATTTTTTATAATATATTGGATAAAATGTATGAACACTGCGGCGTAATTGGAGTTTATTCACTTGAAGGGCAAAACATAGTTTCCATGCTCCTTCTAGGTTTACAGGCACAGCAACATCGGGGCCAGGAAACGTGGGGAATAGCTGTTCCTAGCCACCTTTTGAAAAGAACAGGCGTTATCTCCTTGTCAATAGAAAAAGAACCTAGGATCACTTCTTGCCTTAATGGGCATGTTGGAATAGGTCATGTACGTTATTCAACTACTGCTAAATCGGTACTGCGAAACGCGCATCCGCTACAAATTGGCGAACCTGGAGATATAAACAGTTTCAAGATAGCCCACAATGGAACGCTTGAAAGGGGCCTTCTCATTAGTGGTTTAGAAAAACTCGGAGTCAAATCTCCCAGCGGATTGACGGATACGGAACTTATGGGAATAGGGCTATATCAGAACTTAAGAAAAGGCAAAACTTGGACCGAAGCTTTTGAGTCTCTAAACCCGTATCTGAACGGTTCATTCTCAGTTGTGATTTTAACCGGAAAGGGGGAACTTATTGTCGCAAGAGACGAGAAAGGTTTTAGACCTCTTTGCCTTGGATGGCATCAGGAAACGAGTTCTCACATAGTAGCCTCTGAAAGTTGCGCTTTAGACGCCCTTAATGCTCAGTTAATCAGAGACGTTCAACCTGGAGAAATTCTAAAAATAGATAAGGAAGGTGTTTTAACTGACAATTTTTCTGTCCAAGTGGAGCATTCCCATTGTCCGTTTGAATATACCTATTTCGCTCATCCCACTTCAAGAATAGAGGGAATTAATGTTTACATGGCTAGAAAAAATATTGGCATAGTTTTAGCTGAAAAATATTTTGTTGACGCGGACATTGTTGTGCCAGTTCCTGATTCAGCTAGACCAGCAGCGTTAGGATATTCTGAAAGGTCCGGTATCCCGTTCGAGGAAGGGTTGATGAAGGATCGTTACAGGAAAAAAGGAAGCTGGCGGAGCTTCATTGAACCCAAGAAACGGGAAGAAGTGGTTTCAAATATTGTTGAAGTTAAAGAAGTTGTTGAAAATAGAAGGATTGTTCTCATTGATGACAGCATTGTTAGGGGGACAAGTTCAAAAATAATCGTTAATAAGCTGCGAAACGCTAAAGATGTTTCTTTGCTACTTACTTTTCCACCAATACTTTATCCATGCTACATGGGAATTGATTTTCCCACCCAAAGAGAGCTTCTCGCCTATAGGGTGTCTGGAACAAGAAAAAGCCTTGAAGAAATCAATAAGGCAGTTGCAAAATATATTGGTGTACGTTTTTTGGGTTACAATGATGTTGACGGCTTGTGCAAGGGCATTGGAATGCCGAAAAGCGAACTGTGTTTGTCCTGCGTAACTGGGAACTATGCTTGTCTGAGCCGTAAGCCTGAGTTTAAAACAAGAAAAGAAGTGAAATTTTGATGAAAAAAATGCTTGACACAATTTTGGTCTTAGACTTCGGAGGGCAATACTGCCACCTTATCGCCCGTAGAATCAGAGAATTTAACGTTTATTCTGAGATAATTCATTCTGACATCACCCTTGAAGAGTTAAAGGAAGTTAGAAATAAGCTAAACATTAAGGGTCTTATTTTTTCAGGCGGCCCCTCAAGCGTTTATGACAAAAATGCTCCAACCATTGACGTCCATATTATGGACATAGGTGTTCCAGTTTTAGGTTTATGTTATGGTCATCAATTGATATCCCACTTGTCTGGTGGAAAAGTAAAAAAAGGGATAAAGCAAGAGTACGGCATAGCATATGTAACCATTACAAAGCCAATAGGTGTTCTCAAAGGCCTCAACGATAAAGAAAAGGTGTGGATGAGCCACGGTGACACGGTTCAAGAATTACCCGACGATTATGAAGCCTTAGCTTTTTCAGAAAATTGTCCTGTCGCTGCATTTAGGCATAAAGAACAACCCATTTATGGCTTACAGTGGCATCCTGAGGTTTTGCACACTGAACATGGCGAAAAGGTGTTGAGAAATTTTGTTTTCGAAGTTTGCGGATGCAAACCAAATTGGAAGCCGTTTTCTATTGTGGATGAACGAATTGACGAGATAAAAACAATTGTGGGTAACAATAAAGCCATTATTGCCTTAAGCGGAGGCATAGATTCCAGCACAGCGGCAATCATCGCTTCAAAGGCTCTAGGACAAAATCTAATTGCTGTATTTGTCGATCACGGGTTTATGAGAAAAGGTGAACCTGAGTTTGTAAAGGAAACGTTTGAAAAACTCGGCATAAAAGTCACTGTTATTAACGCAGGCGACAGGTTTTTTAACAGATTAAAAGGCGTAGTTGAACCTGAAGAAAAGCGTAGAATCATAGGGAACGAGTTTATTCGAGTCTTCGAGGAAGAGGCAAAAAAAACAGGCGCAGAGTTCCTTATTCAAGGCACCATCTATCCTGATAGGATCGAGTCAGGATACAGAAAACATTCAGACAGAATTAAGAGTCACCATAACGTCGCCGGTCTTCCGACGGAAATCAAGTTTAGAGCCATTCTTGAACCTCTGAGAGACCTCTACAAAGACGAGGTAAGAAAGCTTGCAAAAACTTTAGGATTGCCCGGTAGCATCACGAAAAGACAACCGTTTCCTGGACCTGGGCTTGCTGCACGCATAATTGGTGAAGTGACTCATAAAAAGGTGGAATTAGCAAGGAAAGCTGATAGGATCGTTTCTGAAGAGATTGAGAAAGCTGGGCTTCACGAGAAATTGTGGCAGTATTTTGCTGTGTTAACAGACACAAAAACTACTGGCGTTAAGGGCGACTCAAGGGCATATGGCTACGTTGTTGCTGTGAGAGTTGTTGAGAGTCGTGAAGCTATGACTGCGAGCTTTGCTAAGATTCCATATGAAGTGTTAGAACGTATCTCAACAAGGATTACAAACGAGCTGCCTCCAGTGACAAGAGTTGTCTATGACATAACTCACAAGCCACCAGCCACAATCGAGTGGGAATAACCTAATTAATCTCGACGCCATTAAGGGAAGCACACTTAAAAAGGCTATTAAATTCTGGGATTCATTGTGGAAAACCAAAAGCAGAAACAAGATACAGATGGCATGAAAAACGTCTTCGCCCTTGGATTTGTAAGCTTCTTCACAGACATCTCAAGCGAAATGGTTTTCAGCCTACTGCCACTATTTGTGGTTAGCTTACCAGGATCAGGCACTGATATCTTAGGCATAGTCGAGGGGGTTGCAGAGTTATTAAGCAACAGTATGCGCGCGGTTTCAGGATTTTTTTCAGACAAATTTAGAAAAAGAAAATTATTAGTGCTTATTGGATACGCATTTTCTAATGTTGTCAAGCCATTGTTTGCCTTTTCTAAAACTGTATTTGACGTTCTCGTCATACGGGTCGCTGACAGAATTGGAAAGGGAATTAGAACTTCGCCGCGGGACGCTCTTCTTAGCGAGTCAGTTTTAGAACAACGTAGAGGTACAGCGTTTGGACTTCACAGAACCCTTGACCAGTCAGGCGCAATTATTGGACCTCTCTTCGCTTCTTTCGCCATGTATACCCTAGGCTTAAGCGTACGAGACATATTTTGGATTTCCTTCATTCCAGGTTGTGTGGCGCTTCTCATTTTATTGGTTTTAGTCACAGAACAAGTTGGAAAACAAAAAGGCGAATTCAGATTTTTTTCTGGTGCCCATGAGGTTTTGAAAGGCGGTTTTCTATTCCTGTTGTTCGTTGTTGGCGTCTTTTCTTTAGGTGCATTCAATTACTCGTTTGTACTTGTAAACGCAAGTAATGCCGGAGTGGACTATCGCGTAGTTCCGCTGTTTTACACTTTGATAAATGTAACTCACACAGTGATTGCAATACCATCCGGCGTTCTTTCCGACAAGATAGGTAAAGAAAAAGTCCTTGTACTTGGCTATGGATGCTTTCTTTTAACAGCAACTCTGTTATATTTCTTTTCAGCTGAATATTTTTCTGCAATTCTAATTGCACTTATTTTTGGTGTCTATGACGGCATTAATAACACTATCCCAAGGGCTCTAGTCCCAAGATACTCAGCAAGCGAACTAAGAGGAACCGCATATGGGCTTTATTATCTTGTTGTCGGGTTATGTCTACTGGTGGCAAACGTTATGGTAGGAGCGTTGTGGCAAACCTATGGTCCCAAAGCCTCAGCCGCATACAGCATAATCTTATCCATAATGGCCATTGTGAGTGCAATCGTTTTCTTTCTACATAAAAGAAAGTAAATCAGAATTGGTTGTTCACATTTATTTTATGTTTATCTTTTCTATCCCGTTTACCACTGCCCATTTCGAGATAAATTTAGAGTAAACGGCGTACCTTTTGTCCAAAAGGTAAAAGTGGCACCAATCGTCCCGGTGACGTATTCCCCGTCCCATCGCTTGGTTCGCAGCTCTAAACGCGTCCATTATGTACCAAAACTCTCCAAGCCCACGTTTCTTTTTGTTAAAAAAATCAATTTGAGCTTTCACAAAAGGGTCACGATAATCAGCGTAAGGTACACCGACATTGAAGATTCCTCGCGCCTCCTCATATGGAAAGTTTGACCCTTCAGCGTTACGGCCTCTAAATACTGCAAAAAGCACAGCCCCCTTTTTTGTTCGAGCCGTTTTTTTATATTTATCCACAATAACAGAGTTTTCTGACGCACGACTACCCTCGACAAAAACTTTTTTGCCGTTCATAGAAAGGGTTTTTCCGTTTTTCTTTATGAAGCCGCTGCTTAGCCACAAATCGACAGCCTTATCCATCAGTTGTCTCTGCGGAAAAAAGATTAAGGCCCCGTTAGGCACGTTTTTCAACATTTTGGATATTCGTTCTCCGTACGATTTCAGCATTTCTGTGCTTCTTTCACTGAACTTTGTGGTAAGTGAGGTGTCTATGTAAGTTCTGACATTTTCAGGCTTTGATATGGCTGAGTAGGCGTGTTTCTGAGCGTTTGAAAGCCCTAAAGTTTCGGTGAACAAATCCATAGGTGAAAGCGTACCGGACATAATTAGAGAGGCGTGTGCCTTCTCAAGTACAGGTTTAAGGGAGAGAGTTGGATCGAGGCAGCAGTACTCAACCATGTTTCCGCTGAAAATCGACCTGCGGAAAATCGCTATGTAGCCTTCCTTATCGCTTGATTCAACCAGAGAAATGAAATTTAGGAGCCCATTTAGATAGCATACAGGCATTTCGCCTTGAGAAATTTTGTATTCTCTTATTTCGTATACAGCTGGAGTTAAAGATTCGACGAAAAATTGCAGGTCTTCCCTTAAAAGTTGCTTAATGTCTTGATAAAACTGCGAACATTGCAATGAAACTGGTTCTTCTGAAACATTTTTGTCTAAATACTCGATTAGTTCATCAATGAACACTGAGGAGACACCTGTTTTCTCGAGCTCCTCTTTTGCTTTTTTCAGCCCTTTCTCAGATAACGTGTCACTTAGAATTTCTTGGCTAATTTTATCTGCGTTGTGCGCTTCGTCGAAAATTAGGATTTTATCGTTTATGTCAAGATTCACTGAAGCTCTGATCGTCTCGCTGAAAATATACTGGTAAGGAGCTACGATGATCCAGCATTCTTCAGCTACTCGTCGAGATAGAAAGTATGGGCAGACACCATGTTCTTTCCCGTATCGGCAAAGCTTCTTTATTGAAAGGACGGGCGGAAGAGATGAGGCTGAATAGTTAGGTTTTGAATTGTATGGGCACCTTTTTGAGTTTCTTAGAACCCTACATACCTCAACGGCGTCGTGCGTAGGTAATTTTTTACACATATCGTTGAGGCAAAGGTTTTGTCTACTTGCCAATGCTACCGCAGAAAAATTCGTCCCTGACTTCCTGTTTATTTGTTCAACCTCCCTTAAAACCTGCCTAACTTGCTCATGAGTTCTTGTTGCATAAACTATTTTTCGACCCAGCGGCAAACAACTTGACAATGCACACACAGTCTTTCCAAAACCATTGCAAGCTTCGGCGACGAGCACGCCTCCCCGACTAAGGTTCCTTGTTACGTCACGCATAAACATTAATTGTTGAGGATAGGGATCATAAGGGAAAAAACGTAGGAAATTTTCCTGATTATCTTGATTTTGCATCTCAAACGCCTCCTGTCTTAAGTGGAAATTTGCTTTAGGTGCTAGACGGTTTTCGCCGCTTGGCAATTCTTTTCTTTTTTCTTCTTTAGAGTATAAGAGATTACATCGGGAACACTTGTACATCTCCAAAATGTTACAACTATTTGTTTATAGTAAATCTAAATGAACATAAGTTGTCCTTTTGGAACAATCAATGATGACATGGTTTTAGAAATTAAAACGTTTTCTTTAAAAAACTACGGTTTATTGCGTTCAAAGACTATGCTTAAGGCTCCGTGGGCTACAACATATTCGCCTAGATTTGTGAGATATATTTCTGGAAGTCTATTTCGTGCATGTTCGCCCACGTGATTTTTGATAGGAGCAATAACTAAATCAGCATTATTAAGGGCAATAGCTCCTCCCACTGTAATAACTGAAGGGTCATAAGCGTCAATTACGCATGCAAATCCAATGGCGTTTAGAACTCCAATTTGCTCAACTAATTCAACAGATAGGCGGTCACCTGCTTTTGCAGCGTCAAATAAAGCCTTGGCTGTCAACAAACTTAAATCTCTATTAACGGACCTTAATAATAGGCTGTTTGCAACTTCTTTTTGGTTCTTTCCTTTTAGAAGTAACCTAACATAATTCGGTATGCCGCTTCCTGAACAGTAGGCTTCCCAATGTCCCCACTTTCCACATCCACATTGAAGTCTTCCTGCGTTGTCTATGGTGAAGTGCCCAATTTCATGAGCGTTCCCATCTTTTCCAGTTAATAGATGATTATCGACGATGACGCCTCCACCTATACCAGTACTGATCGTAACGTAGACTAAATTATCATATTCCTTACCTAAGCCAAATCTTTTCTCACCTAAGACAGCTGAGGCGCAGTCGTTAAGAAGGTAAGTTGGCAACTTAAATGCGTCTCTCAAAGGGTCAACAAGCGGAACAAAATCAAATGGCAGATTCGTCGGTTTCATTAGTCCACCTTTCTTCAAATCCAGCGGGCCAGCTGAGCCAATACCGATGCCTACGGCTTTTTTGGCTCTCGAATTTTCCTTCTGAATAGCTTGTATCATCCTAATTATTTGGTTGCTGATCCCTTCTGGTCCTTCATCTTTAATAGTCTTTTCTATAGTCTTCATTAGTATCTGACCAGAGTCATCTCCAAGCACAACTCTGACATTTGAGCCTCCCACGTCTACGCCGAAGGCTAAAAGTCTACCCATTACATTTCAACCCGTTATTTGTTCCAACAATTCCGCGTCTTGACTGTTTGATTCTTACTTCAGTCAACAGAGATGAAGATTACTTAACAACCGAGTATTTAAGTAATTCTTAACTCACGACCGTTCTAAAAAGTAGACATATTAGACTTTGTACCATCAATTAAGTTTAACGATTCAAAGAAAAAATGTAGCCATAGCGTTCAATAGGCGAAGAAGAAAATGAGGACATCAATCTATGTTGCCGTCGCCGTCGCGTTAGGGATAGCCGTGATGCTTGTTCCCCTTCTTGCATTTACAAACTATGGTTACCACTCAGTCATTGACCAAATTAAGGCTGAACAATCTTCTTTCAACACTACAGAAAATGATAAGAGATATGCAAATATTGTTCCATTTGGAAGAAATGACAGCGAATTGTCTCAAGAACTGACCTTTAGTGAGGCAGCTGCTCTTTATGGAATGCTTGATTATGGTATGAGGCCATTTTCAGAAAACTTACTTTACGCAGCGCTATTAGTACTTACAGGCTTTTTTGTAGCATTCGCAACCTCATTTCTGCTCAAAAATAAGATATAAAGAGCATGATCGCTTATTTTAATTCAAATCTTATTTTAATTCAAATATTAGCAAAAAATAATAATTTAGGTTCCCATTTTTCTTAAGAGGTGTTTGCATTGTCGTTTTTAGACATAATTTTTAACCGTTCAAGCGTAAGACGATATGCTTCCAAGCCTGTGCCCGAAGATGTTCTGAAAAATATTTTAGAAGCTGGAAGAAGGGCGCCGTCCGCTATGAATGCACAACCGTGGCACTTCATAGTTGTTACTGATCAAAAAATAAAAGAGGAGCTTTCAAAGCGTAGGTGGACGGGGTTTGTTAAGGACGCAGCCTTTGTTATTGTTGGTGTTGGGGAAAACAGCCGTTGGTCAACTGTCGATGTGTCAATTGCTCTACAAAACATGGTTTTAGCATCTGAAGCTCAAGGCTTAGGCTCATGCTGGATCGGCGACTTCGACCAGTCAAATTTGAAAAAAATGTTTGGCATCCCAGAAAACTTCAATATTGTTGCCATGGTGTCTTTCGGATATCCTGCGGAGAAGCCTGCGCCGCGAAACAAGAAAAGATTGGAAGATATTGTGCATTTCAATAGGTTTTGAAGCATCTTCCTTTTTTACTATTTCCACTTCCACACTTTTCGGTTCATGAAAACTTCTGGTAGAACAAACAGTCCCCAGCTTGCAACGCCTATCACGTAAGCCAAGTCTGTTAAACTTAACGGAGACAACCCGAACATTTTAGCAGTTATTGGAATATATGTTATACCCAGTGTGGCAACTATTGAGACAATTTCTGCTACTACAAAGTATTTGTTTTTAAGGCTGTCTCTACCCATTCTCCACACGCTGCGAGTTTCTGAACGACAGTTCCAAACCACGAACAACTCAAACATTGCCGCCTGCACAAAGGCGGTAGTTCGAGCTTCTCTAAGAGTCTCCTCAGTCATGAATCCATGAGCTGGCCAAACATAGTACTCAAGACAGAACACGAGGATTGTTCCTACTGCTTGAAGGATGAACGATGCTAAGATGAAGGCGCCCATACCGTGCAGTATGCCTTGGTCTGGTTTTCGTGGCTTCCTGTCCATAACATTTTCATCTGGCGGATCAGTGGACAACGACACAGCAGGCGCACCGTCCGTGACTAAGTTAATCCACAGGATCATTGCTGGAAGAAGGGGCAGTGGAAATTGTTCTGGACCGAAGATTCCTCCTAGAATTGCGAATGAGCCTATAACCAGCAGTTCATCGAAGTTGCAGGCGATCAAGAAACGGGCGTATTTTCTTATGTTGTCATAGATGACTCGTCCCTGTTCAACGGCCTTAACGATTGTGGCAAAGTTGTCATCGGCTAAAACAAGATCTGAAGCTTCCCTCGTCACGTCAGTTCCCGTAATTCCCATAGAAACACCGATGTCTGCAGCCTTCACTGCAGGCGCATCGTTAACTCCATCTCCAGTCATAGCGACAATGTGGCCTTTTGCCTTTAGGGCTTTAACGATTCTTAACTTGTGTTCCGGCGATACTCTGGCATATACTGTGACGTTTTCCACGATTTTTTCGAATTCTTCGTCGCTTAACGCATCAAGCTCAGCTCCAGTTAGAACGAGACTGTCTTCTTTCATCATGCCTATTTCTTTTGCCACTGCAACAGCTGTGAGCTTGTGGTCTCCTGTTATCATAACTGTCTTTATTCCAGCCTTCACGCATTGCTTGTTAGCTTCAATTGCTTCATCACGTGGAGGATCAATCATTCCCTGAAGACCGACGAAGACCAAGTCTTTCTCAATTGTTTCTTCATTGAACTCGTTGACATCGTCTGGAACAGGCTTATAGGCCATTGCTAGAACACGTAAAGCGGAGCTAGCCATCTCCTCATTAATTTCCAAGATTTTCTTTCGAGCAGACGGTGTTAACCTTTTTTCCTTTCCGCCTTCAAGTATGCGTGTGCTTTTATCTAAAACAACTTCAGGTGCACCTTTAACAAAGGCAATCTTATGTTTTTCCGGCGCTACATGAACTGTGCTCATCCTCTTTCTTTCAGAGGTGAAAGGCACCTCACCAATGCGCGGGTATTGTTCAGTTAGGATTTTTTGTTGGAGACCTGTTTTTTCTGCTACTACAATTAATGCTCCTTCAGTTGGGTCGCCGATGATTCTCCATTGTCCTTTTTCGTCTTGTTCAAGGTGAGCGTTGTTGCACAGAGAACCGATTTTAAGTAGCAACGAGACTTCTTGGTGAGAACTGACATCAACTTTGTCGCTGCCTTTTTGGAATTCTCCCTTTGGTTCATAGCCTACACCTGAAACCTCTATGGACTGGTTTCCAGCATATAGCCTTCTGACGGTCATCTCTCCTTTTGTTAAGGTTCCAGTTTTGTCTGAACAGATGACGGTAACAGCTCCTAAGCCTTCTGCAGCTGAAAGTTTCCTTATTATGGCGTTTCTTTTTGCGAACTCTCGTGCACCCAAAGCGAGGCTTATTGTGACAATTGCAGGTAAGCCTTCTGGAACTGCTGAAACAGCCAGCGAAATGGAGGACATAAAAGCCTGAATGAAGCCTTCAATCTCTATTGCGCTGTGTCCATGCCAAGCTATTGACAGCACTTCGAAAACTTCAAGTCCAAAAATCACTATGCACACTAACACGACGACTTTTCCAATCTTCTTCGCAAAAGCATCAAGCTTTTTCTGTAAAGGAGTTTCCTCTTCCTTAGATTCCTGAACCAACTCAGCAATCTTTCCAAATTCTGTCTGCATAGCTGTTGTGGTTACGACAGCTTTTCCACGACCATACGTCGTGTGAGTCGCCGTAAAAACCATATTTTTCCTTTCTGAAACAGGAGTGTTCTCAGAAAGAACGGCTGAAGCATCCTTACTTACGGCAGTAGACTCTCCTGTCAAGATTGCTTCATCTGTTTTTAATTCAATGCTTTCTATCAACCGAGCGTCTGCTGCTACGAGATCTCCAGCTTCAAGAACAAGAATGTCGCCTGGCACGATTTCGCGGGCTGGAATGATGGTTTCTTTGCCGTCTCTTAATATGCGAGCTTTAGGTGCAGCAAGTTTCTTTAAGGCGTCAAGTGCTTTTTCAGCGCGATACTCCTGGACAAATCCAGCCACAGCGACGAGGAGCACGATTATTCCTATTACAATAGCGTCAGCGTACGTTTCAAGTGCATCCATCGAAGGGTCTTGTTGAAGTTCATAGTAACCGATTCCTACAGAAAATATCGTGGCAACGATAAGAAGCAATATGAAGATGTCCTTGAACTCGTCGAGAAACATCTGAATGGGCGTTCTTCTCTTCCGCTCTTTCAGCTCATTAAACCCATATTGTTCTAATCGCGCCTTAGCTTCCTGTTCGGTCAAACCATCTTTAGAAGTTTCCAGCCGCTTTAAAGCCTCGTCGACTGCCATAGCGTGCCAATTTTCAGTCAAGACATTCCCACTTCGAAATGAATTTCATTCTAAAAACGTATATTAACCTATAAGGTTTTTGTTAAGTATACTATTTAGTAATAGTCGGATATGACTGTAGATTTTAATACTTTAAGCTTTAACTTGTTGTGAGGAATGCATTTGCCTATAAGAGCAGTTCTTTTCGACCTTGGTGGAACATTAGTAAAAACTGCTTCGACACTTACAATTTTAAAGAACATTCTTGCAAAGCACGGTGTTCAGATTCCAAAAGTCGTCGACGAAACAGTCTTTGAAGAAATTTCAAAAGAGATGTCCGAATACTATTGGATGAGATACGAGAAGTTTTGGCAAACCTATAACATCAAGATTCTGAAAAAACTAAAAATTCAAAACAACCTTAAGGAGCTTGCCGAAATAATTTACAGAGAATGGTGGGACAACGCAGGACTTACGCTGTATCCTGAGGTAGAAGAAACAGTGCAAATGCTTCGAAGAAAAGGTCTGAAACTGGGAATAGTGTCAAATGGCTTTCGAAAAGATATCGACGAGATTTTATTAAGAGTTGGGTTAACAGGCAAGTTTGACGTAGCCATTGGAGTAGACGATGTTGGAGCTCCAAAGCCCGAAATAAGGATTTTCCAGCGTGCTTTAGATGAGTTATCAGTATCTCCAGATGAGACTATTTTTGTAGGAGACAACCTTGAGGCTGACTACAAAGGCGCAGAAAAAGCAGGACTAAAACCTTTACTAATCAACCAGGACAACAAAGTTCTAGAAAATTTAAACAAGATCTCCAGTCTAAAAGAAGTGACGCAGTATCTTTAGAAAAAACGTGGTCCTATGGTTTTTCAAGCAAGTTTTTCTTTTCTTGCTCAGTTAATTCAACGTAGCCTTTTTCCTGAGTGATGGTTGCAATGTCGAAGCTGTCACCCGTGTACACGTTTCTCTTCATCGCTGACCGAATAGTGTTCGCAGCAAGAGACAGTCCTTCTTTAAGCGTTAATTGCTTGTTGTATCCTGTTTCAAGCACGCCGTATGCCACCGGCGAGCCTGAGCCTGTTGCTATGACATCGTCCTCAATTAAGCTGCCGTATGGGTCCAGAGAATACAAGTGGAACCCTTCTTCGTCAAAGCCTCCAACGACGATTTGCACAGCATATGGATAGTACCTTTGCGAAAACAGCATCGTCGCAGCGAGTGTTGCAACCGACTTTACAGGCATCTCACGTTTTCTCTGAAGACTGTACAACGAGGCGTTTGCCTTCAAAATGTCAAGAACATTTAGTGCTTCAGCAGGGACACCCGCCATCGTCATGCCAATGTTCCGCGTGACTTGGTATACTTTTTTAACTTTTTTATGAGCTACGAACCCTGGAAGCATCGTTGCCCTCGTGTCCGTGGCCAATATGACGCCATCCACACACTTTAACGCAATGGTCGTAGTACCCTTAAGCTTCCACTCATCAGCCTTAACTGGATACATTAACGCATCCTCCAAGCATGGATGAAGAAAAAAGAAGATATAAACCTTTAGACACAAGGACCACATTCAATAGGCGAAAGCATGTAAACTTTATAACGTGGAAAAACCAAAAAAATACTCAGTCGGGCCGGTGGCTCAGCTTGGCTAGAGCGTTCGGCTGATAACCGAAAGGTCGAGAGTTCAAATCTCTCCCGGCCCACTTTAGCATTCACCTAGACCATTTTTTTAATTCCTTGCAAAGATGACTTCATTCTGAAGTTTCCTCTTTGCTCTCTGGCGCTCGCAAAATGTTTTCTCCGACCTGCTCCTCCACACCCAACGCTGTTAGCATGCTTATCAGCCTGTTCGAGATTTTTTAAAAATACTTGCTTTGACAGAGGTTCATGTAGATTTTACGGTTCTGCAAATTATGTGTACTATCTAGAAAATGCCGTACACTTTGTGGTCTCTGAAGTATACGGTTGCTGGCGTTAAATAGTTTAGTGCTTCGTGTGGTCGCTTGTAATTGTAGTATCTCACGAATGCCCAGTGTTTGTTGA
>Ga0272448_1000057_pt1 | contig 153144 bp, 155 predicted proteins | sample YNPCB0191_FD_202220 | JGI IMG/M metagenome (GOLD analysis project Ga0272448, IMG submission 202220) | Hot spring sediment microbial communities from Yellowstone National Park, WY, United States - YNP-CB-019-1 | ecosystem: Environmental > Aquatic > Thermal springs > Hot (42-90C) > Sediment... | reverse complement strand
TTGCACTCAATCCCCGGAACCCGTCCCCGAAGTCGTAGAGGTACATCGCCGGGTCGCCTGTCGACCGGTCCTCGTACCGGACTTCCAGGGGTACCATCCCTGTCCGGGGGGATGCCGTGAAGTTTGCCACCAGCGGCACCGACGGTTCAGCCGTCACGACGATATACCCCGGCCTCGTGATGCTGTCCCGGACCTGCCTCTTTGTCACAGGATCGACCTTCGATACCGTCAGGCTCACGTTGTACGTCCCCGGCCGCGTGTACGTGTGCACCGGGTTTGCACTCAATCCCCGGAACCCGTCCCCGAAGTCGTAGAGGTACATCGCCGGGTCGCCTGTCGACCGGTCCTCGTACCGGACTTCCAGGGGTACCATCCCTGTCCGGGGGGATGCCGTGAAGTTTGCTTTGAGGCCAAGGGGGACCTCCATTTCCACGATCCAGTAATCCTCGGACCCATGGTTCCCGGAGACGTCGCCATCGTCCGATGTCGAGAAACCCACAAGAGAGAACCTGCCGGCCACTATCGGGTCGGGTTTCAGGCTCTGGCCCGTATCGTCTCCGGAACCGCCAAGGGACTTCTGCCAGAGGATTTTTCCGGTCCCGTCGAACGACACGGCCCAGAAATCGCCACCGCCATGGTTACCTGTGACATCCCCGTCGTCTGAATACGAGACACCCAGGGCCACGTAGGATCCATCCGGGCTCATCTCAAGGTCATAGGCATGGTCGTATCCCGACCCCCCGAAACACGCCACATTCACGATCTCCCCCTCCGGGGAGACGGTTGCCCACCAGTAGTCGAATGACCCATGGTTGCCGGAGATATCGCCGTCGTTGGAGTTCGAAAATCCCATCACCGCGTATTCTCCCCCCGGGGTGACAATGATCTCCCTCCCTTCTTCGTACAGGCTCCCGCCAATGCACTTCTGCCAGATGAGGTCCCCCCCTTCGTCGAGCAAAAAAAGCCACGCATCGTAAGAACCGTGGTTCCCTGAGACGTCCCCGTCGTTGGAGTTCGTGTACCCGACGGCGATGTACCCTCCACCCGGGACGGGAAGGATGCTGTCACCATAATCATCCCCGGACCCGCCGAGGACCTTCTCCCACGCAATCGTGCCGTTCATGTCGGATTTTACGACCAGGACATCGTAACCCCCGTGGTACCCGGGGACCAGGGGATCGGTATACGACTGTCCAATCATCACCATGCCTCCATCGGGGGTCTCCTTTCCATCCACCGCAAAACTCGCACTCCTCCCGGGGTAACACCGCTTCCAGAGGACTGTTCCTGACCCGTCGATCTGCATGTTCCATATCGCGTAGGGGTTTTCATTGTCAGAGAAATCGCCATCGTGGGACCAGGTGAAACCTGACAGGAGCAGTGTCCCGTCACTCAACCGCTCGATGCAGCTGACGTGGTCGTCCATCGACCCCCCAATTGTCCCAACCCACTCCTTCGCCCCGTTGGCATCCAGTTTTGCGACCCATACGTCCCTCATTCCGTACGCCGCCGTGACGTCCCCGTCTGTAGAACTGGTATCCCCCACGACCATGTATCCGCCATCGTCCGTTGGCTGAATGGAGTAAGCAAAATCATCCCCGGACCCGCCAAGAGACTTCTGCCAGGAGATCCCGGGACCGGTTGCACTTGCCGGAACCGTTCCCGCCAGGACCAGAACGAGGAGGGCAAGACATGCCGGAACAGGTCTCATCGCGTCACCTCCGTTACCAGGGACCCCTCCCCCGTGATCCGCTCTCCCGGCACTGCTCCCCCTCCCCCCGCCTTTGTCACGATGGTCCCGGACGCACTGCTGCTCACCCTGACCGTCATGGTAATGGTCAACGTCTTTCCAACCGGCAGGTTTCCGCCGGAAGGCAACCTGTCAGGCGTCCAGACGACCCGTGCCGGATTGATGTTCTGGGGAGGGTAATTTGTATCGATAAACGTTGAACCCGCGGGGGGCAGGTCATAGGCATCGACGCCGACGAGGTCCATTGTCCCGTTGTTGGTGAGCCGGATGCTGTACATGATGACGTCTCCGGGCCGGACGCTCGTTGCATTCGCGATGATCGAGACATTGAGGGATGGCCCGCCCGTGACCAGCATGGGCACGATACGGTTGCCCTTGACCGGGATGCTCCCCGTCGCCAGACCGGCTGCTTCGGCGACAGCCGTGTACTGTCCGTTTGCAGTGTCAGGGAACTTCCCCGTCACCTGGAACGTCCGGGTCTCCCCGGGAGAGAGCGTCCCGGCATCCCAGCTGACCGAATTTCCGGAGAGTGTCCCGTTGGGACTGCTCGAGAGGTACGTCATCGTGTAGGGGAGATAGTCAGATACGACGACCCCATAGACCGGCCCTGACCCGACTGCTGCGGCCGTGATGTTGAACGTCACTGTGCTGCCGGGACCCGTCTTTTTGGGGGCCCCGATGGTCACAACCAGGGAGGCACCAGCGGGGGGAGCCGTGCCCGCCACTGCATACCACCCGGGGGGGACGACAAGGTCATTGGGAAGGACGCCGCCTGCCTGCCCTGCCCTTTCACCGACCTTCCACCAGTTCACACGGACCGGTTCGCTATGCGGGTTCCAGGCAACAAATGTCGTCTGGTTGTAAGGGGACGCAAATGCCGCACAGAACGGCTGGGAAAGCCTCCGGGACGCTGCATCAGGAGAATACCCAAAGTACGAGAAATCGGGAGTCCCATACGCATCGATTGCCCAGAACCAGTTTAAGACCTCGGACGGACTCGTGGAGTCATCGATCTGGTCCTTCATCCTGTTCCACCACGTCCCGAGGTCATATGGATAGTGCCCGGGGGTAGTGTTCCGCGATGACTGGATAGTATTCCAGTACCACCGGTAGGGTGAGAGGGGGACTCCCTGGGCCGAGCTGTCCCGGATACCTGCAAGGGCACGCTGCTGGTTGACGACAGCCAGGTAAGGCACACCGGCAGGGTCCGAGAGGTTACAGAAACCGCCGTTTGGGGCATAGTCAAGGGCACGGAGCGTCAGCTCCACGGAGGGACGGTCCCTCCCGAAAGAGAGGGCATACCCTGCCATCGGGAGCCACATGTTGTACATCGATGACGTGGGTGAAATCCCGAACTGCGATGCCGTCTGGACGACGGACTGGGGCATCTTGGGGGCAAAAGACGTCGCCCGGGGGTACCCATCCGGCATGACCGGCCAGTGGGACGATACCTTGGGATTCCCCCAATTGTACCAGCGGTCCCACATGGTCTCGTTCCCGGAGTATTTTTTCGGGTCGTCCGGGATACTCACCGACGGGATGTAGTCCCCGTTCCGTGACCACTTTGCGGCTGTTGGTTCCGGGATCCCTGTCGTGTCAGGGACGTAGGAGAGTTTTTTGTCGAACCAGTAGGCGTCCGCGTTGTACAGGTTCGTTGTATAGAGGTAGATCCCGGTATCGGCGATCTCGGGCCGGTTCGTGACCGTCCCCCACAAGATGATGGACGCCCAGGCCTGCATCGTCTCCCCGAGCGAGTTATCGTCCTTGCCGTCCTCGAGGAGCGAGCCGATCCCGACACCCCCGCCGGGCCCTGTCTGGGGGAGCCCCTGGGTCCAGGCCTGCCCCGCCCACTGGTCAAAGAAGTTCATCTTGGAATACGCAAGCTCGGGGTGCGAGTAGTAGGCGGACGCCCGGTCGGGGTCATAGGCAATCGACATGACGAGCTGGTCGATGAACGCCCCGTAATTGTCGCGGTCTGCCCAGGCGGGGTCAAACCATGCCGCCTGGGCAGCCGCCGTGATCAGATACCCGTTCTGGTAGTGGATATCGTTCCACTCCGTCACCGTGCCAAAGCCATCCATGCCCCAGGCCCGGGGGAAGGTGACGTTTTCGTCCTCCATGGGCCAGTACCCGTACGCGGGGTGCTGGTCATCGGTGTCCGGTCCCTGGGCAGGGTACATGTGGAGGGTCCCCAGCCGGGGGTCAGAGAGGAAGTAGTAGGGAGAGTACTGGTTTTGGGTACCGCTCGTCTCCCGGGAGGAACGAAAAGCCGTCTCCCGGGTATAGAGGGCAAAGAACTCCTCTATCCCCTGGAGGTTCCTTGATTGGGCACGCTGCGGGTCGTAGGGGTACTTGTATGACGTGTTGTACCATTCGGTCCCGTTCCATTTTTCCGACGGGTTCCACGGCGTGACGTTGAACTCCGAGATCCCGGTGATCTCAGGGTTCGTGGCTGCGATATTCCCGAGTTCCTTCTCGATTGCCAGTTTTGCCGCCATGTAACGGACCTTCTTGGCAAGGTTGTACGCTGCGTCCTGGTCACCTCCATTGATCATGGTGAAGAGGGGAGGGTCCGTGCCGAGCGCCTTCTTTGTGTACCCCTCCTCGTCGTTATTGACAATGTGCCAGAGGGGTACCCCGTCCATGGTCGCGTTCCTGTCCATCAGGGGCATGAAGGGGAGGAAATTGGTAAACACGTAGGTCGTCGAGAACGATGTGACCGCGACGGGGAGGAGCCTGCCCTTGGCTATCCAGTACTGGTAGTGCCCGTTGTTCGTGGCCGGCATCGAGGAGAGCCACTGGCCGGGGGTGGCTGGCCCGACCGTGTCCCGGGCAAGGTCCCCGTCATACACGGGCCTGTTCCTGCCATCGTTGAAGGTCTCGTACTGGTGCCTCTGGAGGAGCATCACCGTCTTTCCTGCAGCCCCGTTCCCGACCGGGCCCCTGACCGCGGTCGTTGCCGTGTAGGTGGTATGGAGGAGACCGGCCGACCTGTCCACGGTGTAGTTTACCCGCGTACCTGTCACGAAGTTATAGGCGTAGGGTGCGAGGGAGACAGCCCAGGCCGCGGACTCGGCAAGGGACTGGTTGAGGGTCGGGTTGAAGGGATCGGGGTTGGCCGTGCCCCGCGGGTACGTGACGACCGGCAGACCTGCGACCACGAAGTGGCGGGGCCCTTCCCCCGACAGGGGGATGAGCGAGATTCCGTGGTCGGGAAAGGCCCGTGCCTCGAACGATGCCATGTCGTAGAAGACGGCAAAGAAGTTCCAGTTCGTCACTGTCTTGTCCCTGACACCCCCCAGGAAGACCTTGTCCTGGTTCGTCCCGACCAGGTAACAGCCAAGACCGGGGACCCCCGTCTCCACGGGTGCGACATGGACGTGCCCCCGCTCAAGGTTACTGGTATTGAACGGGTTTCCGGTGTAGAACTGGAACGCCATCGACTCGTTGGAGGCAATCTCCTTCCACGTAAACCATGCAAAGGGTGACCCCTTGGCCATGGTCAGTTTTATCTGCTCACCCGAGTCTTTCCGGTCCAAAACGAAGTCAATATCCCAGTCTCCCATCCGGTCAGCAAGGAGGTTGTCAGGAAACGCTGCCCCCCATCCTGGTTCCGTGTCACTTTGGTTCCCGGCCGGAAAGACCCGGAGCCCCGAGACCCACTGCCCCTTCTGGCTGATCTCCCGCATTTTTCCATCCGGGGAAAAGGTCGTTGCTCCCGGCGTGCATGAATTGGGGCCATAATCGGCCCCGTCAGCAGCAGCAGGGATGGGCATCGAGAACACCAGCCCCTTGACCCGGCCCTGCCCGTCGACGTTGGCATACCGGTTCCGGAAGGTCAGGGAGAGGGGGTCTGCATAGAGCGTGGACTGGACAAAGGGGGTCTGGCACTTGACGAAGCGTTCACTTGGGGACTTGACGTACGCACCGACGTAATCGAGGGTGTTGTTCCCCCAGATGGTATACCCGGCCCAGGAGTGCAGGCCGTGCACGAGCCGCCCCTCGCGCATGTTCTCTGTCACGGAGGCGTACTCGGCGTATATTGGTGTCGGGTTCAGGCACCAGTTGCAGGGGAAGAGGTCACTTCCCCGCCACCGGCAGTTATCCGGCCGCTCGGTCTGGACATAGGCCTTGCCGAGCCGGATCGGCCCGGCGGCAACGAAACAGGAAAAAACGACATTGAGGAGGAGGAAGATGGCAAAAACGAGGCTGGATCGCGACAACGGTGTCGGGGAGAAACGGGACATAGCAATGGTGAAATCGGGCTGCGGATTTAAATATGTGCCGGAAGGATGCCCGAGAAATGTGATAACGCCCCGGATGCCGTATTCCTGCTTCTGGTCGTGTTCCGGGACGACTCAATATGGTCCTTTTATAATCCACCTCATTGACTACTACCTGTTTCCATCATGATATCCAGGTTTATCCCCCTCTTCCTCCTCGGCCTTGTCCTGGTCCTTGCTGCAGGGTGCATGCAGCCTGCAGCCGAGCAGCAGAATATACCCAAGACCACCACAGTAGCCATGGCAAGCCCGTTTCCTCCCGTGCCTGTCGAGAGCCAGAACGGCGTCAACATCGCCTACGAGCTCGAACTCCGTGTCCCGGATGGCATGACTGTTATGCCGGAATCGATCGAGGTCACCGATCCCGCGACGGGAAAAACGCTGTATTCTGCCGACGGGGACCTGCTGGCAGTGCTCTATCATCCCGCATCGGTTCCGCCACCCACAGCTTCGGACCTCGAGAACGGAACCGGGAAGGTTCCCGTTCCCCGGATATCCCTCTGGTTCGTAGTTCCCCCCGGCTCGGTCCCGGACCGGCTCTCCCACCGTCTCGTCCTGAACGTGACTGGTACTGCCGGGTCTTTTTCCACGACCGTTACCGGAGGTCTGGTGACCGTCAGGAAAGACCTTGCACCGGTGGTTGTCGGGGCTCCTGTGAGTGGTCCCGGCTGGCTTGCCATGGAGACAACATCCCCCTTCACGCATCACTTCAAGGCCCAGATTACTATGAACGGGACAACCCGTGTCCCCCAGCGGTACGCCCAGGACTGGGTCCTGGTCGACCCGGCGACGGGCCGTCTAGCCAGCGGCGATGCGGCGATCGCCAGAAATTACTTCGGCTTTGGCAGGGAAATTCTCGCGGTCGGTAACGGCACGGTTACAGACGCCTTCGACGGCCTGCCGGACATCCCGACCATCTATTCCGCTCCCCCGGCGACGTTGGCAACAGCGGCAGGAAACTATGTGATCCTTGATCTCGGGGATGGGAAATACGCCTGCTACGCGCACATGGTCAACGGGTCCGTGAGGGTAAAGAAAGGCGATGTCGTGACGGCGGGACAGGTGATAGGCCTCATGGGCAACAGTGGCAACTCCGATATACCGCACCTCCACTTCCAGGTCGTGACGGACCGTTCCACATTCCTCGGTTCCGAGGGGTATCCCCATGTGTACCGGACATTCGACGTGATCGGCATGGTGAACCAGACCCTTGCCGAGGAGAGACTTTCCGAACCGGGCTACTCTCCGGGACGGTTGATGGCAGAGTTCGATCATTACGTTATATTTATAAAGGACCCTGTCCGCCAGCAGAACCGGCTGCCGGAAAACAACGTGATCGTCAGGTTCCCCTGACCTTTTTCCCTGGCCCTGGTAAAGTCTTATTTTTCATTTTTCTGTGGAAAAAACGGCAAAATCCGGGCTTCCACGGTCATGCGGCCTGCTATGCGGGCCGGGATTGGGGTCCCCGGGGAGGAGATGCGCCAGGCACTTGGGGAAAAAAACGAAGCAGTAACTTTTTATTCCCTTCCCCCGGTGTAGTGGGTACTGGTCTGGAATGGGTGCATCATGAAAAGGATAGTCTGGTTAACCCTTGGTATCAGTGTTCTCGTCGTCATTTCCGTTTTTTCGGCAGGCTGCCTATCCGGAAAAACAACTCCTCCCGGGCCGGCGGGCGGACGGCCGGTCTACGTCATCGGTGTCGATACCGATTACCGGCCGTTTACCTACCTGGACGAGCAGGGAAATTTCACGGGTTTTGATACCGATGCCGCCCGCTGGATTGCTGCCCGCAAGGGGTTTGACCCAGTGTTTGTTGGCGTTCCCTGGGACGAAATCATCCCGGCGCTCGAGCAGGGGAAGGTCGACATGGTCTACTCGGGGCTGACGGTCACACCGGAACGGGAAAAGAGGGTTGACTTCACGCGTCCCTACTATACCGTCAACCAGAGTGTTGCAGCCCGCGAGGGATCCCACATTACCATGCAGGACTTCCATGCGGGCAGGCTCCGCGTCGGTGCCCAGGCCGGGTCGACCGGGGCTGCATGGGTCGGGGAGAACCTCGTCCGGGCCGGGCTCATGCCGGCAGAAAACCTCGTCCTTTACCCGGATCTCCCTTCCCTGACCAGGGGCCTCGAAGAGGGAGCGGTCCAGACAATCATCGGGGATTCTCCCTCGTTTGGGCTCATGACAAGAAAAAAGCCCTTTACCATCATCGGTGAGGTCCCGACGCGGGAGAAATACGCCATCGCTGTCCGGAAAGGAGATACCCGTACGCGTGAGATGATGGACGAGGGTCTCTCCCAGCTGATGAATGATCCCTCCTGGACCCTGCTCCTCGAAAAGTATGGCCTTGGCGGAGCAGGCAGCGGGGGTGTCCGGGCCCGGGGGCAGCCGGCAACCACAGAAGAATTGAAAGGCTACGTGGACGAAGCCGCATCTTTTGCGTTGAGCCATGGCAAAGAGGCGGCAATTGCCGCGTTCCAGGACCCGGACGGGCCCTTTGTCACCGGCGACACCTACGTCTATGCCCTCGATTATACCGGTGTTGCCCTCGCTCTGCCCTTCCAGCCCGGCATGGTGGGCACGAACTTCCTCCCGCTGCGGGATTCGGCAGGTAAGGCCTACACGGAAATCGAGGTCAAGCTTGCCAGGGCCGGCGGGGGGTTCATCCTGTACCACTACCCGAAACCCTCTGAAAACGGGACGAGCAGGCTCAAGATCAGCTACGTCCGGCCGGTTGACGACACCTACTGGATCGGGGCCGGCGTTTACATGAGCGGGGATGCACTCATCGACGCGGAACTCAGGGAATTCGTCGACAGGGCACGGATGTTCGCCCTCTCGCACGCAAGAGACGATACGCTTGCAGCATTCAATGACCCTGCCGGCCCGTTCATCAGCGGTGACTTATACATTTTTGCCTACGATTACAACGGCACGGTGCTCTCCTGGCCATACCGGCCGGACCAGGTCGGGAAAAACAGGTACAACGAGACCGATGCCATGGGGTCCCACCACATCCGGGAGATGATTGCAAAGGCCCGCCGGGGCGGGGGAATGGTGGACTACTATTCAACGAACCCTTTTACCAACAGGACAGCGTTGAAGGTCAGCACCGTTGTGGACGTGGACGGTTCATGGTTCCTCGGGGCCGGCCGGTATATCGAACCGGGACCATTCCCCCTCGTCTCCTGATATGAATCCCTCGAGGGACCTGAAAAATCATATTTTCCCCTTCCTTGTTTCACAGAAGGGAACGGCATGTGTGCCTGACAGCCTTTCGCGGTTCCGTGTGGATTGATCCGGGTAAGGATGTATTTTTTTTCGCAAAATTATTGGCTGTATCACGAGATCGGCTAAAATAGCACCAATACAGGAAATGGTCCAATTTATCCCAGCGGACAATTACTTCGGTCACCAGAAAGAGAGCAAACAGATCCACCGCCGAGTGCCCCATCGGGGGCGGCGGGACCATCCTCATGCATGGGAGTGGGGCGGGGCACCCCCTGCATTCGTTTCTCACTACCCACTCAAAGTCGCAAAGAGTTATCTGGTTTATCCTGGGCATCAAACGCCATTGGAGTGGCGATTTGGAGAATTGAAAAAAAGTTTTAGCCCCCATCCTTACGCAGGGGAGAAGTGAATCACGCCATCATAGAGGATTTCGTTAAAAGATGGCCCTATCCCTGTCTCCTTCTCGATATAGGACCGGAAACCGATGCGGACCGGAATATCGGGGGGTATTCCCAAGCCACCACAGCACGTCGGGACCTCGGTGCACCCCTCCTCCCCGTTACAGTTCCGCGCAAACTTCCAGACGTAGAAGAGGCCGGCATTGGGGTCCCCGGGGAGGTAGGAAAGGGCTGTCCCTTCGTACTCGGCATCGGTGACGGCAACAACGCCGTTCAACGCTTTCGTTCCATAGAGCGCGACATTGGTATAGATGGCCTTACCGCTGGCCCTGTGGTTGACCCCGTACACGATGATGAAATCATCCATAGCGAGCAGGTAATCACCATTTCGGAGGTAAAGTGCATCCCGGTTATCCCCGAGCGAATCGGTTTCCCTCTGGAGGGAGTCATATCCCTCGAGCACCCAGATATCTGTTTTATTCTCGGTTACGATCATCCCATCCCCATACCGGGCGATGATGGCATCCCGGAGTGCTTCCTGGTCTTTCAGCAGGTCGAGCTCGTGGCAGTCCCCCGTTCCCCTCACGATGAGCCGTGGAACACCATAGGGTTGCGGGGCTTGCGATATGGTCGGGGTGAGCCTGAAGACATATCCCGGGGTACTGTTGACGTAATCATTCCCGAGTGTTTCATTGGCAAAGAACGCGAGGCGGTGAACGAACGTGATGGTGTCCGATGTATTCCCCAGCCCCATCCGGATGAGCCCGGAAGGGATGATATCGTCGTTCATCATGCCTGTCGAGTAACCGGCCCTCACTGCGGCCTTCTTTACCCGATCATTTGTCCCCTTGTCCGCGGTGGTGATGATCATGATGGGCTTGTTATAGGGACCGGTTGATGTCTGCCCGGGTACAATGCCGGTCCTGATGCGGACGTTGTTGATGGTATCCCCAAGGCTTGCGAAGATCCGCTGGTAGGTATTCTGGTCGGGGAACCAGCGTGTCCCGATGTAGCTCCGGTAGCTGAAATATTTCACTTCGGGAGGGGTCGGGCCCACGTACACGATTGCCTCGTCCGGTTCCATGAAGTAGTCGAGCCAGAGGCCTCTGTTCTCTGGTTTGACGGGGGCGTCAGAGACCCTGCCCCCCCTCTGGCCAAGCCCCGGGTACGCGGGGAGCTTGTAAGCAAGGTAGGGAGTGCTCGGGTTATTTCCATAACAACTGGGAATGACGTGTGCATCGTACATCGCGAGGACATCGAATTTCTCGAGCTTTCCCTGCTGGACAATGAAACCCTCTGCCTGGAGTTCCCGGACAAAGGCGTCTACCTTTTCCGACCCGTCCTTCTTGGGAGAGAGGGCCACGATGACGAACTTTTCCTGGCCGGCACTGACCGTTGCCATTCGCGTGGCATTGACATACCCTGTCTTTGAGAGGGTTACCGTGTACTCCCCGGGAAGGAGGTCTCCTATGACGAGTGGGGTGACCCCCGCCGCTGTCCCGTTCAGAAAGACTGCTGCTCCCGACGGTGTTGACTGGATGCGCAGGCTCCCGTAGAGCCGTGCCAGGTTTGCGACCACGAATGCCGGTCTTCCCGGGGAAAGTATCACCGTTTTTTCATAGGGAGCATATCCGTCCTTTTCGAGAACGACCTGGTGCTCGCCGGAGTCAAGCCCGGAAATGGTCTGCGATGTCTGCCCCCTGTTGATACCGTCGAGGAGGATGGTTGCACCAGAGGGGACCGATGAGATACTCAGAAAACAGCCCTTTGCCGGGGTGACCGTCGGGCCGGGGCCGGGTTGCCGGACGGAGACGATGAAGACTGAGATGGGCTGGATTCCCGACATTCCCACTGGTAAGCCCGGGCAGAGATTCGATGATGCCTGGCCTGATACGAATGTCACGGAGATACCTGACCCGTCATGCGGATCATCGTAGGCCATTTCACCATAGGGGAGGAGTGTTCCGTTCCAAACAGGTGTTCCCTCCCGCGTGATGGTCACGTTGGCCCAACGGGCCGTGCAGACCGACCCGCTGCACTCCCCGCAGTCGGGTTTTGTCGTGGCGGAGATGCCATAGCCGGCGACGAGGGGGGCAGGCAGAAGGCCAAGGTCCCCGAAGAGATGGGTCGCATGGTATGGCTCGGGTGCAGCAAAGGGGGTCAGGGTCCCGATACTGGTCCACCTCTCCCCCTGGGTGCCTATACTCCCTGCCATCACGGGTGAACCAAATCCAATATGGTCAAAGACCTCCGGAACGGGGACAGTCCCGGTGAGAGTCCGGGGCGTTATGGGTATCCAGGAACAGGGATTTTCCCGGCCATCATACACGCACCCCCACTTGTGAGTCACGAGGATGGTGACGGTGTTATTCGCCCTGGAATAGTCAACCACTGATCCCCGTAAACTGTAAGACGGAAGGAGAGCTCCCGCTGGAACACAACAGGCGCAGAGGATCAGGATGAGGACAAAGAAGAGAAGGGTGCGGTTTTTCACGATTGAACCAACTCCGCCGGGGAACCCGGCAGTTATGGGGAGAGATTACCTGAATGGGTAATAAACACATGGGTTGATCGGGACAAACGGGAGTCTGTCCACCGAGGGCCACAGGGAGGTGATCCTGCGGTTCATCCCTGCATCCCTGACCATCGGATGTCACCTTTGATCCATCGGCAAGATACCCGGGCCTATTACAAATGCCCGCACTGCAGAAGGAGGAAAGACGTTTTCTTCCCCCTTGGCTGATACCCCCTGTTATTCAGTTGATCCTTTCCCGGGGGTTTCTGCTTCTCCCCCCTTCCCGCAAGTCACGGGCCATCCTCTCGAGTGACCGGGCCACCCTTTCGCGGAACACTTCCCGGTCGATTGCATGGGCAACATGCCGATCGAGGACCATGATCCGGTCTGCCTGTGCGACCAGCATGTCCATGGCACACGCAGCAAAGACGAGGGTCGTCTCCTTCATCCTTCCCCGGTCATGGCAGAGAATCCCGGTGAGGGGTGTTACATCCTCCTTCTGGAGAGCGCTCCCGACGAGAAGGTTGGGTGCAGCCCGGTCCTCGTCGATGATGAGCAGCGGGCAGCCCCGCCCGACCGCCCTCTGCACCTGGTATGCCATGGTCATCGAGCCGCTCCCCATGCCGGATGCTGCATGCACCGTCCCGCTCATCCCGGGCGGGAGCGCCGAATAGAACATGCTCACGTCTGCACCGGTCAGGATCGCGTTCATGGCCTCCGCCGTGCAGAGACCCTCCACGGTGACCACCATCTCCCTGCCGTCGCCGGGGGCATGGTCATCCATCCCGGCGATGATCCCCTCGAGGAACGTTGTCTTTCCTGCCGCGTTCGAACCGGCAACCGCAAACACCTCCTTCTTCCTGATCCCAAGGCCGGTTTGCGTCCTGTTGCTCGCAGGGAGGTCTATTTCGACGGGGGAGAGATCGGGGGGGCAGGAGAACGGGATATTCGTCCCTTGCTTTGGCCCGGCCGTCCGGAAGTAGCACCTGTACCGGGAAAATGCCCGGGCAAGGCGGGCTCCGTCCCCGACAAACGAGACAAGCCCCATCTCGGGGAGCATCTCCCGGAGGAGCTGCTGGTCGAGAACTGCCATCCAGGACGCTTCCAGTTCCCTGGCCGGGACCGAGAACGTCACATCCGCAACCGCCTCGCAGAAGCGGGCAACGGTTTCGACGACCTCCGGGACCTCGTGGTGCGAGAACGCAGCCGGGCACGGGACCGCCCCGCCAATGAGGAGGTGGACACCCCTGTCGTCTGCGTTGTTCCGGCCACCCGCGTGCCAGAGGTGCGATGCGAGCGCTGCCGGGGACGATACCACCGTGTAGGGCTCGGTCAACGCCGCGAACTGGTGGGGAAAACGGCAGCCCCGGCCAACCAGGGGACCCAGCGCCACTTCAGAGGCTGCCTTCTCCTTGATGCGCTCGATGATGCAGGCAACAGCCCCCGCCGACCCCCGGGGGTCGAGGTTGATCTCCGCACGGAGGGGACGGACCACGAGGAGGGGGAATGAAAAGACGAGTGCACTACCGTCGAACGACCGGACCACGTATGCCGTGACGTTTTTTGCCGCGTGGGCCCTGTCGATCTCCCACCGGTCATCTCCGGGAAGAGAGAGGATTCCCTCCAGGCAGGCATCTGGTCCTGCATCTGTCATACAATGCGGGTATGGTGCGGAAGGGGTAAAAGGAGAATGGTGGGGTGGTCGTGGAAAAAGGGGGGGAGGAAGAGTCCCCGGCAGGGGACAGTCTTCCCTGCAGACATCAGGAAAGGGGGGATACACCCCGGGGATTCACCACGCCTTTGGCCTGAAAAATCATTGGTGACAATCTCATGAAGGCCCGAATGGAGAAGCCCGGTCACAAATCACCCCAGACCGACCGCCGGACCGTACACGATCGCGATGTAGTACACCCCGGTGCAGATGAATACTGCGGCAACAGCCCATTTTACCCATTTCTCCATATCCTGCACCTTCTGCATCACGTTTGAGAGCCGGTTCACGCCCCTGACAAGGATAAGGGAAATGACGATGACCGGCAGTGCCGTCGCAATCGCAAAGACAGCGGGGACAAAAAGGGCGTCCCCGGTCTTCAATGCTATCGGGACCAGCATGCCGAAGAAGAGGACTGCGGCAAACGGGCAGAGGGCGAGAGCAAAGATGACGCCCAGGAAGAACGCCCCCAGGTACCCCTTTTCACCAAGGGAGAGCTCAATCTTCTGGAGCCAGCCGTGACCACCGGAAAATGGGACCTCGACAATTTCCAGCATCAGGATCCCCATGAGGACGAGGAAAGGCCCGATCACTTTCTCCCCGTATTCCTGGAGGAAAAACGAGAGGGCCTGTATATTCAGGCCGGCATGGACAATAAGGGCCGTGAGTGCGATGTAGGCTGCCATTCTTCCCAGGCTGTAGAGTGTCCCGACGAGGACCGTGTGCCTGCTGTCACCGATCTTCTTCGAGATGAAAGCAATGGCGGTGATATTCGTGGCAAGCGGACAGGGGGAAAACGTCATCAGGAGACCGATGAAGAACGCCGCGACAAGGGGGATGCCACTGGTCCCGAAGGTCTCCATGGCACCTGCAAAGTCGATCACGATAGGTCTCCCGCGAGCCTCTTTTCAATCACTCCCCTCAGGTACTCCATATACTCTTCCTTGTTCCCGATCTTGTACCATACCCTGATGTTCTCCTCCTTGGAGAATTCACCTTTGTTGTAGACCCCTATCCAGAGAGAGGACCCGGTGGGACCGTACTTCTCCACGATTGCCCTGTTCTCCGGGAGATCGACATTGATGTGGCCAAAGACCAGTTTTCCTGACGCAAGCTCTTGTCCAAAATACGTCTTTGCCGTCTCCTCTGCGTATTGCCCTAGGACAATGCAGGAATAACACTGGCGGGTCGCGTGGAAGTGGTAGACCTCGACCTTTTCGACGGATGAGAGAGACCTGTTCACGGCACTCTCCCCCGTTTTCACCTGCGTCAGGCACCCTGCCACGAGCAGGGATGCGAGGACGAGGAGGAGAACGGGTACATTGGCAATACTTCTCTTATTCATGATTCTTGTCCAGGAGGCTCCCTGTTCATTTATTCACCGTCGTTTTTCAAAATTCTTATGATTAGGTTTGACAGCTTCTGGATCTCGTCAAACCGTGGTTCTTCCATCCCCCGCTTTGTAATTCCTTCTGCTGTTGCAACGAGGTGCTTGTCCATGACCTTGCCGGTCAGGAGAACCCTCTTCCTGGCACAACACTGGTCGCATCCATCGACGACGACCAGGCGTTCGTCACCGTCAAGTTCCTCTTCGAGGGGACGTGAAAGACTGGTAAGAACAACGTGGCGCGAGAGGAGGGCCGGGTGCATGCTCCGGAGAAAACGCCCCATCAGTGTCGTAAGCTGCCCCGTGTGGGATATCCCCGAGCATGTCAGGAGCAGGACGGGGCGGTCCTCCTCCGTCATCCGGTCTCTCCTCCCGCGAAATACCCGTCAATCCATCCCACAATCTCGTCCCTTACCTTTCGGAAAACGTCAATTCGGCTTTCCCCTTCCACCTCCTTGTCGACCGGATCAGGGAATGGAACATGGAGGGTCTCTTTTGCCCAGGGAAAGAAGGAACAGGCACTCCGCGCAGAATCGCACACGGTCACCACGAGGTCCATCTCTCTCCCGGCAAATTCCGTGATCTGTTTCGAGCGCTGACCCGATATATCGATGCCGATCTCTTTCATGACCGCAATGGCAAGGGGATGGACCGATGTTGCCGTTGTCCCGGCCGAAAATGCATCGAAACGGTCGCCGAACCGGGCCCGCAGGTACCCCTCTGCCATCTGGGAGCGTGCAGAGTTGTGCGTGCAGATGAAGAGAACGTTTCTCTTTTTCTCCTGCTTAAACATGCACGTCCTCTCAGTGCATTTTTCCGGGCATTTTCCGCGGTAGACTACGGGAGTGTCCTTCAGGACGGGCCATTGCATGCACAACCGCAGTTACACGTTCCTTTCTCTCTCTCCACCACATCGATAATCACCTGTTTCAGCAGGTCCGGCGAAATCGCCTCGTAGCGGCGCCCTGCATACTCGATCGCACGGCAATAGGCCTCGTCCTGTCCCGTGATACAGGCACAGGAACAGCAGGGGGTCGCAACCACTTTCGCGCCGGCAAGGTAGTCCTCGAGAGGGACGCCATCCAGGAGAACCTGGTTCGATACGCCGATCTCCGCATCGGGCAGGACAGTCTCCCGTAACTCGGGTGTGACGTCTTTATCCCTGAAATAAGGTCCAAGGTCATTCAAAACATCGCGAATCGCATCGCCGGTCAGGCTGCAGCGTTCGCACGTGCCGGACACATCGTTCCCGATGTGCTTCCATTCAATGATGAGTTTCCTTCTCGTGAGAAACCACCTCTTCTTCGCATTCGCACTGTCCTTCCCTCCCCACCGGTGTGCCAAGGTCCGGGTCTTTGTCAAGGAGCCGGGCAAGATCCCTCGTAAAAAACCGTATAGCAGGAGGTCCCGGGTCCGACCTCCGGTAATAAATCCAGAGTCCTTCCCGTCGGGCTGTGACGAGGCCGGCATTTCGCAGGACACCGAGATGGCGTGAGACCTTGGTCTGGGTTGTCCCGAGTGCTGCCTGGATATGGCAGACGCAGAGCTCCCCCCGACCGAGGAGGATATATATCCGGAGCCGGGTCTCATCAGAGAGCGCCTTGAAGATGGCGGTATACCGCGACAGGGACGATCCCCGGTGCCGGCCTGTCCTGCCCGTCATGTACATACCTCCATGGTGTACCCGGATAAACCCAGTGGTCTTCACCCCAGGAGTCCCGACGCCTGCAGGACCTGCAGGATGACCCCCGCGCTGATGGCGACCCCGAGGACGACTAAAACGAACGCTGCAACGAGCCTCCGCTCAAAGATGGATGCAAGGAGGGTCACCTCGGGAATGCTTGCCCCAGCCCCTCCGATGATGAGCGCCATGACTGCACCGAGGCCCATCCCCTTCGCGAGGAGAACCGCACTGATGGGAATTATCGTCTCTGCCCTGATATACATCGGGATGCCGATGATTGCAGCGACCGGGATGGCGAGGGGGTTTTCCGGACCCGCGAGGGAGACAATCAGGTCTTCGGGCACGAAACCGTAGATGAACGCCCCGATTGCTGCCCCGAGGACGAGATAGGGGATTAACTGGCGGAAAAGGCGGAAGGAAAAACCCAGGGCGGACTTTATCCTGTGGGCGTGGAAGGAACCCGTTGATTCATTCTTTCCGCCCGGGTCTGCACCCAAAGAGGTTTTCGCGGGGACATCCGCTGAACCGCACGAACACCCGCATGCCGGGGCCTGCACGGTTTTGCCCGCATTTTCCTTATCCGGTGAAAAGGGGTTGCCCGGACAGCATCCCGTATTTGCATTCACAGGAAAAACAGGGTTTGCGGTGCAGCACCCCTGCCCTGCACCCGACGGCTGCGCATTCTTTGCCGGCCCAACCGGTTTGACGAACCGGATGTATCCCCTTTCCTCGAGGAGGATGCCCGATATCACTGCGATGCAAAACGTGATCGCGCAGTAGATGATGGTCGGGATTGGTCCGAAGAACGCCAGCATCATGAAGACGATGACCGGGTTCAAGAGCGGGGATGCCAGGAGGAATGCCATGCAGGCGCCGAACGGGACCCGGGAATTGATCAGGCCGACGAGCACGGGAATTGTCGAACAGGAGCAGAAGGGCGTCAGGGCTCCAAAGAATGCACCAAGAGATGTCCCCGTGACCCTGTGCCGCGAGGAGAGTGCCCGCCGGATCTTCCCTTCGGGGATGTATTCCTGGATGAGTCCCACGAGGAAGCTGATCGCAAGGAAAAGAAGGACCAGTTCCAGGGTGATGACCAGGAAAAACTGCCCGGCCGTGAAGAGGTCATTGATTGCCGTCATAGTGGTATTACTATATTCGATTATTCAAATATAATAATTTTGAATCTTCATGTCCATCTGCGTTTTTTGTGTCACATAAGCGCATAAATTGTTCCAAAATATTATAGCAAAAAATGCCGAATTGTACTGACCCATGCCATGCAGCATTTGTAGCACGGTCCGCAACATTACATCCCTCCTCGTCCGGCATCCCGCGTTTCTCGGTGCATTAATCGGGATGCTTGCTGCATTATCACAGTCCCTCCTCATCAGTGCCGGAGGCCCCGAAGCCTACGGGTTCTGCGTCGCATGCCATACGCGGGACCTCGTAAACGGCGTTTTCAATATTCTCACCGGGACATCCCTTGCCCTTGCCTCCATCTCGAAGAATTCCGTTCTCCCCGTGATGAGCGTTGCCGGTGTCCTGATCGGTGCATACGTTTCTGCACGCCTTCACAGGGAGCATGCCGTGAAAAAAGGATCCTTCCGGGACTACCTGATCTATTTTCTTGGAGGTTTCCTCGTGCTCATCCTCGCGATGATCTTCGGGGGGTGCCCTTACCGGGCGGCGCTCCGGACCGGGTACGGTGATCTCATCGCCCTGATCTTCATCGTGGCAATGGCCCTTGGCGTCATTGCGGGCACGGCCTTCATGCTGAGGCGGGCCGAAAGGGAGGATGCCTGATGGCAACCGGTGTCCTGCCCATGGAGACTGCGATCTACGCGGTCCCTGCATTGACCCTTCTGCTCGGTGTCCTGATCGGATACCTTGCCCAGCGCTCAGGTTTCTGCTCGATCGGGGGGTTCCGTGACTTTTTCCTCTTCCGCCACACGCGGATCCTTTCAGGGTACCTGGCCCTAATCGCCTTCTCCTTCCTCGGATATCTCCTCTTCTGGACCCTGACACCTGCGGCAATGGAACACTTCTTCTGGGCCCTCACGAGCGGTCCCTTGACCCCCGTGCCGGGAGCCCCTGCAGGACTGGGCCTGGCAGCCTCCGTCATGCTCGCCGTGATTCCCGGTTTCCTCGTCGGATTCATCTGCGTTCTCCTTGGGGGATGCCCCATCCGCCAGGCCGTGATGACGTCTGAGGGGAATTACAAGGCAGCGTTCTTCCTGCTCGGGATGGCTGTCGCTTCCCCGGTCTTTGCAGCGTTCGTATCGGGGTGGGTTGTTCTCATGGTGAAATCTCTCGGGCTGGGGGCATGATGCACGTGTCCTCCTCGACCTTCTTCTTTTGCGAACCCGTCACCGGGGAACGGATGAGATGGCTCAGCGGGGTGATCAGCGCGGCAGGAGGAGAGGGAGCATCCAATGAGACGGGATCTGTAAAGATCTTTCTTTCGGGAGACGCCCTCTTCAGCCTCCTGGATGCTCGTACCCGCCCTGGTTGGGTCACGCTCTCCCGGATGCCATCCGTGCGGATTACTGCAGACGGCGATGTGCTTCTCCTGCAGGGACTCTTCGACCCTGTTGCATCCGGGATACCGGGTATCCGGGTTACGGGGGCAGGCAACGGGCGATCTTTCTGGGGAGAACTCGTCTTTGCCCTCGAAATGGACTGGAAAGGGACGAAGAACGCTGCATTCCTCCTTTGCAACTCTCCCTACATGAGCAGGGTCCCGGTCTACATGCTCAGGTTCCTTGCCAGTGTGGTCGAGGCGGGGCTGCACCCCGAGCTCTACTGCTACCTTGACGGCGTCCACGTCCTGCATGATGGCCAGCGCCCCTCGGAGTTCGAGAACATCGGGAAAGGTGTTTCCGCACTCGCGGGAGAGACCGTCCGGTCATGCCGCGACCCGTGGTTTGCTGCCTGTTCGCGGTGCGCAACGGCAAGGGGGTACTACCAGATGAACCCCGGGACGGGTTTCTGTGAACCGGCATCCTGCATCCAGGATATCGCCATCAGGCCACTGAAAGAGATTCTCGCCAGGTTTCCCGGTTTCTACCCGGTTGCCTCGCACATGGGCGGCTGGACTGTTCCTGCGGGATGCGAAGGCGGGGGAGTTCCGGGCTTAAGCGTGTTCATCACGCACCCTCCCTACTGTTCGGAGTGGACGTTTGGGGGTCTCTCGCTTGCCATTGCCGCAGCCATGGACGGCATACCGACGAACGTCATCTTCATCGAGGATGGCGTGTACGCCCTGCAAGAGATTCACGAGGTGCCCGGGAATGAACGGATCTTCAATGTCCAGGAGATGATTGCCGTCACGACAGACATCGAGAGCCTTTCCTACCATGTCCATTCCCCCTCGCTCGAGGACAGGGGCATCCACCGCACGGGGGATTTTCCGCTGGTGGGAAAGGTTTCAGACGGGGATTTGCCCCGCATCCTGTTCCCGTCAAAGGACGGTCCTGCATCTGCCACTGCGATGCGCATGCTGTTTTTCTAAGAGAAAAGTGATACCATGGAGACCACAAACGCAAAGGACTTCACGGAACTGACCTGCACTAACCTGATGATTAAGCTGAAAATTCTTCTGAACAAGCTTCCCCCGGGGGATGCCGTGGCATTTTACGCAACGAGGGAACAGGTGGACAATACATGCTCCCCCTTTTCGGGCCAGGGATACCAGGTCTCGTGGACCGCAACCGCCGAGAACAGGTACCTCGTCCGCATCGGGAAGTAAGAGGCCTTTTCCTAGATGGGTGAGGGAAGATCTGCAAAGGTGGACGGTTGCGTCCCGGTTGGGCGGTTCGCCTGTCTGGGTTGAGGAACACCGGGTCCCAGCCTAGTCGCCCCCCCACGAGTCCTCCCTCTCTGGCCCGCTTGCCAACAAACTTCTTATTCCCTTCCCCCCCCCACAATCCCTGCATGGACCCGGTCATTTCCCTTATTCAGGAGGAATAGAAAAGGCACGCTGATTCCCCGGGTTCCGGAAGGGTTCCCAGCGATTCTTCAGAAACCTGTCAGGTGCTCTGGCATGAAGACTGCGACCGCTACCGCTATCGCGAAAAAGTAATGGGCGGAGATCCGGTCCCGGGATAAACGGCAGATCCTCCCCCTCTGCGATGAGATGTATCGGACCGGTTACCTGGAAGGTCCTTCATCGCCTCGGAATGGGCTCGCCGTCTCTTCCGGCGTTATTCCCGGCAGGATATCGCGGTCTTCCGGCACTGGATCGACACCTCCATCACCAACTGGGCGTCCTGCGATGGTTTCTGCAACCACACTGTAGGAAATTTCATCGAGCGGTTCCCGGCCTCTATAGGCGAGTTTGAGCAGTAGGCACAATCAGAAAACCGCTTGTTGCGGAAGGCAGCGGACGTTTCGCTCATCGTGCAGGCAAAGCACGGAAAATTCCTTGAGGAATCGATCTCGATTGCGAAATTCCTCCTGACCGATGGCGACGATATGATAGACATGGGGTACGGGTGGCTCCTCAAGGAGGCGAGCAGAAAGCATACGGATGAGGTATTCTCGTTTATCATGGAGCATAAAGGGTAGATGCCGAGAACTGCACCCTGGTACGCGATGGAACTTAGGCCAGTGGTTCTGAAAGCCAAGGCGATGATAAGTGATCGGTGTTAGTCTCTCTTTACCTGGGCCCCGCCTGCCTGTATGGTATTCTCGATAGTGGTGAGCAGTTCTTCATCGGCGAGTGAAAAGTCGATAAAATAGTACCCATTCACGAGGACGAGGGGCTTGGGAATCGCGACCGGTCTTTTCCATCTCTTTCATTTCTGTCCCTGCATTCCTGGTCGAAGTCACATTCTCTAGATCTTGACAGCATGGCGACCTTTTAATTGCAGCTGCTTCCACCCCTTCCTCCGCGGTACTATACTGTCCGCAGGGTATGTCAGTCATGAGAGCCAGCGGGGGAGATGGGGAAAAATTCCGTCCTCTCCTTCTCCCCTCCATGACCGTTCCCCTTCCCATCACTCTTTTACCCTGAAGGTGTCATGTCATGAATGGGAGGACCCATGACCGAGTCTATAGCGTACGAAGTAACCGGACGCATGGGAGAGGTCGAATTCCGCACCTATCCCCCCCTTATTCTCGCCACCGTTTCCGGAAAAGATGAAAATGAGGCATTCATGATCCTCTTCCGCTACATCTCTGGAAATAACCAGTCCAGGAAGAAGGTCCCTATGACCTCCCCTGTCATCACCCATGAGAAGATTGCCATGACAGCACCCGTGATATCTGGTTCAAATACGATGTCATTCGTCATGCCTGCAGCCTCCCGGAGGGATGATGTGCCAGATCCCCTTGACAGTCGGATCAGCATCCAGGAGATACCCCCACGGGAACTGGCGGTCATCGGGTTCCGGGGAAATGCATCTGACCGCGATGTCTCTGTCGTTTCCGAACGGCTCCTCAAGACCCTCGGGGAAGCGAACATTCCCACCGTGGGAACACCATTCCTGATGAGGTACAATTCTCCCATAACACCGGGATTCCTGCGGAGAAATGAGGTTGGGGTTGAGATCACGAGAAAGCCCCAAGTACGGTGAACAGTTCCCGGATGCGATGAGAAGAGGAGACTTGGGAGAGGATAGGGGTATCGTTTCGGTAAAAGCCCCAGCGGGTTTGGCAACGGAGCCCTTATTCCAGTTATTTTTGTGCTCGCGCTCAAATATAGTTGAAAATGGGTACGGCTAAGAACATCAGGTAATCCTATAGAAAGAGTCATCGTGACGGAGCTGGAGTCTGAAAATCTCACTTCGATACCTACTTATCAGGTGTCCTGTTTACACTGGTCTATGGAAAAGCACCGCTTTTCTTCCTGGGACGTCCTTCTCATTGTCAGCCTGGCGGTGTTCATCCTGGTCATCGATACCACCACCATGGAGGTCTCCATCAGCGCCCTTGTGCATGACCTGAATACCGATGCCTCAACCATTCAAACCATCATCAGTATCTATACCCTGGTGAAGGCCGCCTTCATGCTTATAGGAGCAAAGCTTCAGGATTTCATCGGGAGGAGAAGGGCGTTCCTGATCGGTGCTGCCGTGTATGGCGTCGGGATTTTTACGGCCGCGACCAGCCAGAATGCAGCCATGTTCCTCGTAGGCTGGTCAATACTTGAGGGGATAGGCACGGTGCTGATGCTCCCGGCAACGGTCACTTTCATCACCGGGACTTACGAGGGGAAAGAACGGGCATTCGCCTTTGGTGTATGGGGCGGGATCGCAGCGGCGGCCAGCATCTTTGGCCTTGTCGTCGGCGGATATCTCACCACCAACTATTCCTGGCGGGGGGTATTTGCTCTCGAGATGGTCATCCTTCTCATCATCTTTGCCCTCCATAAGGTATTGAATGAGACTCGTCCCACCGCATCCTGGAAGAGCTTTGATGGTGGAGGAGCACTCCTCTCGGTTCTCGGCCTCATGTCCCTGGTTTTTGGGATCCTCATGGTAAAAGTGCCTTCAGAATGGGTGATCGTTCCCATTCTCATCTCCGGGGGGATCATCCTCCTTTTCGGGTTTTACTTCTGGGAGAGGCGTCAGATCAGGAACGCGAAAGGGGTCCTTATAGATGTGACCATCGTTCCAACACGTTCCTTTCTTGCCGGGAATGTGGTCGCCATCGGACAGAAGTTTGTTAGTGCCGGTTTCATGTTCATCTTCCCCCTCTTCTACGAGATGGTTACGGGTGCAAGCGCGTATGAAACCGGTGTCGCCCTTATGCCCATGACCCTTGGGGTCGTCGTCTTCTCCATCCTCGGTGCCAGGCTCGCATCGTTGTTCGAACCAAAATACCTGCTCCTTTTGGGAATAGCAGTCACCGGAGCGGGACTGGCATCCCTGAGGGACATCTTTTCCCTCACCACCACCGCCCATGATATCTTCCCCGGAAGTCTCCTGTTCGGGATCGGGCTTGGCCTCGTCCTTTCCCAGGTGACCAACCTCACCCTCTCCTCGATTCCGAGCGAGCGCCAGACAGATGCGTCAGGTATCTATAACACCACCCGGCAGCTGGGAAGCTCTCTTGGGACGGCACTCATCGGGATCGTCCTGGCCATTGGTTTCGTCCGAGGACTGCCTTCCGGTCAACCATCATCCTACCTTCCCGGCCAGCCCCTGTTGTCAATCGGGATCAGCGATGCCGCGGTTAACCAGGGGATGGAGTGGGCGTTCGTAGCGATGATGCTGGTGGTTATCGGCATGTTCATTGCAGGCCTGTTCATCCGGAAGACGGGGAAGATAGAGTGAGGAGGTGAAGGGGGAGGATAAGAAAAATTCAGTAATGGGGAATGATTGGCGGATTCCCAGACCTAAAAGGAAATTTTTCAGGTATGTTCAAATCAATAATAATACAATTAACAAAAAGATAACCATTATCTGTTTTATTTTCCGAAATAGAGGGTAATTTAGCATTCTATCCAAGCCATGTTCAGAGCCCCAGCCGTGATTTGAACACGGGACCTGCTGATTACAAGTCAGCCGCTCTGCCAGCTAAGCCACTGGGGCGCCATATAGTGTTGCAGCCGGAATGTGAAAAAGATGGCGACGTGATTATTCCAGACTCCCCCTCTTTGCTCCCCGTTCCCACAGCACCATTCCCCGGTATATAATCCGGGTGATGCGGTGATAGGGAATGAAAGACGGCTCCGGCTCTTCCCCCACAACCATGTACTGGGAGTCGAGGGCCACTATCCTCTCTCCCCCGATGCATGACTCGTTGCCCGGCGCACCACGGTCGATGAAGCAGACGGTGACATCGGAGAAGACGAACGCCGGGTCATGGTAGCACCGGAGAAGGATCTCGCGGCTCTTCCTCATTGTTCCTCCCACCCCGGGAGCATGATACGGGAGGGGTGTGCCCGGTCGTGAAAGACCAGGTTTATAGCTACCCGGATGTCCGCGTATGTGTCCCGTTCCACGATCGATCCCGCAACCCTCTCTCCCAGGACTCGCACGCTCCCTTATCTCACAAGGGGATTCTCACCTGATATGCCCTTTCCCTTTCCTGCCCGCAACGAAGGGGGATCCGATACCCGCAAGCCCGTTGCCCCGGAAAACGGCGCGACCAGAAAGGGGGAAGATCCGACCATGAGGGAGCATTATCGCTCCAGGGCAGAGACACCAGAAAGGTGAGAATAGCCTTCGCGCTCGCGATCTCCACTGTCATCACTTTGTTGCTCTCCGCAGGCTGCACCTCCCTGGTGAGGGAGATACCCCCGGCGATATCCACCCCCGCACCACCCGCACCATCGACTGCAGGGATCACCCTCGCACCCGGCCAGCCGGACATTCTGATAAAGGCTGCTCCCGGTCGTTACAGCCCCCTCATGCCATCGACCATCGGACTTCGCGTCTTTCAACTGGGTTACTGCACCCGTCCCGGTGGTCTATAACTGGACTGTGGACGACGGACATCTCGTGACGGGGAACGCCCCGGACTACAGGGTCATCATCGACGGCCGAAATATCGTCACGGACCAGCATTCCGTCTACTGGTCATACCCGCCTGATGACATGGGGACACAGAAACCCCCTATTACTGTCCGCCTCGTGATAGAGACGGCAGGGCTGACACACGGTGGTAGCCGGGACACAATCGCCTGCAAGGACATCCATATCGTGTGGGGAGGCAACGATACCGCCTTTGTCCTCTCCTGACGATTGCCCCCACCCAAAGGCATTAACAACCCCGAAAGAAGACAGGTACTGGAACAATGGCACACCTTTCCGTCGACATCGGGGGACGTCCCGGTGTCGATTGCCGGGGCTTCTGCGAGTACTGCTACTTCAAGCACGTCAGGGACACACCCCCCTTTGGCTGCCGGTACTGCCCGCCCTTCAGGAAAGGGTGCGACTATTGCAGCCGGAGCGTCCGCGAATACTATAGCGGTTTCAAGGACCTCCGCGACATTGCCGACGATGTCCTCGCACGCCTCCAGGCCATCCCTGACGAGGTGAGCCGCATCACCATCAGCGGCGGCGGAGACCCGAGCTGTTATCCCCGGTTCCGGGACTTAATCGAGCTCCTCGCGAGCATGGAGGCCCCGCTCCACATCGGGTACACGAGTGGAAAGGGGTTCGACGACCCCGGCATCGCAGATTTTCTCGTTGAGTCCGGCCTTGCCGAGATCTCGTTCACAGTCTTCTCGGTCCGCCCCGAACTCCGGAAGCGCTACATGCACGACCCGACGCCGGAAGCGTCCCTTGCGGTCCTCGAAAGGCTGTGTGGAGAGATCGACGTGTATGCTGCATGCGTTGTCCTGCCGGGAGTCAACGACGGCCCCGTCCTCGAGGAGACGTGCCGCTGGCTCGAGGAGAGGGGTGCAAAAGGCATCATAATGATGCGGTTTGCCAACCGGACGGACCAGGGCCTGATCCTCGGAAACGCCCCCGTGATTCCCGGCCACCCCGTGCAGGAGGTCGCAGGGTTCCGCGACATGGTCACCGCCCTCTCCCGGAAGTTCAGGATGAAGGTCAGCGGGACCCCCCTCTGGGACCCCCAGATCGGGTCGCCATTTGCCCTCGCCGCAGAACCTGACCTGGTCGCAAAGCTCCCCCGGCTCGAGAGGCGGGCTAGTGTCATCACCGGCAGGATTGCCGCTCCCTTCATCGAGTCCATCCTCTCCCAATGCGGGAAGGGGGCACAGGTGGTCCCAGTCGAGAAGGAGATCGCCTGCCTGATCACGATCGATGACCTCCGGTCCCTGGACCCGGGAGCCCTCGAGCCCCTCGTCATCATCCCGGGCAGGGCATTCGTGTACGACCGGGAGGCAGAGTTGGTCCTTTCGCGGGACGGCGTGCCACGGACGGTCATGAGGGGCCCCGAGACCCTCACCGCCGATGCCGAGACGAGCATGGGTATGGAGAGGGGACAGGTCCTTGCACTCGAGATGGAGGCATTTGCAGACCTTGTCCGTCTGATCAACAGGTACGGCTCCGCCTGACCGCCTCCTCTCCCGATATCATTAATACTGCGCCGGCCCCATTGGTATCCAGCACTGTTCATACGGGTGCTGGCAGATGTAAGTCCGACGTGCAAGCCTGCACGGGCCTGGAACCAGGCCTCCTGGGATTACGGAGAGTCAGCCTATGGCTCTTTTCGGATTTACATTTTGTTATATCGGAGGTGACAGAAGACAATGGCACGAATGCATGCACGGCGCAGGGGACACTCGGGGTCGGTCCGCCCGTTCCGCAAGGAAGCCCCGTCGTGGGCGAACACGGATGTCGCGGCCATCGAGAAGATCATCGTCGACCTGCGGAAAGAAGGCCTTTCTGCGAGCCGGATCGGTCTAATCCTGCGGGACCGCCACGGCGTCCCCGACGTGAAGCTCGTCACGGGAAAACGGATCGGCCAAATCCTGAAGGAGAAGGGCATGGAGCCCGAGATCCCCGAGGACCTGCGCAACCTGATCGCAAAGGCTCTCGGTCTCCGCAAGCACATGGCGGAGAACAAGAACGACCTGCACAACAAGCGGCAGCTGCAGCTCACTGAGTCCAAGGTCCGGCGCCTCGTCAAGTACTACAGGGGAACGGGACGCCTGCCTGCCGACTGGAGCTACAAGCCGGAGAGTGCCGAGATCCTCCTGTCCCGGTAAATCCATGCCCCTTGCCGAGGCCGCAACCAGGCTGGCCGGGCACCTCTCCCGGCAGGACTTCGTGGACGTGTACGCCCACCACGATGCGGATGGAATAGCGGCCGGTGCGATTGCCTGCACGGCCCTCCTCCGGAAGGGGGTCCGGTTCCGGCTCCGCATCGTCTCGCACATCAGCCCTGCCGCCCTCTCCCCGGAGACCCCGACACTCCTGTGTGACCTCGGGTCAGGGACAGGCGACCTTCCCCCGGAGGTGATGGTCATCGACCACCACATCCCCCGGTTTACGGGAGAACTCCAGGTCAACCCCCGCCTCTGCGGCATCGACGGTGAACGCGAGCTCTCCTCGGCGGGGGCCGCGTTCCTGGTTGCCCAGGCAATGGGCGATAACCGCGATCTCGCCGGGCTTGTCATGCTCGGGATAATCGGAGACGGCCAGGATCTTGCAGGCGAGAACCTCGCCATCTTCAATGATGCCGTGGCGCTGGGCCTGGTCTCGCCGGATAAAGGTCTGCTGCTCCCCGGGAGGGATGACCACGAGAGGCTCTACGGTGCCGTTGCACCCTACCTCCACCAGGTGAGCGGCGATGAGGTGGCAGTCTCGGACCTCCTGGAGAGTGCGTCTGATGGGGAGAAGGTCTCCCTGTCAAAACTCCTCTCCCTCGTCGTCCTGCGGGTCGCACCGTTCGCCCCGGCAACGACACTCGAGTCCCTGTACGGCACTTGCTACACCCTCGGGAGGGAGGTAATTTCCGATGCCCATACCCTCGCAGCGGTTGTCGATGCCTGCGGGAAGTCGGGGTACGGGGGGCTTGCGGCATCCCTCTGCCTGCGGTCAAGCACGTGCCTTGCCGAGGCCTATGACCGCTCGTTCCAGCACCGGCAAAACGTGATCAGGGCTATCCGGGCTGCATGCGAGAAGGAGAACCCCACCGGCGTCATCGAGGTGGAAGACCCCGCGGTTGCAAGCGACGTTGCCGATGCCCTCTCCCGGGACTGCCCGCGGTCAGAACCGCTCGTTCTCGTTGCCGCTCGGAGTCGGGACCTCGTCTTTGTCTCGGTCCGCGCCGTGCAGGGCCAAAAGACCGAGCTTGGCGATGACGTGCACGAGGTGGCACTCCAGCTCGGGGGATTCGGAGGGGGACACAGGAACCGGGCGGGAGCAACAATCCCTGCCGGGCGCCTCCCCCAGTTCGTTGATGCGCTCCAGAGGACGGTGGCTGCATGATGGAGATCAGGGGCAGGATATGTACCGTCCACTCCCGGCCCGAGTGCATTGCCGCATCCCTCTCGCCCGACAACCTCCAGAACATGCACACACGGGCGGGGAAGGGGTGCGTCATAACCGACGTGGAGGGGACCTCCCTCCGGTCCTTGATCGCATCGGTCGATGACTACCTGATGAACCTCGCCATTGCAGAGGAGCTCTGTTCTCTGGCAGGGGAAAGAAACCGGCGGGAGGATGCACCCCGGGGATAACCATGGCTGGATGGGGCCGCAGGGGAATTGTGGCCTGCAGACAAGAGAACACAACTGGTTAATGGATTAATGGTGAACACATGGCAAAGAAAAAACAGGCTGGAAGAAGAGTAGAAGGCTGGAAAGCCAAGAGCTGGTACAAGGTGTACGCGCCCGAGGTCCTGGGAAAGACCTACATCGGGGATACCATCGCCAATGATCCCGAGAGTGTTGTCGGGCGGATTATGCAGACGACACTCGGTGAGATCATCAACGATTATGCGCGGCAGAACGTGAAGATGAAGTTCAGGATCGCAAACGTTGCGGGAGACTCTGCCTATACCGAGTTCGTGGGGCATGAACTCACCCGCGATTACCTCCGCTCGATGATCAAGAGGCGCACCTCGCGCATCGACTGCCACGTCCCCATCACGACAAAGGACGGAAAGAGAGTTGACCTCACCGTGACGTGCTTCACGCTGACGCGGGCAAACCTCTCCCAGGAGCACGAGATCCGCAAGCTCATCGGGGAACTCGTGGCAAAGATGGGTGCAGAGGCCGACATGAACGGCATCATCAGCGGGATCGTGAACGGGGACTTCTCCCGCGAGGCCTTCAAGGCGGTCAAGCCCATCTTCCCCGTCCGAAGGGTCGAGGTCATCAAGTCCAAGCTCGGCGCCATCAAGGTTACCTGACACCCGCCGTCTCACACGGGAGGGCCTGCCTGCCCTTCCATTTTCTCCCCTTTCGCCGGCCGGTGCAGGTGCAGGAGGGATGGGGAGACTCCACTTTTTCGTCAGCATCTCCCTCAATAACCCCCCCTCCGCACGGGGGGGCCATATATCCCGACCGGGCAAGCCCCCTGATGGTCAAGCATAAGTCAGCGCAGGACCAACCCTCCTCCCGATGACGGCCCACAGGATCCTCTTCATTGTCCTCGATGGCATCTCTGACCGCCCCTGCCCCGAACTCGGGAACAGGACACCCCTCCAGGCGGCACTCACCCCTGTCCTCGACCGGGTGGCGCACGATGGTATCTGCGGGATCATGGACACCATTGCCCCGGGAATCCGCCCGGGTTCCGACACGGCGCACTTAAGCCTGCTTGGCTACGACCCGAAACGGTACTACACCGGCAGGGGGCCCCTGGAAGCAGAGGGCTGCGGCATCCGGATGGAACCCGGGATGATCGGGTTTCGCTGCAATTATGCGACAGTCGACAACGAGGGGAAGGTCATTGACCGCCGGGCCGGGCGGATACATGAGACAGAACCACTCTCGCAGGCCATCCAGGACGGTGTCGACCTCTCCTCCCTCGGAGTCCAGTTCGTCTTCCGGTCGGGAGCCGGGCACCGGGCGGCTCTCGCGTTCCGGGGGGAGGGGCTTGGCGTCTCTGTCACGTCGAACGACCCGAAGAAGGAGGGGGTCCCTCCCCTCCCCTTCCTCCCGCGGGACGGGGACGAGGCAGACAGGAGGACTGCCAGGGCCCTGGGCGAGTTCGTGCGCCAGGCAGGCGAGATCCTCCGGGCCCACCCCCTCAACCTCCGGCGGCAGGCAGAAGGCCTCCCGCCGGCAAACACCGTCCTGGTCCGGGGGGCAGGGGTTATGGGGCACTTTGAGCCGTTCGAAAAAAAATACGGGCTCTCAGGGACCGTCATCTCTGCTGCAGCCCTCATTTCCGGGATCGGGACTGCCGTCGGGTTAAAGCGGGTGGATGTACCGGGGATAACGGGGTCGGTCGACACGAACCTTTCCGGGAAAGTGAAGGCGACCCGGGAAGCCCTTGCCTCGTCGGGCTTCGTCCTCCTCAACATCAAGGGAGCAGACGAGGCAGGACACGATGGGAACCCCCGGGCGAAGATGGCGTTCATCGAGAAGATCGACGCGGCCATGGCACCGCTGGCGACGCTCGAGGACACCCTCCTTGTCATCTGTGCCGACCATTCCACCCCCTGCAGCGTGAGAGACCACAGTGCCGATCCCGTCCCGGTCGTCATAAGAGGCGAAGGTGTCAGGGTCGACCGCGTGACCGCCTTCGACGAGGTCTCGTGTGCCGAGGGAGGGCTCCACCGCATCCGGGGGTCATCCTTAATGCCCATCCTCCTCGACCTCCTGGACCGGTCGCCCAAGTACGGGGCGTGAGGGACCATGGAGGGACCTTTTTTCGGAAAAAGGCCGTTGCTGGCAGAGGTCATGGAACTGGACCAGGTACGCTGCGTCGAGCCCTCGTTCGCAGACCTGATCGACGACAGGTACACCGCGTGGCTGGAGAGTCTGCCTGCCGACGAGGGCCGGATGCTGGTCGACGAGGGGGACGCCCCCCTTGCAGTTGCCTTTCACACCGGGGAGGGGTGGCAGCTTGGCTCCTTTCACCTGCGTGCGCCAACCCTCGCCGTCATCGAGCACTTCGAGGAACTCCCCGGCGAGATATTCCAGGAGGAGAGGGAGACCTACGAGGACGCGATCAGGGAGTACTACAGCCTTCTCCTCGGGGGGAGTGTCACCCCTGCTCTCGATGACCTCAACCCCGAGAGGGTAAAAAAAGCCCGCGACCTCCTCTCCGAGTACTGGGGAGACCGCGGTGGGGATTTCTCCTGCCTCGACTGCTGTTGCGGGTCAGGCCTTGGCTCGCTCCTCCTCGCAGAGAGGGGGATAACGCCCCTTGCCTACGACAACGATCCCTCCCTCCTCTCCCTTGGCCTCTCAAAGGGCCGGCTCCTCCCCGAAAAGACGATGTGCATCGACGGGACCCTCGCCCACCACTACTGCCAGGGTGCCGAGGCGGGTCTTGGCCTCATGTTCGGGGAGATCAATGCCTTCACCGAGCAGGTCTGGGAGATGGTTACTGCCGAGCTGCTCGGGCTCACGGAGTTCTGCCTGATCACTGTCGGGACAGAACGGGAGGCAGAGCTGGTCCGGAGATGGGCCGAGGACAGGGGGGCGAATGTCTCAACCGATGAAAACACCCGCGACCCGTTCTACGACCGGTGGGTCTGCGACGTGGAACGGCACTGAAAGGTCAACCCCATTCCAGGGTGATTGTAATCCCCCGGCAAATCCCTGGCTTTTTTCGCGGGGAGAAGGGGGGATCTATCACCAGACCCACGACACGTCCCCCCCTAGCCAGACAGGTCTTCCTTCTTCTGCCACATGCCGGCAGGCACCCTGATCTCGAAGCATGCCCCCTTCCCCGGCTCCCCGGTCTCGCGGATGCTCATCCCGGTTATGGCCAGGATATCCCGGACGAGGAAGAGGCCAAGGCCAGTGTTCCTCCCGTAATGGCTGTCAAAGATCCTTTCCTTTTCTTCAAAAGGAATGCCGCAACCGTTGTCCTCCCAGGCAATGACCAGCTCGTCCCCGTCGATGACGCAAGAGACGTGGATCCGGTCCATCGTGGGCCCGCCATGGCGCAGCGAGTTATCGAGGAGGTTGTCAAAAACCCGGCGGAGGACGGGGTCGGCAAGGACCGAGACCGGGCAGGAGTCCCGAACGAAAGAGACTGACGGGGGGACCTCGATGCCATCGAGGAGACCCTCGATGCACTGCCAGGAGGGTTCCTCCTCCCCGAGACTCTCGCATTCGTTTGTCGCCTGGATCTGGCGGGCAATCTGGGCCAGGATCTGTCCCAGCCTCTCACGTGCCAATCCTGGCTGTCCCGGGTCAGCATTCTCCATCAGTTCGAGGTACCCCTGGGCTGCCGTGACGCTGTTCCGGATATCGTGCCGGGTGATGCTTACAAGGAGATTTAACTGCCTGTTTGCCTTTTTCAGAGCGTTTTCGGCTCTCTTCGTCCCCGTGATGTCCTGCACCGTGCCATGGAGACCGGTGATGGTCTTGTCGACATCCCGCACGGGCCCGCCCGTCGCCCGGGTCCATAACCTCTCCCCATCGGGGCGGATAACCTCTAGTTCCAGGTCGTAGGGTTCACCGGACGAGACTGCCCGCTCGACGGCCGAAAAAAGCTTCTGCCAGCTTACGGGGGTATAAATCCGGGAAAGGTCGCTATAGGACGGCGGAGGTTGGTCAGGGTCCCAGCCAAGTATCTCGCAGAGCTCGCGTGACCACCAGATTTTGTCCTTTCCGATGTCCCATTCCCAGAAACCGAGTCGTGCAAGGTGGATTGCTTCGCGGAGCCTCTCCTCGGCTTTCTCCCGTTCCTGCTCTAGGATGACCCGGTCCGTTATGTCTTTAAAAAACTGTGACAAATTGGTCTTTCCTAGGCGAGTAAACCGAGATCCGGAAATACTTGGCGAGGGGAGAGAAGAATGCCTGGAATGATGTGGGCTTCCCGGACTCTGCCACACCTGCGTAGATCTCAAGGAACGGTGGTTCCCCGGTCTGGTAGACCTCCCGGGCTCTCTTTCCTACCACGGCGTCACGTTTCAACCCGAGGATCTCCTCGTAGGCACGGTTCACGGCAAGGATGCGGTAATCGACGGCACGGCCCCCGGTATCCCGAAGGACCCTGTGGAGAGCAAGTCCCTCGTGCATGGCCTCGAAAAGCTGCCGGAACCTCCTTTCGCTTCTCTCAAGATTCCTGTGGCTTTTCTCCAGTTCCCGGAAGTTCTGCCTGAGTTCCTCCTCGGACGCCGCAATCTGTTCATACGCGGCATGGAGTTCCTCGTTCCTCCTGACGAGCTCCTCTTCTGCGACTTTCCATGCGGTTATGTCACGGATGGATTCAATGGCGCCGGTGACTTTTCCCTCCGAGTCGTGGAGGAGGGTTGCGATCCCCCAGAGATGGATTCCTTTTCCCTCGTTGAAGTGGGGGATGAATGTCTCGGCAACGAGACTGTCCCCGTTCTGCCTGACGTATTTATACTTCTCCCCGATGTCCGGGTCATTCCGCAGGGCCAGGTCGATGAGGATGGGGCGCCGCTCTTTATAGAACGGGATGGCATACTCGTAGTTCCCCTTCCCCAGGATATCCCCGGCAGGGATGCCGGTCATCTTCTCGATTGCCCGGTTCCACGTGATGACGCGGCCTTCTCTGTCGATGGCAAAGGTTGCATCCGGTAAGAAATCGATGACCTGCCGGAGCCTGTCCTCGTTCTCTTTCCGGTATTGCTGCGCCCTGTAAAGTTCATGGGCCAGGACGATCTTTTTTTCCAGTTCCGCAAACTGTGCCCGGAGGTCGCCACCCTTCTGGAGGTAGAAATCAGCGCCGTTCTCAAAGGCCAGAACTGCGATCTCCTCGCGTCCCTTACCGGTGAAAATGATGAACGGGATGGTCTTTGCTGATTCCCGGAGTGCGCGGAGAAATTTTATACCGTCCATCGCCGGCATCTGGTAGTCAGAGACAACCAGGTCGTAGCTGTTCCCTGAAATCTTCTCAAGGCCTTCATGCGCCGATATTGCAGTATCAACGGTGATACGACCTGAGCGCTCGAGAATCTTCTTTATTATTTCAAGGAACGCGGGTTCGTCATCGACCGTCAGGACTGAGATCACATTACTTCACCGATAGCCACAGATCTGAATTTTCCCTCTCCGTTATATAAAGAGTAACCTTGAGTGCCGACAGGATATAATGCCCGAACAGGAAAAATAACGCCTCCTTTTCATTGCAACTCTCTGCATTCTGATTAAAGGGCCGGAGTCGCGACAGGTCCCCTCCTGTGCCATTCATGGCCGCACGGCTGAATCACTTTCCCTTCCTCTTCTCCCTCTCCCTCTCCTTCCTCTTCTCCATCTCTGCCAGGGAGAGGTCTGCCACGATCTCGAGGGGGTCGTCCACTTTTTTTGCCAGTTCCCGGATCTCGAGCAGGCGTTCCACCCCGATGAAGTGCTCGGCCATCACGCGTGCGAGAGGCGAAAGCACGATCTTTTCCTCCTCCCGGGCCACGAGGCCCTTCTCGAGGAGAGTATCGAGAACAGGTTCCATCGATCCCACCATCGTCCTGTTGATGAGTTCCAGGTCGGCAAGTCTCCCCCGGCAGACAACCGCGTTTGCCACGTACTCCTCTGAGCTCTGTTCAAGGTCATGCTCGGGGGCGACCTCCTCCATCTCTCCCTTCAGCAGCTTCATGGCGACCTCCTCCTCGGTCGTCCCTGATGCCCGGGAATAGGACGCCCCGGGTTCGGCGAGGACAACGACCTTTCCCAGGTCATGGAAGTCGGGTCGTCCCGCCCGACCCGCCATCTGGCTGAACTCCTGGACCGAGAGCCAGGATATCCCCATCGCGAGAGAGTCAAATATCACCTGCGATGCCGGGAAGTCCACGCCCGCTCCCAGTGCCGCCGTCGTGACCACGGCCTTTATCTTCCCGGAGAGGAACCTGGCCTCGATCTCGCGTTTTTCCTGGGACGTGAGCCCGGCATGGTAGGCTGCATACCCCGGGCCGAGGGCATCGGCAATGACGTGGGTCCGGGCCCGTGAATGCGTGAAGATGATCGTCTGTCCGTGGTACCCCTTGGAGGAGACCTTTGCGTATTCCTGGGTGCAGAGCCGCTTGATCGTCGGGATCTTCTGCTTGTGTTCGAGGAAAATGAGGTACCGTTCCAGGGGGACCGGCCGGTCGTCGTACCGGACGAGCGTGGCATGGAGTTTCTTTGCAAGGACCGTGGGAACCCCGATTGTTGCGGAGAGGTACAGGAACTGGGCACCGGGATAGAGGTACTTGAGGCGGGCGATGAGACCATCGAGCCGGTGGCCACGGTCCGGGTCGGTGAGCATCTGGACCTCGTCGATGACGACAGTCCCAACCGGGGGGAGGACGCCGCCGGTCCGGATGAAGTGGTCCACGCCCTCGTAGGTCCCGACAACCAGGGGGGCCCTGATATTCCGGTCTCCCGCTGGTCGGTTCTCGGGGATATTGATGCGGGCCTGCCCAACGAGGAGGCCCACCCCGGCGATCTCTCCATACCGCTCTTCGAACCGCTGGTATTTCTGGACAGCGAGTGCAACGAGGGGGACGAGGAAGAGGCAGTGCCCCCTGCCTTCCCGGTAGTTCTTGAGCCCGGCCATCTCCCCGATGAACGTCTTTCCGCTGGCTGTTGCCGAGACGATCAGGAGGTGCTTTCCGTGGAGGAGCCCGGCGTCCACGGCCATCTGCTGGACGGGCATGAGCTTCTCGACGCCCGCAGCATCAACGAACTCGGCGGGGAGGGGGAGCTCAACGATCTCCTGTGTCTTCTGGACGGGGTGTGCTTCTAGCCGGTCAAAGAGGGTTGCAGAGATCCTGACCTTCTCGGGTTGGACCGAGGCAAGGACCTTCTCCATGTCACGGAGGGTCCGCAGCAGCTCCTCGAGGTGCCCCACGGCCCCCTTGCCCACCTTCCCCATGGTTGCGAGTTCCCGTCGTAATTCCCGGCGGGCACAATCGAAGCATATCCTCTCTCCGGTCGTGTAGCGGACGCTGTTTTTTTTGTTAAGGGGCGTGACGCGGTCTTCCATCAGGCAGATCCGGCACACGTCGGTGATCGTGTAGGGGATCTGGAAGTCCTGGAGAAAACCCTCGAAGGCTTCGTCTTTGCCGGTCAGGTACACCGAGCCCTTCCGCAGTGAGACGACGAGTTCCTTGGAGGGGGTGTGGCGGAACTGGCGCTTGGTCCCCCAGCGCAGGCGGTACTGTCCCGGCCTGTACCCCTTCGCGGTGGCCTCGACCTGCGCAATTCCCACGGCAACGACCGTGAGGTTGTCGAGAAAGAGGATCTTGTACTCCCCTTTCTGCGGCTGGACAACGATGTTCATGGGGCGGTGAGGTCGTGGAGGGTATAGGAAAGCCCGGCACCCTCCAGTCGCTTGAGAAAATCGGTAAATTCCTCGTCAACGATGAGGATGGCTGATGAGATCCCGTGGAACGCCGCCTCGATGACGCCCTCCCGGGCACCAAAGAACATGTCCGGTTTTCTCCCGACCTGTTCCAAGGCGATGTAGCCCTCGACGCCTACTGCCGCCACCATCCCGACGTCCCGGATGAGGTCCCGGAGCCGGTCTTTCTGGATTCGGCGGGAACCACCCCTCTCGATCCGGGGGACCTTGCAGACGCGGACGCACCCCTCTGAATGGTCGATCAGTCCCGAGAGCCGCGTGACCCCCACATCCTCGCCTGCCCGGGAGTCCCGGACAACAGTCCCCATGGCGCTTCTCGGTTCCCGGGAGGCATAGAGGAACCCGTCCTTCATGTAGACGCCGACCTGGTCCCCCTCCCGGAGGTCAACTGCCGCGATGGCCGTCCAGGTCGCGACCTGCTGGATGACGTCACGCCGGATGTGGCGGGCATACGCCTCAAGGGTCTCTGCCTGGGACTGGATCCATTCGATCCCGCTCCGGGTCACGCTATAGCGTCCCCTCCCGTGGGCTGCGACCATCCCCTCGTCGACCAGCTCCCGGATGTACTCGGATACCGCCTGGGGCGTGACACCCATCTTCTGGGCGATTTCCTGCTGGCGGACGGCGGGCTGGTGTTCTGCGATCTCGACGAGAATCTGCAGCCGGGTTATTACCCTCTTGCTCCGGAGGAGGGTGGAGAGCGGGTCAGTACGTGTTTCGGTCAAGGAGAACCAGCCCCTGTCCCTTCACGTCGAGGTGGGGGATGCGCTTGGCCAGCCCCTTGATGAAGACAGGATTGACCCCGAACTTGCGTGCGATGTCATTGATGGACGTGTTGCCTGCACGCAGCTCCTCTTCGACCCTGTCGACCAGGGACCGGAGGTACTCGTCGTTGGAGACGGCGATAAAGAGGAGGTCGGAGAGATCGTTGAAATTGCACTGGAAATTTGCCCGGAACCGGTTGTAGGTCGCCCGGTATTCCTTCAGAGGTTTCTGGCCGGGACCAGGCATCCTCCATTGCTCTTCGACCAGGCTGCCCTTCTTGAGGACCATGAGGCACTGTCCCACGTCCCCGTCGGTGACATGGGAGCAGAGCTCCTCCTCTGTCATCCAGGACCTGGTCAACAGATCGTAGACCTTCTTGTAGGTCGCATTGTGAAAAGTGATGAGAAGGGGCACGAGGTCCACGGGATCGTTGACTATCCGTATATGGCCGGTCACTGGTAAAACCCTATTATTATATGGCAGGATAAATCAATAAATCTTTGTTTGAACGGCATGCGCAGGAGCGGACGGATAAAAATACGGGGAATCGTGCAGGGAGTCGGTTTCCGGCCCTTCGTGTATGCCGCTGCAAAGAGGCTGGATATCGTCGGTTTTGTCAAGAACAGGGGCAGCGAGGTCGAAGTGCAGGCCGCCGGCGAGAGGTTCGAGGAATTCCTCTCCCTCGTCTCGCGGGGACCGCCCCTGGCCCGGATAGACCGGGTCGAGGTCCTGCCTGACCCTGGACCATTTCCCGGAGACTTCGTGATCGCAGAGAGCGACCCCGGTTCCCTTACCGGGATGATACCGCCGGACATTGCCACGTGCGACGAGTGCCTCTCGGACATCACCACCCCCAGCGGGAGGTACGAGGGGTACTGGTGCACATCGTGCGTCAACTGCGGTCCCCGCTACAGCATTATCCGCGACCTGCCCTATGACAGGGAGAGAACATCCATGGACGCGTTTCCCCCCTGCCATGCCTGCAGGGCGGAGTATACCGATCCCGGCTCGCGTCGTCACCATGCCCAGACAATTGCCTGCGCGAAATGCGGTCCCTCCCTGCGCCTGCTTGACTCCGCCGGCAACGATGTGACGTCCGGCGATGTCATCCGGGAGACGGCCGCGTTGCTCGATGCGGGCTCGATCGTTGCGATACGGGGGATGGGGGGATTCCACCTGGCCTGCATCGAGAACCTTGCGGGGGAACTCAAGAAGCGGCTCGGGCGGTTCGAACAGCCCTTTGCTGTCATGGTCAGGCCCGACCATGTCGACCGGATAGCCACGGTCTCTCCCGGGGAATGGGCGCTGTTGAAAGGCCACGCAAGACCTATTGTAATCCTGAAAAAGCGTGACCCCGAAGCCCACCAGGACATCTCGAACCTGCACACGATCGGGTGCATGCTCCCCTACACCGGTCTCCACCACCTCCTCTTCTCCCACCTCTCGCACCCCCTCCTGATCATGACGAGTGCCAACATGCCGGGGTACCCCATGATCACCGAGATCGATGCCGCCATGGCCCGGATGCACGACAAGGTCGACTTCTTCCTCACCCACAACCGCAGGATCCAGAACAGGTGCGACGATTCGGTGGTCCGGGATGGTTTCATCATCCGCCTCTCCCGGGGGATTGCCCCGCTCCGGACGGCAATCGATCTTGGGAAACGTTCGATCCTCGCCGTTGGCCCGGAACTGAACGCGAACGTGACGGTCTACCGCGATGGCTTTTCCACGACATCCCCCCACGTGGGCAACGTGCGGAACCCCCAGACCTATGCCTACCACCGGGAGACAATAGAGACCTTCTGCCGTTTCCTGGGGGAGGGGTTTGAAATCATCGCCCACGACGCCCACCCCCAGTTCCTCTCAACCCGGTCTGCACGCGAACTTGCAGACCGGTGGGGAGCAACCCTCGTCCCCGTCCAGCACCACCAGGCCCACATCGCGGCGACAACCCGCGAGACCTGCGTCGGGATAGCGATAGATGGTGTCGGTTACGGGGAAGACGGGACTGTCTGGGGCGGAGAGGTCTTCGTGGGTTCGCCGGCCTCGTACGAGCGCATCGGCCACCTCGAGGTCGTCCCCATGCCAGGCGGTGACCTCGCGACGCGGTACCCGGAGAGGATGCTTTATGGGATTCTCCCCGAACCGGAGGTGACCGAGATCCTTGCCGCGAGGGGGTGGACCGATGTCGAGCTCTCGTTCCTCGAGACCCAGCTCCGGCAGAACCTCAACGTCGTCCCGACGTCAAGCACCGGCAGGGTTCTCGATGCCGTGTCGTCGCTCCTGGGAGTCTGCCGGGAGAGGACCTATGACGGCGAACCGGCAATGAAACTTGAGTCCTTTGCCATCGGGGGAAGGGTCGAGGCATGGGACCTCGCCTATGAGAGGGAGGGGCGAAGAGAGGTCCTCTCGACGAGGGGCCTCCTTAAAAAGGCTCTTTTGGAGGCGAAGAGGGCAAAGGACGGGGCTGACCTCCGGTCGATCGCGGCCTCTTTCCAGTTTAACCTCGCCCGGGGGATCGCGGGCCTCGCGATCCATGCGGCAACAGAGAGGGATATCCCGCTCGTCGCCCTCTCCGGGGGCGTTGCCTATAACAGGGCCATCCGGGAGACCATCCGGGACGAGGTGACGGCGGCGGGACTCACCTTCCACATGAACCCCTCCTACCCGCTCGGCGACGGCTGTATCTCCTTTGGGCAGTGCGTTGTTGCTGCAACGCTCGATCGGGATGACTGAAGAATATTTCCGTCACACGCCTCTTCTTCTCAAGGGAAAGAATCCCAATAACTCCACTAGCCCACCCCGGGCTCCATAAGGAACAGCTGGCCAGGGACACTGCAGGGGGCGTGCCTGACGGGATACCCGCGAAGCCATTTGATAACAGACCGGGGACTGGAAAGTTCCCTCCTGAGATCCTGACCGACCCGCACGAAAAAGCGGAGAGAGTAAAAATGGGGTAGTGTATCAGAACAGCCTTTGCGGAGAGAGGACAATCAGGGGGAGTGTCGTTGTTATCCCGGATTGTATCCGCACGGTCCGGACACTCGTCTTATACCCCTGCTTGATGAGCTTCAGCTCGTGGTCCCCGGCGGGGATGTTGGAGATCGTTGCGGGGGTTGTTCCTTTCGGCTGGTTATCGAGGTAAATGAGTGCCCCCGACGGCAGGGTCTTGACCGTCAGACTCCCCGTGCCCCCTCCCGTGACCGTTGGCGTCGGGACGGCGGTCGTGGCGGTGCCAGACGCCGTTGGTGTGGGGGTACTCGTTACCGGGATGGTCGGTATGGTCGTCGGGGGACGCGTCGGCTGGCCCTTTAAGAAGATGATGAGGGGGAGCTTGAAGTGCTGCCCGGGACTGACCGTGATGGTTGCTGAGTAGTCCTGGTAGCCGGTGTACTTTGCCACCAGGGTGTGGGTGCCGGGATCGATACTCCGGTCCTGGAGGGGGGTTGTGCCTATCACCACGTCATCGAGGTACACTGTTCCCCCCAGGGGATAGGAAAAGACAGTGATGTACCCCGGGTCGACAGGCGTCGGAGTGGGAGTGACTGTCGGTGTTGACGTAGGAGTCGGTGTTGGTGTGGGTGTGGACGTCAGTGTTGCAGTCGGTGTCGCAGTCGGTGTTGACGTGGGGGTCGGTGTTGGTGTGGGTGTGGACGTCGGTGTTGCAGTCGGTGTCGCGGTCGGTGTTGACGTGGGGGTCGGTGTTGGTGTGGGTGTGGACGTCAGTGTTGCAGTCGGTGTCGCGGTCTGTGTTGGTGTGGGTGTGGACGTCGGTGTTGCGGTCGGTGTGGGGGTCCCGCCCACGGTGACCGTCCCTGCGACAATGGTGGGGAGGATCGGATCACCAGCACCGTCCGGGTCCATCTTTTTTACCACCACGGTGATGGGTGTCGAGCCTGCGGCCTTGCCGCGGACCGTGACCGTCACCAGGAGAACATTGGATGCCCCTGGCCCAACCGCCTGAGCAAGGTCAGAAGCACGGACCGACACTTCACCGGATGGGAGGGGGGAATGGATGCTCAATGACGCCCATGAAGGGAACGTCACTCCCGTTATTTCTGCAACGGCAGGAGATGCCACAGACACGTTCATGCTGTACCCCGAAAGGCCGTTGGGGAAGTTGTCGGCGGTCACATTGATGGGAACAGTCGTCCCTGCTCCAGGAACCGTGGCGGAACCGACCGTCACGGTCGTTGCCAGCCCGGGAATGGCAAGCATGCAGATGCATGCTGCCACGAGTGCCAGTTTTTGCCATTCGGTGAGTATCATTGCTCCCTCCTAGACCATCGTAAAGAGGATGAAGAGGTCATCAAAGTCAATCCGGCCGTTGTCGTTGTAGTCAAACAGGCTGATCGGTTCGTTGTCCTGGATCCACTCGAGGAAGAGGAAGTACTGGACGACGTCATCGAAGTCGATACGCCCGTTCCCATTGACATCCCAGTAGACTCCGTCATGGAACGGATCCGTTGGGGGATTGGCATGGCCGGGAAGCGGGAGGAGGGCAACGATCGTGACCTGGGCAGGGTTGAGGTAGGTATGGACGATATCCCCTGTATCGGTGTCGATCTGGGTCACTGTCACGTTTATCGTCGTCGCCATGGGCGTCTTCCCGGTGCTGTTGAAGAGAGCAAGTTCGACATTCGTTGCCCCCGGCCTGATGACGTCAGCGATATCCGAGACCTTCAACCAGACGGAGGAGGCGGGTACCGTGCTGTTGAGGGCAAACGCAGGGTTGACCCACGAAGGCAGGTGGAACGCCACCATGTCAGCCGCAGAGGGGTTCACGAAGTAGATGGTGATATTGTAACCCGAGAGGCCCCTCTCCGCCTTCTCAAGGATGAGCTTCATTGCCGTCGTGGAGTTGGTGGGGATGATCGCAGACGACGGGACAAATGTCAGGTTTGCCACCGTTGCGTTCCCGGCTACGAAGATGTAACGTGGCCGTGTCTTTGTGCTGCTCCCGAACTCGTTTCCGGCCGTCAGGGAGACGGTGTAGTTCCCCGCATGGGCATACGTGTGGTTGAATGTGAGGTTACCCGTCCTGTTCTCTGTCTGGCCGTCGCCAAAGTTCCAGAACCACCAGGTCGGGTATCCCGTGGAGAGGTCCGTGAAATTGACCGCCTGGGATTCAACGATGCTGGTTGGTTCAGCGGTGAAATCGGCCACGGGTATCTCGCCGACCCTGATGTACTCGAACCGGGACATCGTGCCGTTGCCCCAGAGGTTGCGGACCGTGAGATTGACGGTATAGTTCCCCATCGCTGTGAACACATGGACAGGGTTCTTTGTCGTCCCGTTGGGTGACCCGTCGCCAAACGTCCAGTTCCAGGAGGAGATTGCAGGAATTGCCGTTGAGAGGTCCGTGAACTGGACTGCGAGGGGTGCGATACCGGAGGTCACGTTGGCGGTGAAATTGGCGGTCGGGACGTCTCCCGCTTCGACGAGTCCCCACTTCGTTGTGCTGTTGGAGCCATAGTCGTTCGTCGCGATCAGGGTGACATTATAGAGCCCGGGGATGTGGTACGTCCAGTTGGTGTGCTGGTCCGTGCTGAAGTTCCCGTCACCGAAACTCCAGTTCCATGCGATCGGGGTATCGTTCGTGAGGTCGGTGAAGTTCACGCCGAAGGGGACCTGGCCCTGGCAGAAGGTGCAGGGGACACCCGAGACGTTTGCCGCCGAGAAGTTCACAATGAGTGGCGCACCGACCTGGATGTACCAGTACTTGCCTGTCGAGTTGCTCCCGTCCAGGTTACTTGCCGTCAGGTTGACCGTCCAGTTCCCGGTGTAATACGTGTGGCTCGGGTTCTGCTGGGACGAGGTATTCCCGTCTCCCAGGAGCCATGACCAGGCTGTCGGTTCACCGGTGGAGAGATCGGTGAAGTTGACACGCAGCGGGGGCAGACCCTTGATGAGGGTATAGTTTTCCACGCCGTTTGCCTCGGCGGTGAAGTTTGCTACCGGCGGGACAGAGACGATCCGGGCAACGAATGCATCAGAGACTCCGGCAAAACCCGACTGGATGGCATTTTTCACCGGGAAGTTCGCAGATTCTGTCCACCCGGCAACGGTTGCATTGCTCCCCAGGAGCGCGATCCCCATGGCCCTGTCATCCAGCCTGCCGCCGAGGTACGTCGAATACATGACTGCAGTGCCATTGGGATAGAACCGGGAGACGAAAGCATCGTAGGTGTAGGAGTTGAGGGTCGACTGGACCGCATTTTTCACAGGGAAATTCAGGGAATCGGTATAGCCCGTGACGTATGCAGATCCCATGCCGTCAACCGCTATTCCCGTGCCCTCCTCGACCTGGGACCCGCCCAGGTACGTGGAGAAGTTGAGGGATGTCCCGCCGGGGTTGAACTTTGTCAGGAAGGCGTCCTGGAGGCCGCCAAGGCGTGACTGGAAAGCCGTGCCATAGGGTGATTTGGGGAAAACAGGGAAATCCTCTGACCTCGTGAACCCTGTCACGTACATTGCCGTTTGGTTATCGACGGCAATTCCGTTTCCGCTCTCGTCGTTAAAACCTCCAAGGTATGTCGACGAGATGATGTCACTGGCGTCAGGAGCCAGACGGGTCACGAATGCGTCCTGGGACCCCGATAAGAACCTCTGTTTCCATAATTTCACGGGGAAGAACATCGACTGGGTCAATCCCGTAACAAAAATATCATTATTGGGACCCAGGGCAATCCCGAATGCTTTATCGGTGTTTTCTCCCCCCAGGAATGTTGAGAATCCGATGGTGGATACCGATCCATCGTAGGATATCCCGGTAACGAAGGCGTCCCACGTCCCATTCAAGGTTCGGTCATATGCTCCCGTCGTAGTCGGGAAGTCCCATGAGCCGGTGTATCCTGTCAAAACTGCCTGGCCCGTGCTGTTGAGAGCGATTGCCCGGCCGACATCGGTCATGTTCCCGCCCAGGAACGACGAAAACTCGAGGTCGTTGCCCTCGGGGGCAAGAACAGAGATGAAGGCATCAGAAGATGAACAACAACTCCCGCTGTAACTTATATTGTCCTGAAAAGCTTTTAAAACGGGGTAATCCGGCGATATTGTATATCCTGTGATGTAGGCAAAACCAGATTCGTTCACGGTAATCCCGAATCCCACATCATCGTTGCGTCCCCCGATGTACGTCGAGTAATTGAGGGCAAGGCCGTCGGGCTCGATCTTGGTGACAAAGACATCCATGGCTCCCCCGGGGAACTCCTGGTACCGGGCCTTCCATGACGGGTAGGGAAAGTCGATCGACTGCGTGCCGCCCGTGACATACGTGCTTCCCAGGGAATCGACGGCAACGGCATACCCGCGGTCCTCCCGGGCTCCTCCCAGGTACGTCGAGAAGTCAAGGTAAGGATCGATGACAAGCGGCAGGGCAGGGTCGTAGGTCCCGATACTGAAACCAACAAGACCGTCACCGGAAAGGACATACCTGCACGAGACGGGCACTTCCTCTCCCCCCTTCAACTGGTAACAGAGGGGTGCCGCCTCCCTGATCCTGCCCCCGGTCGTTTCCACGAGGAGGTTTCCCTCGTCGTCAAGGGCGAGGGTCTCCTGGCCGGTGTAGCGGAACCGGATGGTGGAGGGGTCAACGCCCGGTGCGAGGATGATGTCCCGTTTCAGGACACCTTGTGTGCCGTAGTAGACAATATCAACACCGGGGAGGATGCCACTATACCTCACTTTCCCGTACGTGGGGACATTCCTGACCCATGCCTGGGGGTCATTGCCGACCAGGAAGTTTGCCGTTCCCGGGAGCTTCTCCTCTGCCGTGACCGAAAGGAGGGGGTCATACCCGTCGAGGCTCACCCTGATGAGTGCAGGGGCACCCCCTTCTTTTCGCGGGAGGAGACAGACCATTGCATCCTTCAGGAAGTAAATGGAATGCCCGGGAGCGTTTGCATGGTAGAGTACTTCCTCGCCGGCCTGTCCCTCGTTTGCAATGAACACGAGGGGTATCCCTGAGACATCGACAGAGACAGGGGTACCGGCAGGGACCGCAATGACGGTCGCTGACAGGAACAGGGCGAGGACACCAAATAGGATTATACTGCGCAGACCTAATGACATGAATTTAGCCTCCGATATCACCGGGACATGGCAGACCATCCGGGGAAGTACTGTCCCGCCACCTCGAGAGGACCCCGACTTCCACCCTCGTGGCACTCCACGTCCGGCTACAGGATGGATTTTTCTGATCAGATTCCTGTTTAAAAACCCTCTCCTTTTTTAGATTATAAATTTTTCCCCCAAATTGCCTGAAATTTTCCTCCATTTCCCCTGGAAAACCAAAAAATCCAGACCGCAGGTGCCCATCCCGGGAAAGTGAGTCTATCCTTCCCGGCAGGAATGCCCCCGCCTGATCCCGGGGGTCCCCCTATCGGTTTCCCGGGACTGATCCCTTTCGGGACGGGCCCTCCCTATTATGGGGGGAAGTCACGGCCGGGGTGGAACTTGTTTTTCCCCTGAGGAAGGATACCGTGAAAAAAGGTCCTATTCACAGAATGGAGCCACGATAGATTAATTATTGGGTAGGGAGATATAGTGAGGAAATTTAGTTAGGGTGATTGAACATGTTATGGGCAAACGCAGTCATTGGTATTATACAGCTTGTCATTGCCATCCTGCTGGCAGTCGTCGCGTTGTATATCGGGTTTTCCGTGCTCTCACGGATCACCAAGGGTATCGATGAAGAAAAGGAACTTGCCAAGGGCAACGTGGCGGTCGGGATCATCGTTGCATCCGTCTTCTTTGCCATCGCCCTCGTGGTACAGTCCGGTGTATCGGGCATCTCGGTCGGGATCTCCAAGGCCCTCTCGGTGGGTCTCCTCTCCCTTGACGGGATCACGGCAATCGGCGTTGCCTTCCTGCAATTGATCCTCGGGATCGTCCTTGCCATTGGTGCGATCTACCTTGCCCTCTCCATCCTCGACAGGCTTACGAAGGGTGTCGAGGAGTTCGAGGAGATCAAGAAGGGCAACGTGGCGGTGGCACTGGAGATGGCCGGGGTCATCATCGCGACTGCCGTCATCATCCAGTCCGGGGTCATCGGGATCACCACCGCACTCCTCTGAAAAATACATTTTTTTGTAAAAAAGGGAGGGCAGTGCTCCCCCTTCTTTTAAAAGGAATAACACCCTTGGTATCCTTCCCGGCGATACCCGGGCCGACTCTTCTGGATGGGTGAAGGAGAGTGACTGATCAGGTATCGGGGGAATCTTTCCTCTCGGAGGGTTCCGGTTTCAACTGGGGAAAGAGGATGACCTCCTTGATCGATGTCCTGTTGGTCAGGATCATGACGAGGCGGTCAATACCGATGCCGACTCCCCCCGTCGGTGGCATCCCGTAGCCAAGGGCATTGATGAAGTCATAGTCAAGCATCTGCGCTTCCAGGTCTCCCGCCCGTCTCTTCTCTTCCTGGCGCTGGAAGCGTTCGAGCTGGTCAACAGGGTCGTTTAACTCCGAGAACCCGTTTGCAACCTCCATCCCGCAGATAAAGAGCTCGAAACGCTCGGTGAAACCCTCGCGTGAGCGGTGCTTCTTTGCGAGCGGCGAGTTCTCGACCGGGAAATCATAGATGAAGGTTGGCTGGACGAGCTGTTCCTCCACGAGTTCCTCAAAGAGGAGGACGAGCATCTCCCGGGTTGTGCCCACGTTCTCCCACCCCTCCACGTCCTTCTCCTGCGCGATCCGCCGGAGCTCTTCCAGGGAGTAGGCCCAGACATCGATCCCTGCCAGGTCCCTGACAGCCTCGTCCATGCTCATCTTCTTCCAGGGAGGGGTGAAGTCAAGGGTGGTATCTCCAAAGGAGATGACCTGCGTCCCGTGCACCTCTGCGACGAGGGTTGTGATGATATTTTCGCATAGTGCCATCATGTCCGTGTAGTCACGGTAGGCCTCGTAGATCTCTACCATGGAGAACTCGGGGTTGTGTTGGGTATCGATGTCCTCGTTGCGGAAGTTCCTCGCAATCTCAAAGACCTTCTCAAAACCCCCCACGATCAGCCTCTTGAGGTAGAGCTCGGGGGCAATGCGCAGGAAGAGTGTCTGCTGGAGGTAGTGGTGGAATGTGGTGAAGGGACGCGCATTGGCTCCCCCGTAGACCGGTTGCAGGATCGGGGTCTCAAACTCGAGGAAACCCCTTTCCGTCAGGTACGCCCGCAGGGAAGCAATGATCCGGCTCCGTGTCCGGAATGTCTCCCTGACATCCTGGTTGACGATGAGGTCGACATACCGTTGCCGGTACCTCTTCTCGACGTCGCGCAGTCCGTGGAACTTCTCGGGGAGGGGACAGAGGGCCTTGGCAAGGAGCGTGATCTCCTCCACCCAGAGGGTCAGCTCCCCCAGTTTCGTGCGAAAGATATACCCCTCCACACCCACGATATCCCCCCTCTCAATACAGGTCAGGAAAAGGTCGAACTTTTCTTCCCCGATGTCGTTTTTGCGGATGTAAATCTGGATCTTTCCACTCTCGTCCTGGAGGTCGGCAAAAACCGTCTTGCCATGGTTCCTGACAGTAGAGAGTCGCCCTGCAGCCCGGACCCGCTTTGTCCCCTTTTCATGGCCAGCATCCGCGTTTGCCGACCGGATGGCTGCGATGGTCTCCCTTTCCCCGTACCGGTAGGGATACGGGACTATTCCCCGCGCGAAAAGCTCTCGCTGCTTCTCCCAACGGGACTGGTCAAATGCAAGGTCCGGGTACCTGTTCTCCATTGTCTTCTCCCTGTCACTTTCGTGTTATTCGGCCTGGATGGGGGGATATTTCCCAAAGATGCCTGTCCATTGTCCATCGCCGGGGGACAGGCTGCCCCCGGGCCACGGGTTTTCCCAGAGAATTGGCGGGATAAGGTAATAAGGGTATATTACCCGCGGCGACCGGGGGAAAGATACAATCTTTGGGGGGAATTTTACCGTCCTTCGGCAGGCGGGCGCCTGCGAATCGATGAGAGGGCTTCCATGATCATCTCGCGGACGTCTTCCTTCTCGCCCTGAAGGGCCCTCTGGAGGATGGGGATGGCCCGGGCGTCACCAACGACGCCCAGTGCCCAGGCCGCCTTCTGGCGCACCCTCCAGTCCTCGTCAGAGAGGGCCTGGACCAGGAGGGGAAAGGCTGCCGGACTGTCCATGCGTGCGAGGCCTTCGACTGCCTTCCAGCGGCTGACCGGGTTGCCGTCTGAAATCATCCGCTGGTAATGGGCAAGGATTTCCTCTTCCGAAGGGGGACCATCTCCTTCCATATGACAGGTACGCAGGGTGGCACAGGCATAAAAATCTACTTTTTTGGCGGGGCCAAAAAAACCCCCGTGCCGCCCAAAAGAGCGGAAGCGGGGAAAAAAGGTCCCTCCTCTCCCCTCCCCTCCGGCCTTTGACCCTCCATACCTAAATAAGAAACAAACGCAATCTTTCCTGGAGAAATCTGCGTGAAAGTCGTACTGCTTTCGGGGAGCCCGCGACCAGGGGGAAATACGATCCAGGTCGTGGAGGAATGCGCAAGGGTCATCCAGGAACAGGGACTGGAGACAGAGATCATCTCGCTTGCGGGGATGAAAATTGAGTCCTGCACGGCGTGCAACAGGTGTGCAAAGGAGGGGACCTGTGTCCTTGATGACGGGCTTTCCAGGATCATCGAGAGCGTCCGCGATGCCGAGGGATTCATCGTGGCATCCCCTGTCTACTTTGGGACGGCCCGCGGGGACGTGATGGCAGCCCTCCAGAGGATCGGGATGGTCTCCCGTTCCACCGACCGGTTCCTCTCGTGGAAGGTCGGGGGGCCGATCGCGGTGGCCCGCCGGGGGGGCCACACCGCCACCATCCAGGAGATGCTCATGTTCTTCCTCATCAACAACATGATTGTTCCTGGCTCCACCTACTGGAACATTGTTTTCGGCCGGGACCCCGGGGAAGTCTGGAAGGACGTCGAGGGGATGAACACAGTCAGGGTGTTTGCAGAGAATGTTGCACGTCTGATCAAGAAGATATCATGAAGAAAACACGTGGAACCGGAGTGTGAGGATATCTGAAGGAGATAGACCCTGTCATTGTCGTCAGCGGCCTCCGCCACCGGTACGGGGATTACACTGCAGTGGATGGAGTCTCGTTCCACGTCGTTGATGGGGAGGTCTTCTCGCTCCTTGGACCCAATGGTGCGGGCAAGAGTACCGTCATCAACGTCCTGACCACGCTCCTCCCCCTCCAGGAAGGGCACGTGACACTTGCCGGTTGTGACCTTGCGACACAGCCAGCCTGCGTCCGCAGGTCCATCGGGATCGTGTTCCAGGAGGTGACACTGGACCGGGACATGACCTGCAGGGAGATCCTCGACTTCCATGGAAGGCTCTACAGGATGGATAAGAGGGAGAGGCAGTCCCGGACAGGCGAGCTCCTCTCCCTCGTCGAACTGGACGAATGGGCCGATACCCTGACAAAACACCTCTCGGGCGGTATGAAACGGCGCCTCGAGATAGCGCGGGGGCTCATGACACGGCCCCGTATCCTCTTCCTGGACGAGCCGACAATCGGGCTTGACCCCCAGACCCGGCGGAAGATCTGGGACTACATCAGGAATGTCAACCGGGAAGGGACGACGATCGTTCTGACCACACACTACATGGACGAGGCCGACAGGCTGAGCAACAGGATCAGTATCATGGACAGGGGGAGAATCATCGTGACAGGTGAGGGCTGGGAGCTCAAGAACCGCCTGGGACAGGACCTCATCTACCTCGAGACAAGTGACGATACCCGTGCAGGAGAGGTCCTTTCAAAGGCTCCCGGCGTGGAAAGTGTCCAGGGCAAGGCCCACGGGCTCCTTGCCATGGTCCGGGAAGACGGCACACACCTCCTCCCGGCCCTCATGGCTGACCTCCAGGGTGCCGGGATCCGTGTCCAGACCGTGAACCTCAAGAAACCCTCGCTCGAGGATGTCTTTCTCTATTACACCGGGCGCGACCTCCGGGACGGGGGTGTCGGGAATGAAAAACGTGCGGCCATTCACCCGGTGGGGAGGTGATGGCATGAACGGGACGGGATTTCTGACCATCTACTGGCGTGACATGCTGCGGTTTGTCCGGTTCAAGACACTCCTCTTCTCTTCCCTTGTCCAGCCGGCGCTCTGGCTCGCATTCTTCGGGATTGCGATGTCAGCAAACTTCTCCCGCCTCTCTGCCGGACTGCCGGCTATCCCGGGCGTAACCGTGGTCGGGTACCTCACTTTCATGGCGGCAGGTGTCATTGCGCTGACCACGCTCTTTACGAGCCTCTTTGGGGGGATCGTGATCCTCTTTGACAAGAACTGGGGGATGATGCGGGAAGTGATGGCAAGTCCCCTGCCCCGTGAGCATATCATCATCGGGATCGCCCTCTCGGGGATGACGAAGTCCTTCATCCAGGTCCTCATCATCACGGCCTTTGGTCTCCTCATCGGTGTCGGGTTCTTCCCGGGTTACTCCCCCGGCCAGGCTGTCCTGGCGTTCCTCGGAGTCCTCCTCTTCTGTGGGGTCTTCTCCCTGGGTTTCGTGTTCCTCTCCTCCGCAATAGCCGTGTCACTCGAGAGCCCCGAAGGCCTCCAGGGTATCATCACCCTCCTTTCCCTCCCGCTCTTCTTCGTGAGCAACGCTCTCTACCCGATAAGCGCTTTTCCCCCTGTCCTCCAGGAACTGTCATGGGGAAATCCCCTCACACACCTGGTCAACGGCGTCCGTTACTTTGCTATCGGGCCCGACTTCCAGGTCATCGGCGTCCGGTACGTGACGTCCCCGGAAGACCTCGCCGTTTCACTGGGTTTCCTTTCTGCCTTTGCCCTCGCAACATTCGGGCTGGCATGGTGGAGGTTTCACGAGGCCGTGGTCACGTGAGGGGGAATTGCCCGGGGGGGCCTTGCACCCGGTAGAGCGGCAGGGTCGAAAATACCTGGATGAACTCCTCGATATGCCATGAATCGAGGGCTGCCATTTCCTTGAGCAGGTCTGGTGGTAGTGCCATCCCGAACTTCCATGCCTGCGGGACGGGGGGTGGGAGCATGCCCATCATCTCGGACACCCCGAGGGCCTGGATCTTCCGGAGGGCAGACATGACTGAATCTGACGATCCTTCCTTTCCGAGACCGGGGAAGAGGAGGGAGAAATCGTCGTACCTGACGCGGGTCTTTTCCCCCAGCTCTGCCCTGACGAGATGAGCAAGCAGGGCGTTTTTCTCCCGTGACAGGAACGAGAAAACGATGACATCGACATTACGCTTCCCCCGGGTCTCAAGGACATGGATACCGCGTGCGTGCAGGGGAGGGAATGCTGCGATGCAGGAGGAGAGCCTTTCTTCCTCGGGGGGGGCGAGGGGAAGCAGCGTCCGCCCCCGCGAGAGGACCCGCTGGACAGCTGCGCACACCTCTGCCGAGAACCCGGCCTTTCCACCGGTCCAGAACGCTCTGCCTGTCGCGCCTTCCCCCGGTACCACGACCACGAGGTCGTGGTGGTCGTCCCTCTTGACAAGTGTCCAGTCTTTTCCCCCGAGGGAAAAGCTCTCCCTTCCCCTGCCTGCCAGGAACCGGGCGTCGAGGCGGCCGACGGATTCTCCCTCGGGCGTGACTGCCCGCACTTCACCCCCGCCCTGGATAACCGAGTAGAGGTCCTTTCCCTGTCCCCGCAGGAGCTGGTCCTCCAATCGCGGGCCCGGCATCAGGAAGTCCCCGTCCCTGACGCAATACTCCTCCTGCTCGAGGAAGGAGAGGAGGCGGGGCAGGACGCCGGGGGTGAACTCCCGAAAGACTGAGAGGGCCCCGATCTCCCGTAAGAGCCTTCTTACCGTGACCCTCCTGTGGCGCACGAGCCCGAGCAGGACCTGCTGGACAAGGACGTTGTAGGGCCTTTTCATCGGCACGAGTGGCTCGACTACCTTTTTCCGTGCGCTCTCGATGACGCCAGCACACACGAGGAGGTCGAGGGAGGACGGGAGGACAAACGCCATGTACGGCGAGCTGCCCCTCCGGCCGCTCCGGCCCATCCGCTGGAGAAAGGAGGAGACCGAGACCGGTGCTCCGACCTGGACCACAACGTCAAGGTCGCCGATATCGATCCCGAGTTCCAGCGTGCTCGTGCAGATGATGCAGGCACTGTCCTGCCCGGCAAGGGACTCCTCGGCCTCCCGCCTCATCTGCGGCGAGAGGGATGAGTGGTGGACGAAGAGCGACCTGACGCGGCCACGGAGTGCCCGGCCCAGCTCCTCTGCCTCGCCCCGGCTGTTGACAAAAACGAGCGCTTTCCTGGCGGCAACGAGGCGGGACACTGCCTTTACCCGCCCCGACCAGTCTTCCTCCACGTGGAACGAGAACCTCTTTTCCCGTGTGGGTTGCGCCACAGAAACGAGCTCTTTTTCCCCCCCGGGTCTCAAAAGCCAGTCGAGGACCTGTTCCGGGTTTCCCACCGTTGCCGAGAGTCCAATCCGCTGGACGGGGGACCTGGCCGTGGCGGCGAGCCTGTCGAGGAGGACTTTCAGGTGGACTCCCCTCTCAGACTCGACGAAGGAATGGAGCTCGTCCACGATGATGAAGCGGACACGGGAGAGGTCCCGTGCAAGCTGCCTCTCCCCCATGAGGACTTCGAGAGACTCGGGTGTTATCATCAGGATGTGCGGTGGCTCCCCGTCGGTCCAGGCCCGGTCGCCCCGGGGTACATCCCCGTGCCAGACCCTGAGGTCAAGCCCGGTCGGGACACAGAAGGCGGAGAACCGGTCTTCCTGGTCGTTGATCAGGGCTTTCAAGGGAGATATATAGAGGCATGCAACACCCTGCAGCCCGGTTTTCAGGATAGCGTCAATGACGGGGATGAGGGCCGCTTCTGTCTTTCCCCCCGCGGTGGGAGCGATGATGAGGGTATCCCTGCCGGCACTGACTGCATCATATGACCGGACCTGGATCTCCCGGAGGTCAGACCACCCCAGCCGGTGGGAGATGACGTCCTGCAGGGACTCGTGCAGGCCATAAAAGACCGGGGATGCCATGGGGTACCTCCATGTTTTCCCTGGCGCCGGTTATCTCTTGTGCTGCGACAAAGAAAAAACCATAAATAGGATGCCATTTTCACTTATGATCAGGTAAACCAGGATGACGACGACGCACGTGATTGTCTCTTCTCGCACTGGCGCCGGCGTATTCTTCTTCCTGTTTAGGTAGGGGACCAGGCAATTTTTCTGGTTCCCCTGTACTGGCATCAATCCTGGAGTTTACCGGAGGTTTCTCTCATGCTCGGAATTCCTGACCCTCAAATCTGGATCGCGTACATGCTCTGCATAGCCCTTGCTTTTGCCTGTGTCGTCTATGGATACCTCAACTGGAACAAGGGTGGTGAGTGAGGAATGGCAGCAAGCCTCTTTTGGATCGCCCTCGTCACCGTCATCTACCTCGCGGTCATCCTGGCACTCGGGTACATCGGGTACAAAAAGACTCGCGAGGCAGAGGACTACCTTGTCGCCGGGCGAAACGCCCACCCGGTCGTCATTGCCCTCTCCTACGGCGCAACTTTCATCAGCACCTCGGCCATCGTGGGATTTGGTGGCCAGGCGGCGAACCTCGGTATGGGCCTGATTTGGCTGACCGTCTTCAACATCGGGGTGGGCGTCCTGCTCGCATTCGTCATCTTCGGGAAAAAGACCCGGGAGGTTGGCCACCGGCTGAAGGCCATAACCTTCCCGGACCTCATGGGAAAAGTCTACCAGTCGACTTTCATGCAGGTCGCTTCCGGCCTTGTCATCATCGTGGGGATGCCCCTCTACTCCGCGGCCGTTCTCATCGGAGGGGCCCAGTTCATCAAGGAGACCCTGGGGGTATCATACAGTATCGCGCTGATCGGGTTTGCGGTTATTGTCGCCGCGTATGTTGTCTTTGGGGGCCTGATCGCGGTCATGTATACCGATGCCGTCCAGGGTGGCATCATGCTCGCAGGGATGACCTTCCTCCTCGTCTTCACCTATACCATCCTCGGGGGTGTGACCAGGGCTCACGAGGCCCTCACCGCGATGGCGAACCTGGTCCCCGCGAAGCTTGCCGAGCAGGGAATGCATGGCTGGACGGTCATGCCGGACCTGGGATCCCCGATATGGTTCACCCTGGTCACAACCCTCGTCCTCGGCGTGGGGATAGGTGTGCTCGCCCAGCCCCAGCTGGTCGTCCGGTTCATGACAGCGAGGGACAGCCGTTCCCTCAACCGCGCTGTGCTTGTCGGGGGCCCCTTCATCCTCATGATGACCGGGGTCGCATTTACCGTCGGTGCACTCACGAACGTGTATTTCTACGAGACGCAGGGAAAGATCGCCATCACGGCTGCCGGGGGAAACGTAGACTCGATCATCCCCCTCTTCATCAATCTCGCAACACCTGACTGGTTCACGGTCCTCTTCATGATAACCCTGCTTGCGGCCGCGATGTCCACACTCTCCTCGCTCTTTCACGCCATGGGCACGGCTCTCATCTGCGATGTATGGGGACGCGGGAGGGAATGTGCCCTCTCGCTCAAGGCAAACCAGGCCGGCGTCCTCGTGATGATCGGTGCGAGCGTCGTCGTTGCGTTCCTCATGCCGGGGAGTATCATCGCCATCGCGACCGCCATGTTCATGGGCCTGTGCGCCTGTGCGTTCCTCCCCGTTTTTGCCGTGGCGGTTTACTGCAGGCAGCCGAGTGCCTTTGCGGCGAAAACAAGCCTCGTTGTCGGTGCACTCGTCTGGACCCTCTGGGCCCTCTTCGTCAATTCACGCTACGCGGCGGTTTTTGGCGTCTCAAAGGCACTCCTGGGAACGCAGGCCGTCCTCCCCTATCCCTGGAGCGCAATCGACCCCCTGGTCATCGGGTTGCCCCTCTCGGCCGTCACGGTACTCCTCCTCCAGCACCTCTCGTCCCGGGGCCAGGGGAGAGGAAACCCATCCTGACAATTTTTTCCGGGAACTGACCCGGACATACACATTTTGTGCAGGCCCCTCCCGGCTCGTGGGGATCTTCGAATGGATCCCGCCATTCCCGGAAGAGTGGGGGAGGCACGATGCTCCTCTAATGCCCCGCTTTTCTCATCTTTTTCCGGTAGAGCACGTAGGCTGCTCCCAGGGTGCCGAGGATGGAGAGGGCGAGAGCGACCCCGAGGGCCGGCCGGGTGACGATGATCTCCCAGACAAACGCCGACGAGAGGGCGATCAGGTAGCAGCCGAGGAAAGCCCCCAGGACGATGGCAAAAAAAACGGACCTCTTTGACATGCCGAGTAACCGGCCGACGAGCGATGCCCCGATTCCTCCCGTCCCCTGGAGGGGGAACATCACGAAGAGGACGACACCCGTGAAGCAGAATTTCCGGAGCCAGGGGCGGTTGGACAGGAATTCCTGGCCATGGCCCATGAAACGCTCGACCCATACCCCCAGCAGCGGGATATGGAACGCCATCTCGAAGTTGAGGGCCATGAACAGGCCGGCAAGGACATCGAGCAGGGCAATCGATGTCCCTATCAGCCACCAAGGGAGCCCGAGCGCGACGCCGAGGGGGATCACCGTCTCCTTTCCTGCCGGCGGGATGACGTAGGCAACCATAAGGCCGCCGAGGAGGAGGGCCTGGTCGCGGGGGAGGAGGAGGAAACAGACCCCATAGTAGAGTGTCCCCAGGGCGAAGGGGGCCAGGACCTTCATGAGAGGGTGATCGACCGCTGACAGAGGCTCACCCGTGCCGGATGGCATACCTGTGCATTGATATCTCTCGGTGAATCTACATAAATGCGCCATCAACCTGCATTTTTTCGCCCAACCACCCCCTCCTTCTCCGGGGCCGCGTTGAAGTGTGGTCTCCGGCGGGGGGGACCGGGTTTCCCTCCCCAAAAGACCACCCCGTGATTTTGCTTTAACCAGGACGCTGACGGGGCCTCTGTCGCCCCCCGGACAGGCGATCCTTCAGACCCTGTCTTTGACCCTTTTTGTCTCGGCGTAGAGAGAGACGAGGGAGAGGGAAATCAGGTTCAGGGTGGTTGCCCCATACCACAGCCACGATTCGAAAGTCCCAAGGAGGGTGATCCAGCCTGACCAGAGCATGGCACAGATGATGGTGAACGTCACGAGGGTATCGACAGCAAGGAAGACGGTGGACATCCCAAAGATTGTCCCCATCTGGGCTATCGTGCAGTATTCAAAGGGCGCCTCCCGGCCGAAGAGATCGAAAATTGCCCGGCCGGCATTCATGGCCAGGTCAGCGAAGGCCCAGGCAACGACCGCTCCCCCGAGAACGAGGAGGGGAGAAATCCCCGGGAGTCCGGCAACACGGACCGCTGTGATGCCAAAGAGGAACTTGAACGTGCAGAAGGGGATGCCGATGGTGAGAGAGAGAAAAAACGGCCTCTGGAAAAACGGGAGACGGGATCTCCCGGGAGCCTCACCCCTTAACTGCTCGTCCTGTTCCATTCATCAGCCCGGAGTTTCGTCCTGTCTCTCACCGGGGAGGGGAGATCCCCGGCCCCGGTCACATGACGGCGGATGCACTGCCCCCTGGTCGGTTATCCTGTATCTCCTTCCCGCCATTTCCTGTAGAGGCGATGTTCGATCGAGAGGATATCAAAGACCTTCCCAACGACGTGGTCGACCAGCCCCTGGATGTTCGAGGGGCGGTGGTAGAACCCCGGGCATGCCGGGAGGATGACCGCCCCCGCCTCCGCAAGCACGAGCATGTTGCGGAGGTGGATGACCGAGAGGGGGGTCTCCCGGGGGACGAGGACGAGGGGGCGGCGTTCCTTTAAGGTACAGTCAGCAGCACGAAGCAGGAGATTGTCGGAAAAACCGCTCGCAATCCCCGCGACAGTCTTCATGCTGCAGGGGATCACCACCATACCCTGGTGCGGAATCCCTCCTGATGCGAGGGGAGAGGTAAAGTCGAAGCTGTCGTGGACCCTCGTGGCAAGCGTTGTTACCTTTTCTGGCGATAGCGAGGTCTCGATCTCGATCATCTTCGCGGCCAGGTCCGTCATGATCAGGTCTGTCTCGATGCCGAGCTCGCGGGCTGCCTCGAGAAGACGGATCCCATAGACAATCCCACTCGCACCAGAGAGTGCGACAATTATCCGGTTTTTGGCCATTCACTGAGTGATGTGACGCTCCGGGCATTAATATGGTTGTGATGACAGAGGCTGGATGCGAATGGGTCTGCCGGCCCCCTCCCCGCCATAGGATCCCGGCAATCAGGGGGAAATACCGTATGCACGTGCGATCCGCGCCTTCAGCGCCTCCCGGGGATACGCCCCGGTAATCCTGTCGATCAGCCTGCCATCCCTGAAAAGGAGGATGGTGGGGATTGCAGAGATCCCGAACCGGGCGGCCAGCCGGGGGTTCTGGTCGGTATTGCACTTCCCGAAACTGACCCGCCCTGCCATCTCCTGGCAGAGGTCTTCGATGATGGGCCCAACCATGCGGCAGGGGCCACACCATTCCGCCCAGAAATCAATGACAAGCCGCGGGTGCTGCGAGAGGAGGGGGCGGAAGTTCGCCTCGTCCACAGGGATGACGTGGACGGGCACGGTGGGTTCTCCGTCGCGGTTCCGGAGAAGCCGGGCTTCGAGCTCGCGAAGCTTCTTTTCCCTGATTCGCTGCAGTTCCTCGTCTTCCATGTATACTGATATGGGGTGCAGGGGAGAGATAATCACTCTCCTGCAGCCCGGCATTCCCCTGGCTGTGCAATCGGGGCAAACTATATCTCTGCAGATAGTGAATAGATCACGCACCATACCGTGCAGCGAGGTGGGGTAGTCAGGATATCCCGACGGGCTCATAACCCGTAGATCGATGGTTCAAATCCATCCCTCGCTATGAGACCTTTTCTTCGACACTAAAAGAAGACAGACGTCCCTCGTTCCCGGATACCATTGGAAGAGAACGAAATCCCCCCGGCCATGTGAACCATTTTGAGGGGAAAAGGCCATTATCCTCTGCTCCCGGCGGGGTAGAACAGCTGTTCATGTCCCGAAGGTCTCGAGTTTTGTCTGGTAGGTCCCGTCAACGTAATCGACTGCAGGGGGAGCACTTTTTTCCCCGGCAATCTCCACGGGGTAACACCCTGTCAGGCACCCGGTACAGAGGTTTTCCCTGCCCAGGCCGATTGCCTCGACGAGTGCATCGATCGTGACGTGGTGGAGAGTGGTTGCCGTGATCCGCCGGCGTACATCCTCCTCAGCCCTCCCGTTTGCGATGAGTTCCTCGCGGGTGGGCATGTCAACCCCGAGGTAACAGGGGGCAATGATGGGGGGAGACCCGATTCGCACGTGTATCTCCCGGGCTCCGGCGTCCCGCATGATCCCGATGATGCGGCGTGACGTCGTCCCCCGCACGATGCTGTCATCGACCAGCACAACGGACCTGCCCTCCAGGTGTTTCCGGATAGGGTTGAGCTTGATCCGGACAGCCTTCTCCCTCTCGTTCTGGGTGGACATGATAAACGTCCTGCCCATGTACCGGTTCTTGAGGAGGCTTTCAACGAAGGGTATCCCTGACCCGGCCGAGTACCCGATGGCATATGCCGTCCCCGAGTCCGGGACCGGACAGACCGAGTCTGCACACACGGGGGCCTCCTCGTGGAGCTTTTCACCGATTTTCAGCCGCACGTCATAGACGAGTGCCCCGTCCAGGACGGCGTCTGCACGGGCAAAATAGATATACTCGAATATGCAGTGGGCCCTCTGGGACGACCGGGCGATCTGCAGGCTCCGCATCCCCTCGTCGTCGATGCAGATGAGTTCCCCCGGGAGGACGTCCCGGAGGAATGACCCGCCGAGGGCATCGACGGCAACGCTCTCGGATGCAATAATGATCCCTTTCTCTGTCCTGCCCAGGCAGAGGGGTTTTATTCCCAGGGGGTCACGGAACCCGTACAGGACTCCGTCTATCATCATCACGACGGAATAGGACCCCTTCAGGACCCTCATGCACCGGTGGACGGCGTCCTCGATGCACCCCGAGGTGCTCATCTCGTCGGTGATGACCTTGGCGATCAGTTCCGTGTCCGTGGTGGAACAGAATATCTGCCCGCGACGCTCGAACTCCTCCCGGAGTTCGCGGCTGTTGACCAGGTTGCCGTTATGGGCAATGGAGATGATGCGGTCACGGAAGACAAAATTGAATGGCTGGGCGTTCTCCGGGCGGTTTGCCCCCGTCGTCGGGTACCGGACGTGGCCTATCCCGACGTTTCCCTCGAGTGCCTCGAGGATTGCCGAATCAAAGACCTCGGCAACAAGTCCCTGGCCTTTGTGCTTGAAAAGTCGTGTCCCGTCGAACGTGGAGATCCCTGCACTCTCCTGCCCCCGGTGCTGGAGTGCATAGAGTGCATGATATATGGAAAAAGAAACACCGCCAGCATCCCTGATGCCAACGATACCGCACATGGTAAGACTTTAATGGGTGGGGACCTTCGGCCGTTTCATCGTCCACTTGTAACTGCGCAGTTTCGTACTCTTACCAAAACCACAGGCAGAACAGGTCTTGTGCCGTACATGATAGGAGACATGCCCGCACCGCCGACATGCGATGTGGGTCTTGTTTTGCCTCTTTCCCATTGATGGAGTTCCCTTTGACATGGTTCACCACTTTTTTGTTTTTCCTGTTATTCCACGGAAGGAGATATGTAAATCACGTTGTCGCCACGCACGATCAGTGTCCCGACACTCCGTGCCTGGCCTCCCTCGATCTCTTCTGCCTTGTCCAGCACGAGGTTCATGTGCACATCATAGCCCTGCAGGACCCCGCGAAGTTCCCTTCCGCCCTTGAGAGATACGATGACAGGCTGCCGGTTCAGCACCTGATCCAAAATATCCAACGGCCGTTTGGTCATAATCGTACCCACTTTCAGTCAGTCTGGGGTACTATATGTGCGCAACGAGGATACATAAAGGTGCTGTAGAGGACCAACAATCAGGATGATCCGGGAAATGACGGTACTTCATGCCGATTTACCAGAGATTCCGGGGGTTTTTCACCTTGCCGGGGCAAGATTTTTTTGGTGTCGGTCACCGACATAGTCATGGAGAACAGATGGCAAGGATTACAACACGGAAACGTCACATGCTGCGGAAGTCCCAGGTAGAAGACCTCTTTCGGAGACTCAAAGAGGAGATCGGGGATTCGGCAGCCCTCTTTTCAGAGGAGGGGACCGAGATAGTGGAGACGGACGCAGACCTCACCATTTACCTCATCGGGAAAAAACCGCTCCTGATGGAGACGAAGGGGGTTGTCTTTCCCACCCTCCGGGGCCTGCTGGAGAGACCGTTCCCGGAACGGAAAGTCGTTGTCGATTCCGGGGCAGTCCCCTTTGTCGTCAAGGGTGCCGACGTGATGCGGCCGGGGGTCACCGCGATCTCGCCGGATGTCAGGGCCGGACGGCCCGTCCAGGTCGTCGAGGAACGCCATGGAAAACCACTTGCGGTGGGAATTGCCCTCTTTGACGCAGCCGGGATGAAGGAGCAGGAGAAAGGCAAGGTCGTCCGGACGTTCCACTTTGTCGGTGACGAGGTCTGGGCACTCGAGCTGTGACCGGGAGAATCCCGGGGCAGACCTGCACCACCATTCCCAAATCAAAAAATCCGGGCACCGGCAGGAGAGATAATGAAAAATGCATAGATACTATTAAATAAATGACAATAGACAAATTTTTCATGGTAAAATTCCTGGATACCCTGCTTGGGAGGAGTTCCCCGTCAACAGAGGACGATTACATGGACCTCGACCTTGAGGCCATCGAGGCGGCAGAGGAAGGGGCCCCTGCCCTCTTCGTGAAGATCGCATCGGTGGGTGATATCAAGGACAGCCCGCGTGTCAAGGACGAGGTCTACAATGGCAATATCGTGATCGTCGACATCGCAAAGCTGAAAGGTGACAAGGTCATGTACGAGCGCGTCCTCAAGGACCTCAAAGAGGTCGCAAAAGACGTTAATGGGGATATCATCGGGCTTGGAGACCAGCGGTACGTCGTGATTACCCCCAATTCCGTCAAGATATCGCGGGAAAAGATCGGCGGGGTCAGCTGAAGAGTGCGGCAGGTCGTCTGTGGGCCGTGTCCTTCGTGTAACAGCGAGATCGAATACATTTACCAGACAGAAGATATCCCCTACTTTTTTGGCCTGCTCATCATCAGTGCACGGTGTCCCTCGTGCGGCTACAGGTTTGTCGATACCCAGCTCCTGAAGAACGCCGAGCCATCGCGGTGGGAACTTGCCGTCGAGTCCCCTGCTGACCTGAATGCACGGGTCGTCAGGAGCATGAACGGGACTATCAGGATCCCGGAACTCGGTGTCCAGATCACACCCGGCCCTGCGTGCGAGGGCTTTGTCTCCAACGTGGAGGGGGTTCTCGACCGCGTTGACCGGGTGGTCGCCGGCGTGCTCCTCTGGGCAGAGGATGAAGAGGAACGGGGACGGGCGTGCGCCCTCCGGGAAAAGATTGCGAGGGTCAGGGAGGGGCTCCTCCCGGTTACTCTCCAGATCGATGACCCGACGGGGAACTCGGCAATCCTGGACGACAGGGCACGTGTCTTTCCGCTCGTTGCCGTCGATTATGAGGAGAGCAACTGACAGAGACGACGGGGTGCACCGCGGCCGGACCGGCGAGGGGGCAGTTTATTTTTTCGTTACCGGATCTCCTGGCCGAGCAGCCGGACACCGGGCGTCCGGCTCACCTCCCCGACGACGCGGCTCCCTGGGACGCGGGAGAGGACGGCGGCCGCCGAGCTTTCGGGAACGATATACGCATACCCCATGCCCATATTGAACGTCCTGTACATCTCTTCCCTGCCGATCCCCCCCTTCTCCTGCAGCCACATGAAGATCTCATGCGGGGCCAGGGGGTCGGTGATCTCGAACCCGTATCCCGTCAGCCTCCTGAAGTTGAGGAGACCTCCGCCCGTGATGTGGCACATGCCGTGGACCTCTGCCTCGCGGGCGATGGCCAGGGCCTCGGAGTAAATCCTCGTCGGGACGAGGAGTTCCCGGGCAATGGTCCGGCCTGACGAAAGTTCCTCGTCCCACGCATCACAGCTCTCGACGACCCGCCGGGCCAGCGAGAGGCCGTTACTATGGATCCCTGAGGAGGGAACCCCGATCACAAGGTCCCCGGGGCAGATCCTGTCCCCCGAGATGACCTTTTCCTTTTCCTGGATACCAAGGCACGTCCCGGCCAGGTCGAGGCCGTTGACGAGACCTTTCAGCGTTGCTGTTTCGCCCCCCACGATGCTCACGTTCGCCTGCCGGGCCCCCTCGTTGAGTCCCTCCCCGATCTGTTCCATCTGGGAGACGGAGAGGTAGTCTGTCGCGATGTAGTCGACGAAGGCCACGGGCTCGATATTCATGACGTACAGGTCATTGACGTTCATGGCCATGCAGTCGATGCCGACCGTCCGCCAGTCCTGCAACCGGTCGGCAACCTTCATCTTCGTGCCGACGCCGTCAACGGTGAGGGCAAGCACGTAACTTCCGCATTCGATGAAGCCGGCGAAATGGCCGACGGGAGAGACCATCCGGAACCTGCCTTCCCGCCGATAGGAGAGCTTTTGGACCAGTGCAGCTATGGCCCGTGCCTCGAGATCGATGTCGACCCCGGCCTCGCGGTATGTCCGGGGAGGCTTCTCACTCATCGTCCTCCTCGGAGAGCCGGAACTCGTCGTGGAGTATCCGGACTGCCCTGGGCCCGTCTGCCTTCGTGACGACGAAGGAGATGTTGACCTCCGACGAGCCCTGGGAGATCATCATCACGTTGACGCCGCCCTTTCCCAGCGCCGAAAATATCCTTCCCCCCGTCCCCCTCGCTCCCGCCATGCCGGCGCCGACAACGGCAACGGCACAGACATCGGTGTTGGTCGTCACCTCCCGGACCCTGCCCTCGGCCACGAGGACCGAGAGGGCGTCCGCCGCGGCCTCGGCCTGGCTCTCGTCGATGACAAGCGTGATGTTTGCCTCTGATGAACCCTGGGAGATCATCATCACGTTGATGTCCCTGTCGGCGAGCAGGGTAAAAATGGCCTTGGCGACGCCCGGCCTCCCGATCATCTGCGCCCCGCAGATGTTGACGAGGGCGACCTTCTCGATGTAGGTGAGCGCCTTGACGACCCGCGTGTCCTTCTTCTGGCCCCGGACAATCGCTGTCCCGGGGTGGTCCGGGTGAAACGTGTTCTTGACACGGACGAGGATGTCCTTCTTCATGGCAGGTTCGATGGACCGTGGGTGCATGACCTTGGCCCCGAAGTAGGAGAGCTCCATCACCTCGTGGTACGAGATTGTCGGGATGACGCGGGCATCGGGGATGATGCGCGGGTCCGATGTCATGATCCCGTCCACGTCGGTCCATATGATAATCTCGTCGGCATCGATTGCAGCACCGATGATTGCAGCCGAGTAATCGGATCCCGACCTCCCGAGGGTCGTGACCACCCCTTTTTCCGTGCACCCCATGAAACCCATGATCACGGGTACAGAGCTGGTCAGGAGCGGGAGGACCCTGCTCTTGATCCTGCCCTCGCTCGCCGGGATGGCGACGGCCTCCCCGTGGTTTGCCGTGGTCACGATCCCGGCTTCGCAGCCGTCGAGCGTGGTGGACGGGATGCCCCTCTGCCTGAGTGCCGCCGAGACGACGAGGCTGTTGAGCCGCTCGCCAAAGGTGATGATGTAGTCACGGGACCGGGGGGTGAGCTCCCGCAGGTTTTGCACAGCAGAAAGGATGTTTTCCAGGTTGCAGAGCTGCTCCTCGAGGAGGAGCCCAACCTCGTCGGCATAGTCCTCTGCCGTCTCGAGCAGGACCTTTCCATGCCGGACACGCAGGGAGTTGATGAACGGGTCGATCTCGTTGGAATCGGGGGTGTTGGCCAGTTCGGACGCGATGGCAATCAGCTGGTCCGTCACCCCCCTCTGGGCTGAGACAACGACTGCAACTTCGTTTCCGGCCCGGTAACAGGAGTCGATGATGTCCACGACGCGGGAGACACTTCCTCCATCTGCAACGGAAGTGCCACCAAATTTCATTAAAAACCTCATTTGGGCTCACACTGTCCTTTACAAGCTCTTTATGTACGTATATGACGCACCTTATAATAAGATGCGGTCAGCCGAGGTTATGGATTGCCACGTCCTCGTGATCGGGAGTGGCGGGGCCGGGGTCAGGGCGGCCATCGAGGCGTCGGGATATGGGAAGACCATCCTCCTCTCCAAAACCCTCGCCGGCAAGGGGGGGTGCACGCCCATGGCCGAGGGCGGCTACAACGCTGTCCTCCGGGAACAGGACTCGTGCGAGATTCACTACGGGGACACGATGAAGGGCGGATCGTACCTCAACGACCCTGAACTCGTCCGTATCCTCGTTGCTGAAGCCCCGGAACGGATGGAAGACCTCCTTCGCTGGGGTGCTGTCTTTGACGTGACAGACTGCTGTGAGGTCGCCCAGAGGCCCTTTGGAGGCCAGAGTTTTCCGCGGACGTGCTACGCCGGTGACCGGACGGGCCACGAGATGATGGTGACACTCATCGAGCGGTTGGCATCCACCGACGTCAAGGTCATCAGCGAAGTGACGGTTCTTGACCTTGTTGTGGAAAGCGGCAGGGTGGTCGGGGCACTCGGCCTCGATGGAAAGGGCAACATCGTTGCAGTCCGGGCCGATGCAACCGTCCTCGCAACGGGGGGAGGCACGCAGATCTACGATATCTCCACGAACTCGTCAAGCGGCACGGGTGACGGGTTTGCCATCGGGTACCGTGCAGGGGCCGAGCTGATAGACATGGAGATGGTCCAGTTCCACCCGACCGGTGCTGTTTACCCCTACGACGCGAGGGGGAGACTCATCACGGAAGCGGTCCGTGGCGAGGGGGGTGTGCTGAAAAATGCCCTCGGCGAGCGGTTCATGGAGAAATACGACCCTGTCAAAAAGGAACTCTCGACGCGCGACGTCGTTTCCCGGGCTATCGCCACCGAGATCCTGGAGGGACGCGGGACTGCACACGGGGGCGTCTACCTCGATGTCACCCACCTGCCACGGCAGCAGATCGAGGAGAGGCTGCCCGTGATGCTCGAGCAGTTCCTCAAGTTCGGGGTTGATATCCGGGAGGAGCCCATGGAAGTGGCCCCGACCGCCCACCACATCATGGGTGGCCTGCGCATTTCACCCCACGGAGAGACGACTCTGCCGGGCCTCTATGCCTGCGGCGAGGTGACGGGGGGCGTGCATGGGGCAAACCGCCTGGGTGGAAATGCCCTTGCTGACACCCAGGTCTTTGGGAAACGGGCCGGTGAATCTGCAGGGAGGGCACCCAGGCGGGACGTGCGCATCGGTGAAAAAGCTATTGAAGCACAGGAAGAGCGCCTCTCTCTATTCCTCGGGGGAGAAGTCCCTCCCTCAACCGTGGTCCGGTCGCTCAGGACGGCGATGTGGGAGGGGGCAGGGATATTCCGGACGGCACGGGACCTCGAAAAGACCCTCGGTGTGATCGCCCACCTCTCTTCCCTGCCCCTCCTTGCCCGGACACGGGAGAACCTCGGCGAGTGTTGCACAGTGCAGAACATGCTGCTGACCGCCACACTGGTCGTCCGGGGGGCCCTCCTGCGCAAGGAGAGCCGGGGAGCCCACACGAGGAGGGACGTCGTCCAGGCCTGGGACGCCCAGACCTCTCCGTACGGCCATACCTACCAGTCGCTCACGCGGTCGGGTATCGAGACGGTGGTGAGGGAATGATGAAAGTTCATGCCCGCGTCTTCCGCTTTGATCCTGAAGAAGACGAAAAACCCCATTACCAGAACTACGTCGTGGAGGTCAACGAGGGTGCCCGTGTCCTCCACGTCCTCCAGGCCATCCACGACGAGATCGACCCGACCCTGGCGTTCCGGTACTGCTGCGGGGCTGGCCAGTGCGGGAGCTGTGCCGTCCGGATAAACGGCGAACCCGGCCTGGCCTGCATGGAAGAGGCACGAGACGGAATGACGGTCGAACCCCTCGACCTCCCGATCAAAAAGGATTTGGTCGTTGACCTGCAGCCGTTCCTCGCGACACTCCCCCGCATATGCCCGCGCGGAGAGCCGGAGGTCCCCGACAGGGAGAAGGTCGAGCTCCTCAAGCCATTGCGCAGCTGCATCGAGTGCGTCTGCTGTGTCTCCGTCTGCCCGGCGATGGATGTCGCGTCATTCGACGGCCCGACGGCGATGCGCCAGGAACTGCGCCTTGCGCTCGACCCGCGGGACAAGGGGGGAGACAGGGTCAGGGAGGCAGTCTCCCACGGCCTGTTTACCTGCACCTCGTGCCAGGCCTGCTGGAAGGTCTGCCCGAAAGATATCGAGATCCCTGGCAAGGCCATTGAGAAACTGCGGGCGCTCGCAAACAGGGAGGGCCTGACGCTTCCCCGCCACCAGGAGGTGGCCCGCCTGGTCCGCGAGACAGGGAGGAGCATCGTCAGGACAGGCCCGACGTTCCTCGAGGACGCCCCCGAGGTCATCGAGCCCGACGGTCCGGTCAAGGCAACTGTCGGCTTCTTTGTCGGCTGCATGTACAACGGCCGCCTCCCCCAGACTGCCCGCGATGCGATGGAGGTCCTCAAAAGGAACGGTATCCGGGTTATCATTCCCCGGGAACAGGTCTGCTGCGGGTCCCCCCTCATCCGTACCGGCCAGGTCGACTTCCTCGACACGCTCAAGAAGAGGAACATCGATGCCTTCGTCTTCCGGAAAATCGACACCGTCCTCACGATGTGTGCCGGCTGCGGGTCGACCCTCAAGAATGACTACAGGACGCCATTCCGGGTCATGGACATCAACGAAGTCCTGACCAAGTTCGGGATCGAACCCCCGGCAAGGCTCCCTGTGAAGGCGACCTACCATGACCCCTGCCACCTGCTCCGCGGCCAGGGGATACGGGACCAGCCCCGGGAACTTATCACCCAGGTGGTCGAGCTGGTCGAGATGCCATCCATCTGCTGTGGCTCCGGTGGCGGTGTCCGCTCCGGCATGCCGGAGGTGGCAGCGGCCCTCGCAGAGAACCGCCGGAAGGAGATCGAGAAGACGGGTGCCGAGATCGTGGTAAGTTCCTGCCCCTTCTGCGAGTTCCACATCTCCGAGCACACCGACCGCCCCGTCAGGAACGTCACCTCCATCCTCCTCGAGGGGTACCGGGAAAAGGACCGGAAGAAGGCAAAAGGGACCGTTTCTTCCTGAACACAACCATTTCCCCCCATCACCGCCAGGATATTCCTGGGCATTTGGACAAACCTTCCCCGGGAATTTTGCTGGTAACAACATTTTTCGTCCCGGGGACCAAGAGAGGGGTTGGATTCCCATGACCAACCCGTGGCTTCCCTTCAAGGTACCTCCCCTCCGGGCATACATCCTTGCTCCCGGTATCGTACAGATCGAAGACGTTGTTTACAACCTGCCGGAACGGACCGTCACACGCGGCCGTCCCCTCCCGGAAAGACCGGAATTCATCCTCCCCGTGAATGAAAACAGCGAAAGCGCCGCCCGGGCTGCAATGGAAGCGCTCTACCGGATCGTCTTTGACTGAATGCCCGGCAACGCGGGGTCTGACTCCAGCCCTGGCCTCTCCCGTTTCCCGAAGGAGTCGAGGGTTGCCTGGCGACCCTTTAACCGCTCGGCAAGGAGCGTGCTTTCAGCAATAAACCTCCCGACAGGGAGAGCCATCCTGCAGGAAACATCGGCAAGGGCACTTTTGAGGTCCTCGAATTCCCTGGCGGGCTGGAGCATGGCATGCCGGACATTCTCCCGGACATTGAAGACACCGAGAGGGATGTAGCCTTTCCGGGCTTCACGAAGCACGATTGCCCCTGCCTGGAGGCCTTCCCGGGCAAGGGCCTCGAGCACTGCCATCTTGCACGAGTAGTAGCACCCGCCGACTTGGGAGTATTCCCTCTTTCCTCCCGGCCCCTCGTGGTCCGCGAAGATGACCTCTTCCTCCCCGCGGACCCGGAGAAATGCCTCCATCCACTCGTACTGCCAGGGACCGGGGACGAGGATGACGGCATAGTGGTTGTTGAGGCTGGAGAACTCGTGGACCCTGACGGAATCGATGGGGCTGTTCCTTTTCACCGACCGGAGGAAGTGGTCGGCAAGAACCATGTCACAGGCGGTGATCGACCACCGGCTCGGGACAAACCGCCTCTTCCGTCCTACTCCCAGGGCACCGACAGAGAGGGCCTTTTGGATCCGGGAGAAGGGTACCCCCCTGGACTGGAGGTCGACGATTGCCTCTCCTGCCGAAAGGTCCCCGTCATAGTAGCAGCGTTCCAGGTTCGGTTCAAACCGGCTGCTCTCGGCATGGAAGTCCTCCAGGGGGGCACTGGGACCAAAGGGGATGAACTCCTCGCTCAAAGAAGATCCCAACGGGGCCTGGAGGAAGGAGACCTCGCTCTCGAGCGAGGTGGATGAGAGGACGACTTCCTGAAGCCGGAGTGCAAAAGGGTCATCGACACGGCTGACTTCGTGGAACTTCTTTCCCCGGACGAGGTCGAGGCGGCAGGAGAGGATCTCCTCCTGGGACCAGCCCGACGGGATCCAGGACTCGGGAGTGTCCATGATCCCGCATTCCTCCTGCACGGGTGCAACGAGCGGCCCGGCGTAGACCTTGGGGTAGTTCCAGCTCCCGATGAAGACGGCGGGGGGCGTGGCCCCTTCCATCGTCTTTCCCACGGGACGGGACCTACCCATGGCTGGCCTGGTGATCGACCGGAGGTAAGCGGCCTTTCCCGTTGCCATTGCTGTGGGGTACTTACCGGCACGGAGAGATAAACATGGAGGATGCGGGGGGAAAGTGCACCCTATACCCCGGTGAGGACAAGGATGAGGGAGACTGCGGGGGGGATGAGCAGGTTGTCATCCAGCGGCCCGAGGACCTCGACCACCCCTGCGCAGAGCGAGGCGAGAAATGCCCTGCCGGGGTCGAGGAAGACGAGGAGGGCAAGAGTGTTGAGGCATACCCCGGCCAGGAAACCCTCGGCCGTCTTTTTCCCGTTCACCCTGTACCGCCCCCAGCGCATCCCGGCAAGGGCCGACACAGAGTCAAGGACTGCGAGCGTGAGGACCCCTGACGCTGCAACGGGGGCAGGGAAGGCGGCGGCACAGAAGAGGGAACTGACAGTGAACGTGATGGCGCCCTTCCCGGGGAACTCGCCCTCGCGTTCCAGGCGGGCAAGGAGGAAGGAGACGAGGGGCACGTGCCAGCCGGACCTCACGAGTTCGACGAGGACGAAACCGCCAAGGAGACCGGCCGCAAGGAGCGTCACGGCAGAGTCCCGGGGGAGCAGGAAGATGGCAGCCGCAATGGCCACGCCAAAGACGAGGTGCACGATCTTGCGGGCCTGCTCGTTCATTACAAAGAGGGATGGTCTCTTGCACCACATAAGGGGGATGGCCGCCCCGGGAGACGCGGGAAAAAGGGTGATCTTTATCGGCTGGGAATACCCCATACCCACTGGAATGACCCTGCATACCTCCCTGTCCGGCGCCAGGCTCCCGGAGACAGTCACGACGAGGGAACACCTGGACATCTGGGGGACACGGGTGGAGAGGATCCATGGTGAGTTCTGGACATCGGGGCAGAGGCAGGCCTCCTCGATCCACGAGGTCTCCTACAGGGGCTGTTTCAAGCCCCAGCTCCCGGCTTTCTTCATCGAGATGTACACCCGCGAGGGGGACTGCGTCTATGACCCCTTCAGCGGGCGTGGCACAACGGTCATCGAGGCCGGACTCCGGGGGAGGCGCGTCATTGCAAACGATATCAACCCGCTCTCCCGGTTACTGACCCGTCCACGGTTCTTCCTCCCCACGGTGCCCGAGGTCGCCGCACGGCTGGGGGAGATCCCGCCCGGTGACCGCGGGGCGGGAACCGGGCCTGACCTCTCCATGTTCTACCACGCACGGACAGAGGCCGAGATCGTTTCCCTGCGCACCTACCTCCTCTCCCGCGAGGAGGATGGGTCCCTCGACACCCTCGACGAGTGGATCAGGATGGTTGCAACGAACCGCCTGACAGGGCACTCTCCCGGTTTCTTCTCGGTCTATACGCTCCCCCCCAACCAGGCTGTGTTACCGGAACGCCAGGCAAAGATCAACAGGGAACGCGGTCAGGTCCCGGAATACAGGGACACAAAAGAGCTCATTGTGAAAAAGACACGATCGCTCCTGAGGACCGTGACGCCAGAAGAGAGGGCCCGGCTCCGTGTGGCGGGAGAGACGGGCCTCTTCCTCTCGAGTGACGCACGGGAGACCCCACCTATCCCTGACGGCTCCGTGCAGCTCACCGTCACATCACCCCCGTTCCTTGACGTGGTCCAGTACTCGAAGGACAATTGGCTGCGGTGCTGGTTCTGTGGGATCGACACGGAGGCAACCGAGAAGCGGATCACGGTCACCCGGTCGCTGCCCGAGTGGAAACGCGTGATGCAGCAGACGTTCCAGGAGCTCTTCCGCATCACCCGGGAGGGGGGATACGTCGCCTTTGAGGTGGGGGAGGTCCGGCGGGGAACCCTGTGCCTCGACGAGGTTGTTATCCCCCTCGGTGTCCGGGCCGGTTTCACCTGCGAGAGGGTCTTCGTCAACACCCAGCCCTTTACGAAGACTTCCCACATCTGGGGCGTAGACAACAATTCCTCCGGGACGAACACAAACAGGATTGTCGTCTTCCGGAAAGGGGAAGCGGGGGAAAAATAAGGTCACCGGGTGAGGTAGGCATAGGCCTCGAGGGCTGCTTTGGCACCCTCCCCCGCGGCCGTAATAATCTGTTTTGTCCGGATACTTGTCACGTCCCCTGCTGCAAAGAGGCCGGGGGTCGCCGTGGTGCAGTTGATGTCGATGATCACCTCTTTTTGGTCGTTGAGGGGCACGAGCCCGTCCAGGAAATCGGTGTTCGGGATCCAGCCGATCTCTGCAAAGACCCCGTCGAGGGGAATCGTCGTCTCTTTTTTGCTCTTTTCGTCCCGGACAGTGATACCGGTCAGCATCCCGTTCCCCTGGAGGCCAGAGACGGTGTGGTGGAGGTACGTCGTGATATTCTTCCTCTCCTCGTACTGCTTCACGTAGGAGGGGTCAGCCTTTATCGTGCTCCGGACGATGAGGTGGACTTGCCGGGCAATCTTGCTCATCTCGATTGCCGTCTGCAAGGCCGAGTTTCCACCCCCGACAACGGCAACGACCTTGTCGCGGAAGAGGGGGCCGTCACATGTGGAACAGACCGAGAGCCCCCGCCCGAGGTACCGCTCCTCTCCCTCGACGCCGAGCTTGCGGGGTCTCTTGCCCTGGGCAAGGATCACTGTCTTTGCGAGGATTGTCCTGCCGGTCGCGGTTTCTGCGACAAACAGGTCCCCTTCTCTTTGGAGAGACCGGACGCGGTCCAGTTCGAGGTGAATGTTCTGTTCGCTCCTGACCTGTTCCTCGAACTTCTGCATGAGGTCGGCCCCCGAGACCATCCGGTACCCCATGTAATTCTCGATGGCCCAGCTCTCCAGGGCCTGCCCCCCGATGTTCTCAGAGACGACTGTTGTTTTCAGCATCTTGCGCGAGCAGTAGACCGCGGCGGTCAGTCCTGCGGGCCCGGCACCGATGATGAGGACGTCGGTGACGTCCTCTCCCTTTGCGGTACCAAAGAGTTCGTTCAACCTCTGGGCATCAAAGCCGATGATGACCTCGTCATCAACGGTGATGACCGGAACACCGTACTGCCCCGAGAGCTCGACCATCTTTTTGGCCTGTTCCCGGTCGGAACCAACGTCGATCGCCATGTAGTCGACGCCGTGTCGTTCCAGGTACGCCTTTGCCATGCGGCAATAGGGGCAGTTCTGGGTGTAATAGACAGTCACCCTGGGCATGTCTGGGGGGTTTGAATGGAATGGCTAATAAAGGTGTCACACCGGGATCCGGGTCTTCCCCGGGTCCCGGGTATCCGGAGAGCGGGCACAGGGAAAAATTAGGTTTTGGGTTACTCCACTGTCTTGAAGACCTTGCGCACTGCCATGCAGATAGGGCACTTCTCCGGGGCGTTGCCAAGGAAGATGTTCCCACAAACGGGGCAGAGGTAAACCGTCCGGTTCGACATGTCCTGGCCATGGTTGAGGTTGTTCTGGGCCTCCCTGTACAGTGTGGCGTGCACCTCCTCGGCTTTCATCGCGTAGGTGAAGACGAGGGCAACATCACTCTTCTTCTCGGCCTCGGCCTGCTTAAGGAATCCGGGGTACATCTCGGTATATTCGTGGGTCTCCCCCGAGATGGCGCCGGCAAGGTTCTCCTTCGTGGAATGGATCTTTCCCATCGCCTTGAGGAGCTTCTTTGCATGGATCGCCTCGGCCTCGGATGCAGCCCGGAAGAGGCGTGCGATATTCCTGAACCCTTCCGACTCGGCCTGCTCGGCGAATGCAGCATACTTGCGGTTTGCCTGCGATTCGCCTGCAAAAGCCTCCATTGCATTTTCCATCGTTGCCATGGTCATACATCGGGAGGGGCGGTGTAAAAACATATCCATCCCGGTGGGGCCAGGGAGGGGTGGGCCAGTGGTCATGGTGCCACGTGATGACCGGGTGAAGAGAAAAACCGGGTTACATGGCCGGGATCCACGGGGGATGAACCATCCCCTTTTTTATCGTCAGGCTCCCACCGTTCTTTCCACGATTCCATGAAGCGGATGCGCGAGCTTGCCAGCTGTGACCGGCCACGGGAAAAGATTGCCCACAAGGGCGCCCGGGCCCTCTCGGACAACGAACTGATCGCCGCGATCATCGGCCACGGGACGCCGGACCGGGACGTCTTCTCGCTGGCAAAGGATATCGCACGCCTCTTTTCGCAGCGGGGGGGAGATATCTCGTACGACGACCTGGTCAGACTCCCGGGGGTCGGGCAGAGCAAGGCCTCGCAGATACTCGCATCGCTCGAGCTCGCACGGCGGTACCTGCGCAATGAGGAGGGGTCGCGGACACGCGTCCAGTGCCCTGCCGATATCCTCCCCCTGGTTGCAGATCTCAACGGGAAGAACCAGGAACATTTCGTGTGTATCACCCTCAATGGTGCCCACGAAGTGATCGAGAGGAGGACCATCACCGTCGGTCTCCTGAACCACAGCCTCGTCCACCCCCGCGAAGTATACGCCGATGCAGTCACGGACCGGGCTGCGGCAGTTGTCTGTGTCCACAACCACCCCTCCGGGTCCCTGGAGCCGAGCCAGCAGGACCTTTCCATAACGAGGCAGCTGAAGGAGGCAGGGGAGATCCTCGGGATCAGGCTCCTCGACCACGTGATCGTGGCCCGGTCAGGGTACACGAGCCTCCGGGAGAAGGGCCTGCTCTGATTCAGGGGCCTTCCTGGTGGAGGAGTTCCCCGAGGCGAAAGCCTTTCCGGTAGGCCGCGTCGAGGATGTCGGGGCGGGTGGAGATGTCGCGTATCGTGTCCATGTCATTCGTCAGCAGCTCGTCCCAGTATTCCACGTCGATTATGGAGAAGAAGGCCTTCATCGTGAGCTTTGCACCGTCAAAGACGTACGGGACTGCCATCCCCGATATACCGATGTAAAGGCCGCGGCGATGGGCCCTCTTCTCCTCCGGGACGAGGGGTTTTTTCCTCATGTACTTGGCCATGAAGAAGACCTGGAACCGGTCCATGAAGGATTTCAACGCTCCCGGAATCCCCATGGTCATGACGGGTGTCGCCACGATGAGGCTGTCCAGTTCCGCGAACTCCCTGTACACGGGGATCATGTCGTCCTTCATGGCGCAGGTCTCGTGTTCGCGACAGTAGAAGATCTCCCTGCACGGACGGAACGTAAGGTCATACACGTCGATCCGTTCGACCTCGCACCCGGCGTCCCGGGCACCTGCAAGTGCCCTTTCGAGCAGCTTTGCCGTGTTTCCGCCGGCCAAGGGGCTGCCGAGCACCCCCACGATCCGGAATCCCATGGAACGAGATGGAACGCCTCCCTACATAATCCCAGTGGGTGCGGGGAGGGGAAATAAGGAACTGCCAAATCTTTCCATAAAATGCGATATTTCGCGATTAGAGGGGCAAGAACAAAAGTGATAAATAATGTCTGCTACTATGTAGTTCCGTGGTGATAGATCTGACCGAGAACGTGAAAGCCGGGCAGAAAGTCGGTCCCGGCAAGTATGTCTGCCTTGACTGCGGGCGTGAGTTCGTGCTCGACAAGGCAGAACAGGATCTGAGAAAATGCCCCCAGTGTGCCTGTGAAGAGTACCAGTGTTTCCCGATGACCCACATCCGCCCGGACATCAAGACCCCGGAGGATGCGATGAACCCGCCCAAGCGCGGAAAGAGTAACATTTAACCCCCATTTTTTTACCTCTTCAGCACCCAGGGGGTGTAACGCAAGAGGAAATGCCCCACCAGGGCAGGAAATAACCCCCGGGAACCATGTCTGCGGGAGCGGAAAGGTACCGGGAGACCAGGGAAGAGATGACGGAGATGAGAAGCAAATGGTAAACGTGACAAAGGAAGGGCAGGTCTTTGAATGCGAGATCTGCGGAAACGTTGTTGTGGTCAAGGAAGTCGGCGGCGGAGAGCTTGTCTGCTGTGGCCAGCCGATGAAACTCGTGAAGTGATGGTCCCATGGTAAAGGACACAAAAGACCTGGAAAGGATGATCGGCAAGGTCCCGAAGTTCTTCAAGGAACTGGCAGAAAAGGACCCCCAGATGTACGAGATGGTGATGAAGCTGGAAGGTCACATCTGGGACGATGGTGCCCTGACGCGGAAGACGAAGAAGCTGATCGCGATCGCAATCGCGGCGTCCCTGCGTGACCAGCATGCGACGAGGGCACAGCTTGCCGGGGCAAAGAACCTGGGGATCTCCAAGAAAGAGGTCGAGGAAGCCCTGCGGGTCGCCTTCCTCCTTGCAGGCATGCCTGCCTACGTGTACGGAAAGGCACAGCTCGACGAGCTCATGCCGGAGTGAGGCGGAATGTGCGGCGAAACCGGGTCAATGCCAATCCTTGGCGAGCCGGCCCCTGACTTTGAGGCCCTCACCACGCATGGAACGGTCAGGCTCTCTGACTTCAAGGGGAAATGGCTTGTCCTCTTCTCGCACCCGGCAGATTTCACCCCGGTGTGCACCACGGAGTTCATGGCCTTCTCCGCGATTGCCGAGGAATTGAAAGCCCTCAACGTCCAGCTGATGGGACTTTCCATCGATTCGGTTTACTCCCACCTCGCGTGGATCCGAAATATCAAGGAGAAGATGGGAGTCGACATCCCGTTCCCTATCATCGCGGACCTCGACATGAAGGTTGCACGGAAGTACGGGATGATCCACCCCGGCCAGAGCAGCACGGCGGCAATCCGGGCAGTCTTCTTCATCGACGACAAGGGGATCCTCAGGGCCATGATCTACTACCCGCTCACGGCCGGGCGGTACATGCCCGAGATCGTCCGCCTGGTAAAGTCCCTCCAGACCACCGACAAGTACGGGGTTGCGACCCCCGCAAACTGGCAGCCGGGAGACAAGGTCGTTGTCCCCGCACCAAAGAACAAGGAAGAGATGGACCGGCGCCTCTCAGAGGGGTACGAGTGCAAGGACTGGTACCTCTGCTTCAGGAAGATCTGATCCTCCCCCTCCCCCTTTTCCTGCTGCCATCCCTGTCGGTTTCAACACCCTGTCGATTCTAACACCTTGTCGATTCCAACATTTTTTCAGCTCCGGGACCAAAGAGGGTCAGTGATGGAGATAAAGGTCCTTGCCTTTGCCGGCAGCCCGCGGCGGGGCGGAAACTCAGAAACGCTGCTTGACTGGGTCATCTCTGCCATGGAGCAGGAGGGAGGGGTTGCCATCGAGAAAGTCGCCCTCACAGAGGCAAATGTGAACCCGTGCAGGGGATGCAACGCCTGCGAGAAACTGAACAAGTGCGTCCAGCGCGACGGGATGGACTACCTGCACGACAGGATCATCGATGCCGACTGCATCATCCTCTCTGCCCCGATCTACTGCATGGGAATCTGCGCCCAGGCAAAGGCCCTGATCGACCGGTTCCAGGTCTTCAGGTCGAGGAAATACGTCCTGAAACTCCCGATCGTCCCCCCCGAGCGGAAGGGGACGCGGATGGGGGTCTTCCTCTCTACGGCCGGTCAGAAATGGGACCACGTGTTTGACGGTGCCGTCCCGTCGGTGAAGTGTTTCTTCCACGTCGTTGATATTCCCGACCGGGACATCCGTTACCTGATGGTCAACGGCGTTGACGAGAAGGGTGCCATCCTCTCCCACCCGACCGCGGAGCGGGATGCCGGGCAGCTGGGGCGGGACGTTGTGGGAGAACTCCGGAAGAGACGGGGAGAGTGACATGCCCGTCCGGGTGATCGGTCTTTCGGGGAGCCCGCACCGGCACGGGAACACGGAGCGACTCCTTGACGCCTTTTTGGCGGGTGCAGAGGAAGGGGGAGGAGACGTCGAAAAAGTCGTCCTCAAGGACCTTTCCTACACCCCCTGCCGAGGGTGTAACGCCTGCCACAAGACAGGGGAATGTATCGTCCGGGACGATGCGATCCCCCTCTTTGACCGCATCCTCTCTTCAGACTGCCTGGCCGTCGCATCGCCCATTTACAGCATGGGGATAACGGCCGAGTTGAAGGGGCTGATAGACAGGGCCCAGTTCCTGTGGGCAAGGAAGTTCATCCTAAAGACGATGTACTTTTCTGATGACCACGTCAGGAGACACAAGGGCATCTTCATCTCGACGGCCGGCCTCTCCTGGGACAACGTGTTCGATGCGGCATTCCCTGCTGTGACCGCATTTTTCAACACCCTCGGTTTCGAATACTATGACAACATCATTGCCAATAACATGGACCAGTATGGGGGGATCCAGGGGCACCCGACCGCACTGGCAGAGGCCCGGAAAAAAGGCCTCTCGGTCGTTGGGGTGATCAGGAAGCTGAAAGGAGACTCATGATGATACGAAAACGGCCTCCTGCCCCGAAATCATTCCCCTTTCTGAATTTTACTCCTCCCCTGCTATATTGACCGGAATCTCGATCCTGTTCTCCCTGCCAAACTCGCGGACCCTCTCCTGGACCCTTCCGACCATGCTCCCGGTCGTGACAATCAGGCTGTCCTCCCCGAGGAGGGCCTTGAGGATGCACTTGTCGATGACACCGTACGTGAAATCGAGGGGTATGTTCTCCTCTGCAGCCCTCTGCTTGGCCCTCGTCCCCATCGCCCCGATGGCGACACCCGCGTGGCCCGCCTTCCAGTCCGCGAGCGAGAGCCCGCAGGGGGCGTCCACATCGTACACGGTGATCCGGCCCGGCTCCGTGTAGCAGGGCCTGTTCCGGAATGCCCGGTCGATGACGTTGAGCATGTCGAGGACGGTTCGGGGCTTGCGTTCCGGGAGAGAAAAACCCCGCTTTTTCAGCTCCATGTAGAGCTCAAGGAGGGTGGGCATGGAGAGACGGGCAAGCTTTATCAAGTCCGGGTCGCCGAATGCGACGTCCGGCACGTCCTCCTGGAGGATTGTGCCATTCGTCAGGAGGACCGCCCTGTCAGCCCAGGGGTAGGCGAGCTCGATGTCGTGGGTGGAGATGATCACCGTCTTCCCCTGGTGGGAGAGCTCCTCGAGGAGCTCCATGATGTCCTCGGAACCGGAGGGGTCAAGACCCGTCGTGGGCTCGTCGAGGACGAGGACGTCAGGATCCATGGCAAGGACACCGGCAAGGGCAACCCTCTTTTTCTCTCCCCCCGAGAGCTGGTGGGGCGGTCGCCTCTCAAAGCCCGAGAGACCGACCTGGGCAAGTGATCTCCCGACTGCGGCCTGGACTTCCTCCGCGCTGAAACCGAGGTTGACCGGGCCGAAGGCAACGTCCTGGTAGACCGTCGGCGCGATGATCTGGCGGTCGGGGTTCTGCATCACGAACCCCACTTTCCTGCGCAGGTCCCGAAGAGATGCCCTGTCGTACTGGATGGGCTTGTTATCAAAAAGGATGACACCGCCGTCCGGCCTTATCATCCCGTTGAACATCAGGAGGAGCGTAGACTTCCCGGCACCGTTGGGGCCGACGAATGCGACCTTCTCCCCCCTCCGGATGTGGAAGCTGATCCCCCTGATCGCATCCATTCCCCTCGGGTACCTGTACCAGATGTCCCTGGCCTCGAGGATGACCGGTCCCATGTGTGGATGCCTCCTAGAAGAGCGTGACGTCTGCAGTGGTTACCGCCACGGCGCCGGTGAGAACGAAGAAGGTAGCCACTGCCGCCAGGGAGAGGGGGTCTGCCGGCCGGTCTTTCCCGAGGACCGCAAACTTCCCCGCATAGCACCGTGCCTCCATGGCCCTGATGAGGTCTTCGCCTGCTTCCCAGCTCGAGATGAAGACCGCCCCGCACAGCCTGGCAAAGGAGTGGAGGGACTCCCGGAATGTGCTGTAACCCAGGCGCATGACCTGGGCCCCGTAGACCTGCACGACATGGGCCATGACCATGAATATCGTCCGGTAGATGATCATGGCGAGGTCAATGACCTCATCCGGCACGCGGAGACGCCTCATCACGGAAAAGAGGTCGGTCATCGGGGTTGTCAGGGCGATGAAGACGAGCCCCGTCGTCCCCCCGATGAAACGGGCGAAGACCAGCACTCCCTGGTTTATGCCGGCACGGGAGACCGAGAGGGAAAACCACGGGGCCGGTTGCCACTGCCAGAAGGTCTCACCTCCCCCGGCGACAAGGACGATGGCGGATACGCTAAACACCGCGAAGAGTGCAGGTGCTGCATACACGTGGCCCAATGTCGAGACATCGACCCGGGCAAGGAAGACGAGCGCCATGAGGAGGACGGCCGCGACGAGGAGGGGTGCGAGGAACCCGGGGGAGAGGAGGCAGAGGATGATCGCCCCGGCACCGGTCACGATCTTGACGCCTGTATGTGTCTCCCGCAGGGCACTCTTATGGGCAATATCCTCGAGGAGTTCTTCGTACATGGTGGAGCGGAGGGGGTCCTTTCACCGGTTCCCGGCAGCCTGGCCTTTCCAGTACCCAAACACCCACCCGACGACGATCCCCCCGATTGCTGCCTGCAGGGCAAAGAGGCCGGACTCGACCTCTCCGCTCGGGGGTTCCCACTGGGGGATGAGGGGGTGGAACTCCTCGAGGGGGATTCCTGATAACTCGCTGACCCTTTCTGACCCGACCGTGTCCGAGCCGGAAAACTCTGCGTTTCCTCCGAGCGTACTCGTGTAGAGAAATATGCCACAGAACGCTACGACTGCCACGACGGCGAGTATTTCAAGGGTATACCCTTTCTTCATTGCACACCACCCCCTGCGGCCCGGATCTTCTCCTCGGGAAACACCCGGAGGCGGACAAGGATCTCCGGCTTGAGGGAGACGATGTACTTGAAGACCAGGGCAAGCACGATTCCCTCCACGATCGCGAGGGGGACCTGGGTGATCGCAAAGATGCCCAGGAAGAGGACAAAGGAGGAGACGACCCCTCCCACCCCGGCGGGATAGGCGAGGGCGAGCTCGAGCGATGTGACAACGTAGGTCAGCAGGTCCGCGATTGCACAGGAGAGGAAGATCGTGAGGGGGAGAGAGACCCGGGTATCCCGCAGGGCCCGGTAGACCACCCACCCGGCGAAGGGACCAACGACCCCCATCGAGACGATGTTGGCACCGAGGGTCGACAGTCCGCCGTGCGCAAGGAAGAGGCTCTGGAAGAGGAGGACGATGGCACAGACGACGGACGTGACGAAGGGTCCGAAACAGACCGCCGAGAGGCCCGTGCCGGTCGGGTGGGAACAGCTCCCGGTCACGGAGGGGAGCTTGAGGGACGAGAGGATGAAGATGAAGCCCCCCGTCACCCCGAGGAGCGGGAGCGCCTCCCTGTCGGCAGAGAGGGTGCGCCGCAGCTGGTAGATGCCAAATACAAGGCAGGGGATGGCGACGGCCCACCAGAACGCCGCCCATTCCAGGGGCAGGAAACCTTCCATGATGTGCATGAACAATCACCTATTCAATTTAATTTTATTTATAGCAAGTTTATTTGTATTTTTATTTAATGCTTGCGTTTTTTTTTTGAACCTGGCCCGAAAAATTCAGAGGATGGCCGGGAAATAGGAGGCCAGCAGTATTCCGAACGCCGCGACGATCATGATGGCAAAGACCACCGGGTTCCAGGCAAGGATCTTCTTTCCATCGAGAACGCTGACGGGCAGCATGTTGAACGCGGCAATCATGGCATTCACCTGGAGCCCTACCATCCCGATGAGGGAGAGCAGGTTCCGCGAGAGGAATGGCAGAAAGACCGTCCCGGAGGCCCAGAGGAGGAGGGCGAATATCCCGCATAACGCGAGGTTGACCGCGGGTCCGGCCGCTGAGATCTTGCCGTTCTGTTCCCGCGAAATATAGGTTCCGTAGATGAGGGTGGCACCGGGAGCGGCAAACACCACCCCGACGAGGGCTGCCATGGCGACTGCAACGAGCAGCATGAGGTTGTCCTTCTGGAACTCAGCCCAGAACCCGTACTTCATCGCCGTGAACTTGTGGGCCATCTCGTGGAGGATGAACCCGATGCCCACGGTGACCATGGAGACGAGGAGGAAGACGAGGAAGAGTTCCAGTGTTACCCCTCCCCTGATGAAGACCAGGGAGAAGGCGATGGAGATGGCCAGCCACGCGATCAGGAGGTCAGACCTCTCCCGGCGTGTGATTCGCTCAAGCATGTTTCTTCCGGTACCATGGTTGGCGCTTGCAGGCCTTATGCCCTTTGGAGCGGGGCCGGGTCCACCACCTTTAAATCTCCCCACTCCCCGTAGGTAAAGTGTATGCCCATCGACGCACTCAGGACCGAGATCGACAGGATTGATGAACAGATAATTGACCTGATTGCAAAGAGGCAGCAGCTAGCAGCCCGCATGGCCCACATCAAGATGGCAGAAGGCCTCCCCGTCCACGACGCGGAGCGGACCCACGATGTCCTCGAGCACGCCTTCAACTATGCCGTGGAAAAGAGCATCAACCCCGTCTCTGTCCAGAAGGTCTTTGCCCTGCTCATCGAGATGAGCGAGGAGAAACAGAGGGAGTGCCAGGGGGACGGGAACCTCCCCTGAATAGAATTACACAGGAAGGGGAAGATGGTCCCCCTCCACAAGGGAGGGGAGGGAGATATCTTTCTACTCGTGGCCGGAGATCATCGTCCCGACACCCTCGTCCGTGAACATCTCCAGGAGGAGGTTGTGGGGAATGTTCCCGTTGATCACGTGCCCAAACGAGACGCCGTTGTTGACCGCCCGCACGATGGATGCCACTTTCGGGATCATCCCCTCGGACACGACCCCCTTTTCCATCAGGTCCTCGGCATCCCCGATTTCCAGCCGGCGGAAGACGTGCTTCCTCTCTCCATCCATGATCCCATCGACGTCGGTCATGTTGATGAGCTTGTAGGCCTGCAGAGCGATTGCGATCTCGCCCGCGGCGGTGTCTGCGTTGATGTTCAGGCTCTGCCCCCCCCGGTCAATGGCAATCGGTGCGATGACCGGGATGTACCCGCTGTCGAGGAGGGTATGGAGGACTGCGGGGTTTATCTCCTCGATCTCCCCCACGTGCCCGAGGTCGACTTCGTGCTCCTCTCCCTCCACCCGAACGCGCCTGGGGACCATCTTCCGGGCGATGATCAGGCTCCCGTCGTTCCCGGAGAGCCCGATCCCCTTCCCGCCGCTCTTTGCGATCAGCGAGACGATGTTGCTGTTGATCTTGCCCACGAGGACCATCTGGGCGATCTCGAGGGTCTCCTCATCGGTGATGCGAAGGCCTGAGACGAAACGCGGCTCCTTGCCCATCACCTTCATCTTCTCCGTGATCTCGGGCCCCCCGCCATGGACAAGGACAAGCCGGACCCCGACCAGCTGGAGGAGGACCGCGTCCCTGATCGCCATCTCGAGGATTGCGGGATCGACCATCGCGTGCCCCCCGAGCTTGATCACCATCGTCTTTCCGTGGAACTTCTGGATGTAGGGCAGGGCCTCCATCAGGACGTCTTCCCGCTTCATGTCGTGTACCTCCCGTTGATCTCCACGTACTTCTCGGTAAGGTCGCAGCCCCATGCCGTTGCCTCGTCCTTCCCGGAACCGAGGTCAAGGACGAAGACGACCTTTTTCCCCTGCATGAGGGACTTGGCCCGGGCGAGGTCTACGACGATCTCTCCCCCCTTGACGAGCGGGACCGACTCCTTCCCGTCCCCCATCCAGAGGTCGACGTTCTCCGGGTCAAACTCCACGCCTGCCCTTCCCGCGGCAGCGATCACCCTCCCCCAGTTCGGGTCGGCCCCGTAGACCGCGGTCTTGACAAGCGGGGAGGAGACGATGGTCCGGGCAACCGTTGCTGCAGCCTCCTCGCTCGTGGCGCCCCTGACCGTCACTTCCAGGAGTTTTGTCGCCCCTTCCCCGTCCATCGCGATCTGGACGGCAAGATGCCTGCAGCACTCCTCGAGCGCCCGCGAGAATTCCGGCAGGGGCACTTTCCCGGCCATCCCGGTCGCCGTGCAGAGCGCGATGTCGTTTGTGCTCATGTCCCCGTCGACGACGACCCTGTTGAACGTGCGGCGTGCAGCCGACCGCAGGGCATCGCGGAGCTGGGGCGCAGGGACCTCTGCATCCGTGTAGATGAATGCAAGCATCGTCCCCATATTAGGGGCGATCATGCCCGAGCCCTTCGTGATGCCGCCGACCGAGAACGTCTCCCTCTTGACAAGGGCATGTTTCTCGGAGAGGTCCGTCGTCATGATGGCCCGGGCCGCCCTCGTCTCCGCCTCCTCGTTCCGGGCAAGGAGCGGTGCAATACGGCGGCTCTGGTCCCGGATCAGGGGGAGGTCAAGATACCTCCCGATGATGCCGGTGCTTGCCACACCCACCTCTTCCGGGGACACGCCCAGGCATTCTGCACCGATGGCCGCCATTTCCCCGGCGTCCCGGTAGCCCCTCTCGCCCGTATAGGCGTTTGCACACCCGCTGTTGGCCATCACCGCAGCAAGCCTTCCCCTCCTGATCCGCTCCTCCATGAGCCGAATCACGGGCGCCTTCATGAGGTTTGAAGTAAATACCCCGGCTGCCTCTCCCTCTGCCCGGATCAGGGCCAGGCCGAACTTGCCTTCCTTCACACCCCAGGCGGCCACCCCTTCCACGCCACAGATACTCTTCATTAGACCGGCACCCCTCATTCACGCACCCGGCTTTGCCATGCCACGGATGATGTCCGACCGGGCCACGATCCCAACCAGTTTTCCCTCCCGGACGACAGGGAGACGCGTGATCTTCCGGGAAAGCATCAGCGAAGCCGCCTCCTCGATATCGGCGTCCTCGCCAATCGTCACTGCCGGGTGGCTCATCACCTTCCGCACCTCAATGTTCCCGATCGAGGTGAGTGCATGCCGTGTCTTTTCCCAGTTGATGAATTCCCTGATGGGGACCTCGATGACCTCGAGGGGCGAGGGGAGCCAGAGGTCGTCAGATATCTTCCCGGTCTGCAGGAGTCGGAGGATGTCTGACTCGGTAATCATGCCGACGAGGGTCTGTCCCTCCATGACCGGCAGCCCGCCTATCTTATGCTCCCTGATGAGGACTGCAGCCTCCCGCACGGGGGCCCTGGCCCCGATCGTCACGGGGTCCTTTGTCATGATGTCTCGGACACGCATTGGTATCTCACCTCACGGGAGGAGTCCGGCCTGGGCGAGCCCGTCGCGCTCGTCAAAGCCACAAATGATGTTCATGTTCTGGATCGCCTGGCCGCTGGCACCCTTGCCGAGGTTGTCGATTGCCGAGACCACGACGACTCTCTCTCCCTCGCTCTCCGCCCGGATATCGCAGAAGTTCGTCCCCCTGACGGCGGCGAGGACGGGATTCTGGAGGCGGACGAAGAACTCCCGGCGGTAGTAATCCCGAAAGAGTTCGTCCACCTCGGCCTGGTCCATGGGGGTATCAAGGAGGATGTGGGCCGTCGTGAGGATACCCCGGTTCACGGGGACGAGGTGGGGGGTAAAGTAGCACCGTGCCCGGGAACCGAGTGCCTCCAGTTCCTGCTTCATCTCCGCGAGGTGGCGGTGGGTCGTCCACTTGTAGGGGTTGACGTTGTCTCCAACGTTTGGGTAGTGCGTTGTCGCCGAGGGGTTGTCCCCGGCCCCTGACACGCCCGTCTTGGAGTCGTAGATGACCGTGTGGGCATACCGGGCCAGGGGTGCCGCAGCAAGAGTTGCCCCCGTTGGGAAGCACCCGGGGTTGCTCACGAAATCGGCATTCCGGTACGAGTCGCGGTGTATCTCTGGTATCCCGTACGGCGCAGGGAAGTAGTCCGTATGGGTCACGCCATAGACCTTCTCGTAGACCTCCCGGGGGAGACGGTAATCGGCCGAGAGATCGATGACCTTCATCCCCCGCGCCAGGAGGGGGCGGACGTACGCCATGGCCGCCGTATGGGGTACGGCCAGGAAGGCGACATCGGCGTCCATCTCGTCCGGCGACGGGTTTGTAAAACGGAGGTCTATCAGTCCTTTCAGGTGGGGATGGACTGACTCGATAGGTTTTCCGGCCAGTTTCCGGGACGTGGCACACACCACGCGGGCGTGGGGGTGGGTAAGGAGCAGGCGGATAAGGTCGCCCCCGGTATACCCAGAGGCGCCGACGATGGCAATATCCATAGATCTCTTTTTTAATTCGCAGATGTTAATCCTTCTTTCTTCCAGAAAACAGCTGTTCCTCCCGATATGCAGGGTCCCGGCCGGCATCCCGGGTTCCGGGAAAAGGGGGTACTATTGAGCCCTTTGTTTCTCCCCGGGAGTGCCATTCATCGCACGGCACCCACCCCTCCGGGGTTCGATCGGGACTCACGCGGCAGATAGCGACTGTATCAGCAAAACATCAGGTTTAATAATTATAATGATTAATCATTAAAATATCAACACACGGGGAGGGATCAGGAAAAATTGCTTTATAAACAGTTCATTCATGGAATTCTGGTCTGTGGAAGCACCCAGGGAACAGCACGCAAAACACCCGCCCTTATGTGGGAGAGAGGACAAAAAAAGAGGAACAGCAGGGAGAATAATTCCTGCCCCAAAGAATAGAAAACACCGATGGCTGATCGAATGAGTCCAAACGGAAAGGTGCGATAGAATGGCAGAGTCGTTTGAGGTGCCGCTGGTCGAGGCCGAGAAAGTCTACGTCCCGGACCCATCCTACAAGCAGAACGCATGGACGAAGGATTACAAAAAGGCATACAGTGAATTCATCGCAGATCCCGAGGGTTTCTGGGAGAAGCAGGCCCACCACTTTGAATGGATCCGGAAGTGGGACCGGGTCCTGGACTGGGATTATCCCTATGCCAAGTGGTTTGTCAACGCCAAGCTCAACATCACCGCGAACTGCCTTGACCGCCACGTGGCAAACCACCGGAGGAACAAGGTAGCCCTCGTCTGGCGGGGCGAGGAGGGCGAGGAGAGGATATTCACCTACAAGAAGCTCTTCACCGAGGTCTGCCGGTTTGCCAACGGCTTAAAGCGGCTCGGCATTCGGAAAGGCGACCGGGTCTGCATTTACATGCCCCTCGTCCCCGAGCAGATCATCGCCATGCTCGCATGTGCCCGCATCGGGGCCATACACAGCGTTGTCTTTGGCGGTTTTGGGGTCAACGCCCTCAACATGCGGATCAAGGACGCTGAGGCCAAGCTGGTAATTACCGCAGACGTGACCATCCGCCGCGGCAAGACCATTCCGTTGAAGACCATCGTCGAAGAGGCCATCATCAACGCACCCAGCGTGGAGAAGGTCATCGTCCTCTCCCGCGAGATTGACCAGCCTGTCGAACTGCACCGGGAGATGGAGGTTGATTACTACGAGATCATGGAGGGTGTCCCTTCCACCTGCGAACCCGAGGTGATGGACTCCGAGGACCCCCTCTTCATCCTCTATACGAGCGGGTCGACGGGGGCTCCCAAGGGTATCGTCCATACCTGCGGGGGTTACATGGTCGGGACGGGCTACACGACCCAGCACGTGTTTGACCTCAAGGATACCGATGTCTACTGGTGCACGGCAGATACAGGCTGGATCACCGGGCACAGCTACGTGGTCTACGGCCCGCTTGCAATCGGGGCAACCGTCGTGATCGGTGAGGTCGTGCCTGATTACCCTGACCCTGGTGCGTTCTGGAAGATCATCCAGGACCTTGGCGTCACCATCTTCTACACGGCACCGACAGCCATCCGGATGTTCATGAAGGTCGGTGAGGAATGGCCCAACAAGTACGACCTCTCGTCCCTTCGAATCCTGGGTTCGGTGGGCGAGCCGCTGAACCCCGAGGCATTCGAGTGGTATTACAGGGTCATCGGGAAGCAGAAATGCCCGATCGTGGACACGTGGTGGCAGACAGAGACGGGCATGCACATGATTACCACGATGGTGGGGGAGCCCATGCGCCCGGGATTTGCAGGAAAAGCCATTCCCGGTGTGGTCGCCGACGTTGTGGACAAGGCAGGGAACCCTGTCGCTCCCGGCAACGGGGGATTCCTCGTCATCCGAAAGCCATGGCCCGCCATGCTCCGGACAGTCTACAAGAACGATGAGAGGTACCGCACGTACTGGAACACCATCCCCCACTGCTATACGGCAGGGGACCTTGCCGTCAAGGGCAAGACGGACGAGTACATCATGATCATCGGGAGGGCCGATGACATCATTATCGTCGCCGGCCACAACATCGGCACCGCCGAGGTCGAGAGTGCCCTCGTGTCGCACCAGGCGGTCGCTGAAGCCGCCGTCATCGGGAAACCGGACCCGGTGAAGGGCAACATCATCAAGGCATTCGTGATCCTGCGCGTGGGTTTCTCCCCGAGCGAGAAGCTCAAGACAGACCTGATCTACCACGTCCGGATGACCATCGGGCCAATCGCGATGCCCTCCGAGATAGAGTTCGTGGACAAGCTGCCCAAGACCCGGTCCGGAAAGATCATGAGGCGGGTCCTGAAGGCAAAGGAGATGGGAATCGACCCGGGTGATGTCTCTACCCTGGAAGAATAACCCCTCCCTCTTTTTTGGATTGATCCTATGGCTGAACCGGAAAAAGTCCTGGGCATGCCGGCCGAGAGAGGGCGCTGGCTGCTTGTCGCCATCGGGCTCGTCATCAACCTCTGCCTCGGCACGATCTACTCGTGGAGCGTCTTTGTCGGGCCCCTCACGAAATACTTTGCAGAAATGCTCGGCCAGGCCGTCACCCCTAACGAGATCCTGATGCCTTTCTCCGTATTCCTCGCCTTCTTTGCGATAGCGATGCCCCTGACGGGGAAGTATATCGAGACGCTCGGGCCCCGGAAGGTCACCGTCATCGGCGGGATTCTTACAGGTTCCGGATGGCTGCTCGCCTCGACCGTGACATCCGTCTGGATGCTCTACCTCGTCTATGGCATCATCGGCGGGGTCGGCGTCGGTATCGCCTACGGTGTGCCGGTCGCGGTGGCGGCGCGGTGGTTCCCGGACAGGAGGGGGACGGCTGTCGGCCTGACACTCCTCGGTTTCGGGTTCTCGGCATTCCTGACGGCAAACGTTGCGGGTTACCTGATCGAGACGGCGGGTGTCATGGGAACGTTCCGGGTCTTTGGGATCGCGTTCATCGTCCTCATCCTTCTCCTTGCCCTCCCCCTGCGGTTCCCCGTGCAGGGGTGGAGACCGGCGGGCTGGACACCCCCGCCGGTGAAAAAAGGGGAGGAGACCTGCGAATGTGACCGTGCTGCCATGGTCAGGACACCGGCATTCTATGGCCTGTGGTCCTGTTACTTCATCGGCTGCCTGGCAGGGCTGATGGCTATCTCGATTGCCAAGCCTGTCGGGACGGAAGTCGGCATCGAGACCGGGCTTGCGACCCTTCTCGTCGGATTCTTTGCGATCTTCAATGGAGGGGGAAGACCGCTCTTTGGGGCATTGACAGACCGTATCTCTCCCAGGAACACGGCAATTGTCTCCTTCGTCCTCATCGCCACTGCTTCCGTGGCCCTCTGGCAGGCCCCGTCCGTACCGGTCTACGTCGTCGGCTTTGCCCTCCTCTGGGGCTGCCTGGGCGGATGGCTCGCCATCGCCCCGACGGCGACCGCCTCGTACTTCGGGACCTGCGACTATCCCCGGTGCTACGGTATCGTCTTCCTCGCCTACGGTGCAGGGGCAATCGCCGGTCCGCAACTGGCAGGGTTCATCAAGGCGACGACAGGCTCCTACATGGGCGTCTTTCCCTACGTGCTTGTCCTCGCACTCCTCGGGTTGACCCTCGCACTCGTCCTGATGAAACCGCCGCGAGACAGATCGGGACAGCGCTGACGGGATGCCGCTGTCCCCGAGCTTTTTTTCCAATTCCTCCCGGCACGGGAGAGCCCTTTTACCTGATACGCACCAAATCTCCCTGTGTAAAGTGTGGAGACGATCTCCATGGAGACGATAGGAAAGTCCCGGCTCGAAGCACTGAGTGACGGCATCTTTGCCATTGCAATGACACTCCTCGTCCTCTCCCTCACCGTCCCCGAGATCCCCCCGGACCAGGCACCCTCTCTCCTGCCGGGCCGGATCGCATCACTCTTCCCCGAGTTTATGCTCTTCGTGATCGCCTTCTTCATCCTTGCCGGCTACTGGGCCTCTCACCACCGGATACTGGAAAATGTGAGGTGTGTTGATGGGCCCCTCGTCCGGATCAACATTTTTCTCCTCTTTTCTATCGTGCTCATCCCTTTCACGACGTCGATCTCCGGCGATTATACCAATGTCCTCGAGGCAGTCCTCCTCTTCCACGCGAACCTCCTCGCATCGAGCCTGCTGCTGTCGGGTATGGCAGTCTATATCGTGAGGAAAAAAGGCGTGCTGGCACCGGGAATGGATTCGAGGGAGGCGTTGGACCTCTCCCGCTCGGTGATCATCCCCCTGGTCATCGCGCTTGCCATTGCAATCTCTTTTTTCGATCCCCCCGGGAGCATGTGGTGCTATGCCCTCATCCCGTTCATCCTTCTGGGGATACGTTTCCATGCCGGAAGAATTTCCCGTGAGGGAGAAAACGAAAAAGAGAGTTTCGTTGGAAAAACAAGGTTATAGAAACCGGTTTCTCCGAAGCCAGTCGACCTGCGGTTTTGTGTACCGGTAGGATATATCGCACTTTTCGTCCTGGAAGCTCCAGGGAGTAACGATCAGGGTATCCCCTTCCCTGATCCAGGCCCTCTTCTTGATCTTGCCCTTGATCCGGCCCATGCGCGTGACGCCGTCGATACACCGCACGCGGATATGGTTTGAGCCAAGCATCAGCTCGGCGATTGCGAACTGTTCCTTGTTGCGTTTCTTCGGGAGGCGCACCCGGATCGTTTCCATCCCGTCCGGTGCCGCCTGGTCAACAACAATCTCCTCGTTTCTGTCGGTCCTTGTATGATTACTAATAGGTCAGCAACTCCACTGGGAACAATTTCCTCATCCCCGTGGGATATCTATTGGTTCTCCTAGCATATACCACTGATCATGGAAAAACCCCCTTCTGTCACCCGGCCTGCTCTCCTCCTCCCTGACGGCAAAAACCCCCTCTCCGGTGCCTCATCACAACCATTATCCTCTCCCGGACAGGAACTTTATTCATGAATTCCCGGGTCTTTTTACCATTTCCGGTAATATTTCTCGTTGCATCTCTCACCGTCGCGGGATGCCTCTCCCCCGCCGTAACCCCATCAGTGCAAGAGGCTACCCCCGTTCCCACCCTGCCGCCCCTCCCCGATACGGCGGTCACCGTGACAGAGACGCCCGTCATCGCGGCCTTCACCCCCTCCCCGACCCTGCTCTCCAGCGAGGACATCAACCTCCACTTCATCGACGTGGCGTTCGGAAGTGGAAATATCTTCCTCGAACGTCTCCCGCTCTCCGACAGGCGGACGACAATATCCCTGAACGCAGGACGTCCCTCTGACAGGGAGATCATCGAGACCTTTATCCTGAAGTTTAACGCCCTTTCCCAGTCAAACAGGCTCTTCGAAAATACAAAAACGGGCCAGTCCGGTGACATACGGATAAAGTTTCTTTCGCCGGACGGATTGAAGGCAATCGACCTTGCTTCAGAGGTGGGATGGCTGAACAGGGAGTTCTCTTCCGGTGGTGTGACGTTTGCCAAGATCAAGGGCTATGACATCTACATCAACGACCGGATGGAGGGGGACCAGAGGTCACATTACCTCCTTCGTGCCCTCCTCTACACCCTCGGTTTCAAGGGAGACTCCCTCCGGTACCGGGACAGCATCTTTGCCTACCCCGAGAACAATGCAACATCACTGTCTTTCCTGGACGAAAAGGCTGTCCAGGTCATGTACGGTCTGGGAATGGATAACGGGATGACGGTTGATGATGTCAAGAGGGTCCTCTTCTTCAGGTCGTGACCGGCATTCTCCAGGGAAAATCCTCCCCTGTTTTTTGCGAACCGTCCCCTGTACCCCTTTCACCAGCAGTTTTATCCTCCCCGCCCGCTGATTCCAATTTGTATGCCGCAGACAGGGAAGGCCCCGACGGTGCTCGGGCTCATTGCAAGCCCGCGGGGTAAGGAAAGCAGCACTCTCCGCCTGGTTGAGGCGGTGCTGGAGGGGGCCCGCGGGGAGGGGGCAAAGACAGATCTTGTGGATATCTATTCACTGCGTATCGGGTACTGCACCGCGTGCGGGACATGCTATGCCACGGGTGAGTGCACCCTGGCAGACGATTTCCCAGAACTCTTCGAGAAGATGATGGGAGCGGACGGGATAGTGCTCGGGGCTCCTAACTACATCGACTCAATCCCGGCACCAATGAAGGCCGTCTTTGACAGGATGGCCGATGCGATCCACTGCCGGATGTTTACAGGCAAGTTCGGATGCTCTGTCTGCACGGCAGGGGGGAGTAACCATGACAGGATTGTTGAATACATGAACCACGTTCTCAATGCCCTCGGGGCAATTGCCGTCGGGGGTGTGGGGATCGCAATCGCCGGCGACCCGTCTGCCCTCGGGAGAGCGGGGAAGGATGCCAGGAATCTGGGAAAGACCCTTGTCCAGGCAATCCGGGGTGAGATCTCGTACCCCGACCAGGAGGAGATGCTCCGCCAGAGGCGGGACTATTTCCGCCAGCTGGTCCTCTGGAACAAGGACCGCTGGCCCCACGAGTATGACTGGTACGTCCGGATGGGCTGGATAGACCCGGGAAAGTAGGAACCGGTGGTGCAGGGGTGGCCGCTTCCCCCGGCGCCGGGAGGGGAGAGGCCCCTGCCGATCCCCCACCGTATCTGCCGCAGGGATTTTCCATGCACGCCCACCAGCACGAAAATTCGCTGATAATCGCGGTCCTGGTCACGTTCGCGTTCTTTGGAGTGGAACTTGCCGGAGGGTTCCTCACCGGGTCACTGGCCCTGATAAGCGATGCCGGGCACATGCTGGTCGACGGCTCGGCCCTCCTCCTCTCCCTCGGTGCTGTCGTCGTTGCCCGTTCGCTGCCCACCAGGAGCCGCACGTTCGGGTACCACCGCATCGAGGTGATGGTCGCCCTGATCAACGGTCTTGTCCTCATCGGGCTCTGTTTCCTCATTGCCAGGGAAGCGGTGCAGAGGTTTTTCAGCCCTGCCCCGGTTTATTCCACCGGCATGCTGGCCGTGGGGCTTGCCGGCCTCTCCGTCAACCTCCTCCTTGTCTGGCTGCTCCACGGGAGTTCTGACCTCAACATCCGGAGCGCGTTCATCCATGTCCTCGGGGATACCCTCTCCTCAATTGGCGTGGTCGGTGCCGCTGCCTGGATAGCCCTGACCGGCCAGGTCCTTGCCGACCCCCTCATCTCCCTTGCCATCGTCCTTGTCATCCTCTCCACGTCCCTCCTCATGGTCCGCGACTGCATGGTGATACTCCTCCAGTTCGCGCCCCGCGACGTGGATTTCGAGCAGGTGGTAAGGGATATAACGAGCGTCGAGGGGGTCGAGGGGGTGCACAACGTGCACCTCTGGACCCTCTGTTCCCACATCAACGTCCTTGATGCCCACGTGTACAGCTGCGAGGAAGACCCCCGACGCATCGCGTCGATACGGTCAGAGATCAAGGACCGGCTTGCCCGGTACAACATCCACCATTCAACGCTCGAGTTCGAGTGCGAGGAATGCCCCGACTGCCGCATCGTCAGGGACATGGCGCATCCCGGCCGGGAGAATCCCCCTGCCAATCACTAAACCCCTACCAGGGATCTGCCGGTATCCCTCCGAATACTTTAATGTGCCGTCCGGGGAACCCGCTCCCATGGATCCGGAACTGCGTGACAGGTTCATGGGACTATGGAACAGGTATTTTCCCTCGTGCGAGCTGCCGATAACGTTCGAGCTCTCCAACCGGGACTATGGAATCCCGGAAGCAAAGCCACCAGGGACGTGGCGGTGTGTCGTCTGCGACCTGGCCCGCGTCAGGAAAGGCCGAAGCCTCCTCCTCGGCCCTGGCTCCCTCTCCTGTAGCGGGGCACAGTATTACCTCGGTTATGTAAAGGAGAGGAGCCCGGACTTCCGGTATTTCCTCTCGACCGGGAAGCCGGGCTCTGTGCGTGGAGAGAGGTACAAGAAATCACCGGAACTCGTGGATGAGCTGACATCCCGCGGGACATTTCTCCCTGCCGGTGACCGGAAGTACCTTTTCCGGAGGTGGGACACCCTCACGGCCGCTGACTCCCCGGATGTCGTGATCTTCTTTGCACGCGGGGAGGCCCTTTCCGGCCTCTTTACCCTCGCAAACTTCGAGAGCCCGGATCCCCACGGCGTCACCTGTCCCTTCGGGTCAGGGTGCAGCTCGATCATCCACTACCCCCTGCTCGAGGGGCAGGGAAAGAGGCCCCGGGCTGTCCTCGGGATGTTCGATCCCTCTGCACGCCCCTGCGTCCCGCCCGACATCCTCACGATGGCTTTTCCCATGCGTCTCTTTTCCCGCATCGTGGATACAATGGAGGAGAGCTTCCTTGCAACCGGAAGCTGGGGACGGGTGATGGAGAAGATACGGGGGGGCGCTCCCGGGGGGAAAAATGACTGAATTTCTGAACGCTCCGGGAGCCCTCCTCCTTATTCACCCGAGACGAGAAATGCGAGCTCGCCGGCCCTGCCCGGCGGCCCGGAGAAGAGGAGGGTATCTCCCTCCTCAAGCACGAAGTCCCCGGACACATCTCCAAGGGTCCTGCCTTTCCGCCTGATGGCGACGAGTGAGACCCCGGGTGGCAGGTGAGCCTCGATCTCACCGACCGTCTTTTTCCCAGCCCGGGCCCCCTTCCCGACCGTGACGCTGAAAATGCGGTTGTCTTCGAACCTTTTTTCGATCTTTGTCTGCGGGAGACCTTCCGATGACCGGGGAGAGATCCCCCGGTAAGTGTGAGTACGGATGCGGGAGAGGAGGGGGTCGATCTCGTCCCCGGTGAGGCCAAACCGTGCAAGTGCCCTAGCAAAAAGGCGGAGAGCCCCCTCGTACTCGGAGGAGACCACCTCGTCGGCACCCGCTGAAGAGAGGACTGGGATATCGTCGGGGGGTCCTGCCAGCGCAACGATGGGAAGCCCGGGAGCGAGCCGCCGGGCCCTCCTGACGATGATCGCTGCCTGCTTTGCCGGGCGGACTGTCACAAAGAGGATGGCGGCACGCCCGATCCCGGCATGGGAGAGGATTTCGACCTTTTTTGCATCCCCGATGGTGAAGAGGACCCCTTTTTCCTTCTCCCTCCTGGCCGCATCGGGATCGAGGTCGATGACGTGGCACTGCATCCCGGCAATCTCGGCCGCCCTCGCGACGGCCGCACCCGCTGTCCCGAACCCTGCAATGACGACGTGGCCGGATATTTTCAGCCTCGGGTCTTCCCCAGGCTTTTCCCTGCCCCCCGTCCGGACCGGTTCCCTGCAAAAAAGGATGTCTGTGACCGGTTGCGCGGCCCCCATGAGGAAGGGGGTTGCAGCCATCGTGACGATTGCACCCGAGAGGAAGATCTGGTAAGTCGAGATCGAGATGAGTTCTGACTGCAGTCCCGAACTGGCGAGGACGAAAGAGAACTCGCCTATCTGGCAGAGGGAAAAACCTGCAAGGATTGCAACCCGGGGTGGCAGTCCCATCGATGCCACGGAAAGCCACCCCGTCAGGAACTTGACCGCAAGGATCGTGACGATGACGAGGAAGACGAGGGGGAAGTACGTGAGGATCACCTGCATGTCAAGGAGCATCCCGATGGAGAGGAAGAAGAGACCGGCAAAAAGGTCGCGGAACGGGAGGATATCGCTCAACGCATCGAGGGAATACTCAGACTCCCCGATGACGAGGCCGGCGATGAATGCTCCGAGCGAGAGCGAGAGGCCTGCTGCGTTCGTGAGGTACGCGACGGTAAAGCATATCCCGGCGATGGTAAAGAGGAAGAGTTCCCGGTTCCTCTCCCTCGCCACGCGGTCGAGCAGTGCGGGAATGAGCCATATCGCCGCGACGATGATGACGGTGATGATCAGGATGACTTTTGCGACCCCGAGGGGGAGGTGCTCGAAGGAGGGTCCTGTCTTTCCTATCAGGAGGGGGGTGATGAGGATCATCGGGATGATCGCGAGGTCCTGGAATATCAGGATACCAAGGAGCGTCGTCCCTTCGAGTGTCTCGACGGCCCCTCTCTCCTGCAGTACTCTCATGACGATGGCCGTGCTCGAGAGGGAGACGAGGAAACCGAAAAATACTGCTTCGTTGAAGGGAAAACCGAGGACCGACGTGATCGAGGCGATGACGATGATCGTTGTGCAGACCTGCATGAACCCGCCGACGAGGATGATTTTCCAGAAACGGGCGATGTCCTCGAAGGAGAGTTCAAGCCCGATCGTGAAGAGGAGCAGGATGATCCCGATCTCCCCGAAGGTCGAGATCAATGCCTGGTCCACAATAATCGCAAGGCCAAACGGCCCGACCAGCATCCCGATGACGAGGAAGCTCACGACACTCGGTAATCGGAATTTCTGCCCGATGAAGAGGAAGACAAGGGATATCAGGATGAGGAGAGATACTGCAGGGATAAATTCCACGGGGAAGCCTCCAACCGGGTCTCTGTGCGATAGTATCTCCCCGGGGTGGCTTTAGTTTTTGCAAGGGAAAAAAGGTCGAACAGCCCCGTGGATTTTCCGCGTCCTTTCTTCATTTTCTGCCGGGAACGATGCTCTATCCGTTCCGTTGATGCACACTTTTGTTTCATTCTGCCCTGAGTGCTTCTACCGGGTCGAGGCCTGCCGCCCTCCACGCCGGGTAGACTCCCGAGAGAACGCAGACCGCGATGCCGACCAGCATGGCGAAGGGGATGTACCAGAGGCTTTCGGGCAGGAAGAAGTAGTCGGTGCTCCCGACCATGGCCAAAACCACGACCCACCCGATTGCCAGCGCGAGGACTGCCCCGATGGTCGCCCCCACGACACCGAGCACGATGCTCTCGTAGAGGAACATACGCCTTATTTCCGATTTCTGGGCCCCGATGCTCCGCATGATACCGATCTCCCTGACCCGCTCGGTGACAGACATCATCATCACGTTGAAGATAGAGGTCGCGGCAACGAGGAGGGAGATCCCGGCAATCGCCATCACGAAGGTCGTCATCGTCCCCAGCGACGACGTGATGCTCTCGAGCATCCTGCTGCTGTCCTGTACGTTCACTGTCGTCTCTTTCCTGTTCATCTTATCGAGGATATCGGCCCGGGCCTTCTGGGAATCGTTGATATCGTTGAGAATCAGGTTGACCTGGTCGTATTCCCCCTCGTTCCCGTAGATTCCCGTGAATAGCTTCTCGCTGCCGATTATTGCCATATCAGAGTTGATGTCGTTTGACATTCCCCTCTCCTCGAGGATGCCGACAACCTTCACAGTGTTGGTTATCCCCTCGTCCTCGTCCCCGATCTTGATCCGGCTCCCAATCTTGAGGTCATACCGCTCGGCAAGGGTGGGCCCAACGAGAACAGAACTGGTGCTTTTCGGAAAGACGCCATCGGACAGGGTGAATATTTGGCGCATGACGTCCTCGTCAAGGCCGTAAATTGTGGATCGTCCTTTAACATCTCCGACCTTAATGGTATCCGATTCCCGGTAAACCACGTATACGAGGCCGTACTTCTCGGCAATCTTCTGGATATCCCGGAACTCCTCCTCTGATATCTTTTTGTCACTTGCGCCGCCAAACCCGCCAGGACCCCCGCCGGGCCCGCCACCGGATCCGGATGCCGCCGTGATGACCACGATGTTGGCCATCTTTGAGAGTTCCTCGGTCACCGAGAGGGTCATGTTTGCACCCATCATCCCCATGGAGGAGATGGCAACGACCCCGATCACGATACCGAGTGCTGCAAGCACGGAGCGGAGGAAATGTATCCGGATGCTCCGGAGAGAGATCTGCAGGATGATATCCTTCATGTCACCCTCCCGTCCCGGACCTTGATGATCCGCTGGGCATACCGGGCCACTCCCGGATCGTGCGTGACGATTATTATCGTTCTTCCCTTCCGGTTCAGTTCGGTCAGCATCTCCATGATCTGCTGCCCTGTGACCGAGTCGAGGTTCCCGGTCGGCTCGTCGCAAAGGAGGATCTGCGGGTCATTGACAAGGGCCCGGGCAATGGCCACCCGCTGTTGCTGACCCCCGGAAAGTTCCGGCGGCTTGTGGGTTGCCATCGCCCTGTCTATTCCCACCTGTGCGAGGAGATCTCCAACGCGACCAGAAGAATCCGGTCTCCTGTGCTTCATCAGGTAGGGAAACTCGACGTTCTCGTATGCCGAGAGGAGCGGCAGGAGGTTGAAACGCTGGAAGATGTAGCCTATCGTGTTCAACCGGAGGCTTGTCAGTTCCCTGTCGTTCATCTCCCTCGTGTTCCTGTCGCTGATGAAGAGGTCCCCTGAAGTCGGCCGGTCGAGGCAACCGAGCTGGTTTAAGAGCGTCGTCTTTCCCGAACCTGAAGGTCCCATGATCGCAACAAACTCGCCGTCGCTGATCGTCATCGATACACGGTCCAGGGCAATGACGTTCCCCGCGGGCAGGGGATAGACCTTTGTCACCTCGCACAGTTCAATGATCGAATCTCCCGGCACAGTCCTTCATCCCTGCCTGCGCTTCCGGATCTTCTCTGCTGCGGATGCAAGGTATCCCTTACGCCAAGCCACAATCACCAGGACTGCTGCAACGATAATGACCACAATCTCGGTCACGGGTATCTTCCCGATACCGTTGCCAAACCCGAATAACCCTCCCGGTCTGCGCTGGACCGTTGACGATCCCTGGGAGATTCCTGACGGGTTTCCGCTCCCCGGTGAACTGGCAGCACTTGCCCGGATCGAGATTGGTGTCGTTTTTTCAAACAGCATGCCCTCGGAATCGCGGTACTGGATGACCAGGGGAACGGGGTCATCTCCCCGGACCGTGCAGGTGACCTCGAAACTGGAGAAGTCATCCGGCTCAAGAGACCCTATCACATATACAGGGTTCGGGTCGGTGGGGTCTGCGGGGCTCCCTACAGTCACCTTGACTGCCTTGGCGTCTTCAAGCCCTGCGTTTGATACGTCACCACTGATCGTGACCAGGAATCCGTTCCGGCTCACCTCCACGTTGTTTACAACGAGTTCGGCTGCGGTCTCCCGGCCCCCAATTGTAACCGGTATGGTGATAACGGAATGGTGGATATTGAGGCCGTTCCGATACGATACATCGAATGCAAGTGCCGTCTCCTTCTCGGCCCAGACCTCAAAGGTCACGCTTTTTGCCTCGTCGGCCGCGAGCGTTCCGATGAAGGTACTCCCCTGCGTGGTCCTGATGCCGTCTCCGCCTGGCGTCACGGTCACACTGCTGACGGTATTCTTCCGTGGGTTGTTCACGGAGAGTATGACCTTGTTTTTCGTCCCGGGTGAGAAGGAAGCCGGTGCATCAACCACGCTGACCGAAACTGGTGTGGACTCGACTTCCAGTGCAAAGGGATAGCGCAGGCTTCCTGCATCCGTGAAGTCCAGATAGAACATCGGGAAATAGACACCGTCCCTGACGCCTGCCCGGACATGGAAAGTGAACTTCATCGTATTTCCCGGCCCGATTGTCCCGACCGAGTCGTAGGTCTGGTAATTGAGAACCTCAATATCGCTGGAGAGGATTTCTGCCCGGGCAATCGATACCGGGTCTGAACCACTGTTCTTCACCTCGACGACTATTGTCCCTGTATCGTCCTGCATGAAAACCCCGGGTTCGATAGAGACAGATGTCACCCCTACGTACGATGCTGCCTTCTCAGCCGTCGTCGCTGCGGCAGCAGCTCCTGCAAGGACCAGGAGAACCACCGCCACGAGCAGACATCTTGAACGACGGGTAATTTTCGTATCCTGAAATATCATCCTGTTTTTCCCTCCCGAGTTCCTTTTTCCCGGGAATATGTCAAATATGTTTTACATATTGTTATATAAAAATTACTGGTCCGACATGTACATGGACAGAACCGGGGACCCTTCTTTCCGGAGAAGGAATTGTGGAGGCTGTCAGGAAACGGAGATCAGCCCGGGATGATTGCCTGTTATGCTCTTTCCGCCACGGGGAGTGACGAGGTAAGTGTTCTCGATTCCGACCAGCCCCATGCCCGTTACTGCGTATTTAGGTTCGAGAGCAATCGCCATTCCCTCTTCCAGTGGTTCATCAAAACCCATGGCAATGACAGGTGGTTCATCGACAACGAGACCGACACCATGGCCAAGGAACCGGACCTTCGGCTTGGCGTGCCCCATGAAGTGTTCCAGGAAATCAGGTTCCTGCTTCCCCATGATGGACGAGTAAATCATGGAAGGAACTGCACCCGGGACGAGCATGGACGCCATCTCCTCCATGATCCCGGTACACCTTTCATGCATCTCTTCGGCCTTCCGGGGAATGCTGCCACGAAAGACGTAATTCATGGTCTTGTCCGTCTGGTATCCTCCCACCATGCAGGCATTGTCGATGAAAACGAGATCACCCGGTTTCAGCTTCCGGTCCGGGTCTCCGAGGACGGGTGCTGCAGGGCCCATCCCGTGGCAACCGCCTGGCCCGTTGAAATACGCCGGGTACAGGGAATTCTCCCCGAATGCCACCTGTCCCACCTCGATCTCGGTATTGAAACCGCCGAAACGGACGATTCCCTGGTGGCCGAGGGAGACCATCCGTTCGTAGACTGCGGTTGCAAACGCGGCTTCGCTCATCCCCTCCCGCAGGATGGAGGGGACATCGTCCTCGAGGACTCGCCTGTGGATCTCCCCGGCCCTCCGGAGGAGGGCGATTTCATAGGCGCTCTTTTTCGCCCTTGTCATTGCCACATCGGCATCAAGGCTGGCCGCAGCGCGGACAGGGAAATGTTTCCTGAATAGTTCCCAGAGGCCGACTGGGACAATTCCCGTCTCGATGTGGACCGTGCCAGGCACACGGGCAATACCTTTCCTTGCATCGCGGAATGATGCCATCTGCCTGATGACAGGAAAGTACGACTCGGCACATGCGCGCACATAGCTCCTCCTCACCCAGAACTCCTCCTGGCCGTCCCTGGGTACGGTGAGCATACCGTCCTGTATCGTTCCCGTCAGGTAATACAGGTTGACTTTCCCGAAAAAGACGGCCATCTCCCAGTCAGGGTGCACGCGGTCCATCCGCTCACGGAACCTGCGCATGCGGTCTGCCAGTTCGGTCACGGGGACCTGGTCATCCATCGACAGGATTGTTTCTCTGCCAGGTGTATTTACCTGTCTGCCCCGGAAAAATACCGGGTAACGCCATTCCGCATGACAGGACATGCCACTACCCTCATGTGCAGGGAACGAGAATAGCTCATTACCCTTCACCGGGGCGGGCACGACCGGCCATTCCCCGGCAGTGAACTTCCGAAAGGTGAGCGAACACGTACCGGACAACTTCGTCTTCCCGTCCACTCCTCCTCGAATGTGCCAATGTAACGGTCATGCGGGGTGGTCAGCGGGTCCTTGACCATATCAGCCTCGCAATCCATGAAGGAGAACATGTCGCCATTCTCGGTCCGAATGGTTCCGGAAAGTCGACCCTGGTCAAGACAATCACGCGGGAGCTCTACCCTGTCCTCGATGATGCCGGTGACGTCACATTCCGCTTCCAGGGGCGCGAGGCCTGGGATGTTTTTGCCCTCCGGTCATCCCTCGGGGTGGTCTCTCCCGACCTGCAGCTGCAGTACATGCGGGGCGTCCTGGGCCATGACGTGGTCATATCGGGGTTTTTCTCGAGCATTGGCCTCTTTCACCACCACGTAACCCCGGAGATGGAAGAGCGGGCGGCGAGTATCATGCGCTTCCTCGGAATCGATCGGCTCGCCGGGCGCCCGATGGACACCCTGTCGACAGGAGAGGCCCGCCGGTTCCTGATAGCCAGGGCACTCGTCCACGGTCCCCGCACACTCATCCTCGACGAGCCCACAAACAGCCTCGACCTTACCGCACTCCATGCATTCAGGAAAGTGATCCGCGACATCGCCCGGTCGGGTGTCGGGATCATCATGGTCACCCACTCCCTCCATGACATCATCCCCGAGATATCCCGCGTCATCCTCATGAAGGAGGGGCGAATCAGGATGGACGGGAAAAAGGAGGATGTCCTGACCGAGAAGAACCTCCAGGATCTCTACGGTGTACCCGTCACGGTCCGGCAGGAGAACGGGTATTACTATGCAAGCGGGTATTGACGGGTAGGTCTTCCTCCCCCTTTTTCGGGCTGCATCCCACGCAGGGTTTTTATACATTCCGGGATATCCCTGCACGGGAGCAAAAGGACATGTCCAGACAGAAGATTCTTATTCCAATGGTTATCCTGGTGGCTGTGGTCTCCTGTACCGCAATGGCTGCAATGACCATCCATGCATCGATCGAGACCGGGAAAGGGTTCTATCAGACAGGCAGCATATACGTAGCCTCTACGCCTGCCGGTGCATCTGCTATCCTCGACGAGGGTGCGAGATCCCTCTTTACCCCCGGGACTTTTACCGGTGTCGAGCCCGGCACGCACTCCTTGAAGATCTCCCGGCAGGGCTTTTTTTCCCGCTATGCGAGCGTGAAGGTCACGGCCGGATCGACCGAGAATGTCATCGTCACCCTCGACCCGGTTTCAAACCCCGGTGGCCTCTCGATTGGCTCGGAACCCCGGGGCGCATCGCTCTATGTCGATGACAGATACATGGGAAAGACGAACCAGGTGGTCGGGAACCTCGCACCGGGAACACACGCGGTCAGGATAACCGAAGCCGGATATGTGGCATGGCAAAAGGAGGTAACAGTAACAGGAGGGACAATCACCCCGGTCTTTGCACGACTCGACCCGGAAGTCAGCCCCCCTTCCGGAGACATCCTCGTCGCATCGATACCCCCCGGTGCAGCGGTCTTCATCAATGGTGACTACAGGGGTTCCACGACTCCTGACGACCTCCTTGACATCGATGACCTCTCTCCCGGGCAGTACGTTCTGGTCGTCAGTAAACCGGGATACCTGGACTTTACAAAGACAGTGTCCGTCGAAGCCGGCAAGGTTGTGCAGGTAATGGCGCCACTTGCCGGAAGCAACCAGGGAATCGCGAGCGCAGGGATAGCATCCACCCCCGCCGGCGCAGATGTATTTATCAATTCCATGTATGCAGGAGTGACACCGCTCTCTGTCAATGACATCCCTCCCGGGAATTACACCGTGGAGATACGGCTGGATGGCTATTCCCCGTTTTCAACCGCTGGAAACGTGATGGGCGGGCAGGATCTCCAGATCTTTGCAGCCCTCCAACCCCTCTCCACACCCACTCCCACCCAGAAGGCAGGTCCCGGGACGTTTTCTCTCCTTGTAACTGCCTGTATACCAGGAATTCTGGGGCTTTTTTTCCTGAAAAACCGGGGGAGGACGGATTAAGGAGAGGACAGCGGCAAGGGTGACCACCGGAGACGGCGCAGGAAAGAGGCAGGGTTATTCATTCTTTTCTCCCGTTTCTCCCCCGAGCGTGAAGAGAAATGTAGCACCCTTATCCGGCTCCGATTCGGCCCAGACCCTGCCACCATGCATTTCAACGATCCGTTTCACGATTGCAAGGCCAACCCCCGTCCCCTCGTATTCCTCGGTGTCACAAATCCTTTCAAAGACCCGGAATAGTTTTGGAGAGTACCGCATGTCAAACCCAATCCCATTGTCCCTGACGTAGTAGACCGGTATCCCTCCCTGGGAGAGAGCGCCAATCTCCACGAGCGGCCTCTCGCGTGACCGGGAGAATTTTATCGCATTTGCCACCAGGTTATAGTAGACCTGCCTGAGGAGGCCCCGGTCGGCACTGCACGCCGGCATGCCATGGACCCTCACGCCGACATTGCGCTTCTGGATCTCCCCGCGGAAGTCCTCAAGTACTTCCCGGACGACTTCGGCAGGGTCGAGAGCCTTTTTCTTCAGGGCCTGGCCACCAAGGCGTGCGAAGGTGAGGAGGTCATCGATCAGTTCCCCCATCTCGTTCGAGTTGCGCTGGATCTGCTCAAGGTGCCGCTTCTCCCGGGGAGGGAGGTCGCCAAGCTCGGAGAGGAGGATGGACGAGTACCCCGAAATGGCACGGAGGGGTGCACGGAGGTCATGGGAGACCGAGTAGGTGAAGGACTCGAGGTTCCTGTTGACCTCGACGATCTGGCGTGTCCTCTCGGCTATCTTCTGTTCCAGATGGGTGTTCAGCTCCTGGATCTCCCGTTCTGCCTGCTTGAGACGGGAGATATCATTGCCGATAGAGAGGACCTCGGGAGGTTTCTCCCGCCCGTACTCAAGGGGCCTGTGCGTCCAGGTCACCCACACTTCCTGCCCGTTCCGCTTCTGCATTGCACACTCTGAAAGGGAAAAGAAAGGGGCAGGACCTTCCCGTAAACCTTCTGCACCGGTCACCTGCCCTTCAGGCGGGGTATATACCGTTTCCTGGACCTTTTTTCCGGTGATCTCACTCTCCGCGTACCCAAAAAAGTCGAGGCCAAAGGGGTTCATGTAAAGGATTTTCCCGTCCGGCGTGCACCGCATGATAATACTGTTTGCACCTTGGACAAGGTTCCTGAAGTTCTCCTCGCTCTTCTGGACGTCTTCCAGTGTCTTTTTGAGCTGCATGACCATGCGGGTGGTGCTCTCCTGCAACTGGAGGAGGTCCCTTCCCAGCGGTGGGGTGATGGGATGGTCAAGATCCCCGCGGGTAATCTGGTCGAGGTCCCCCACCATTCTCTCGATGGGACGGGTGAATTTTCTGAGGGTGAGGAAAGCCACGAGGGCGCATCCCGAGAGGAAAAAGACGCCGACAAGGACGTGGAACACGAGTGCCTTCTCCAGTGCCTTCGCGATGGGGAGGTTTGTATAGCTCAGCTCGATGATCCGGCTGACATCCGACCCTGTCGTGGTATCCCGCAAGTCCACGAAAAGGTAGCGGGTGAGGGTCCCTCTGTCCTTTCCGGTCACGTCCATGCTGCTCCGGGTTGCAAGGACCTGTTGCAATATGCCTTTGAGTGCCGGGTCACTGACCTCGACAGAAGTATCGTTACTCCTTTCCCGCAGGGTCGTGTCAAAGACCCTGACACCGGTCAGGTAGGGATTTGCCTTCTCGACCTCCATGATGAGGTCCCTGTCAAGGTACCGGAACGTCGTGACCTCCGGCATGGTGACAGGGAGACCGAGTTCCAGGACGTGGGAATGGTCCGGCGTGGGCACATAGGCATACTTCTTCAATGCACCGGTCGATTTTTCACTCACGATACGGTCAGGGAAGAACCCATCCGAGAGGCGGATGTTATTCAGGTACTCGGCAAAGTAGGGGGCATAGTCACCAAAACGGAGCCCGAGTTCAGGGGGATATGTTGTCGCAACAATCGTCGCATTGGCATCGATGACGTAGAGCTCCATTTCATCCCCGATCCCGTGCTTGACTGCCGCAAGATCCATGCGGGAGGGGTCTCCCCCAGCCCTCTCGTATTCCCCGAGAAACGGTACAAAAGCCGTCTCCATCTTCTTGTTCAGGCTCTCTTCAAAAAGCCGGAGACCCTCTTCCTTTGCCTTGAAGACTGCGACAAGGTTGTTCTCGGTCTGGAGCTGCACGGACCGGGCATTTTCAGAGAGTGTCCTTTCCATAGAGACGTAACTGATGACGACGAGCCCGGCAACCGCAAAGACAAGAATGCAGAAGATAGCAATGGCAAGGTAGGTGGAAAGCGGATATTTCCTGAATAACCGGTCAATCATCTGTCTCTTTCACGAGATTCGTTGGAGCCATACACCATATGATACTTTCCCATTGTCGCGATTGCATGCAGCCCATCCCGGCCGGGAGGGGAACGCAAACCTTTTTGATGGGGGCAAGAGAGGCATATCGGTGAGAAAAGGAGGTCTTGCACGTGACTTCAAGGCTCGTCGAATACTTCAACAAACAGCCACGCCTTGGAACCCTGTCCACCTCGAGCAGGGAGGGGAAGGTTGATGTGGCCGTCTTTGGTTCTGCCCATATGACCGGTGAGAATACTGTTGTCATTGGACTCGGGAATAACAGGACCCTGGCCAATCTCTCCGAAAACCCTCACGCGGTCTACATGATCATGGAGCCGGGCAGATCGATTATGGACTGGAAGGGAATCAGGGTCTACCTGGAGGTCAGCGAGATCGCCCGGTCAGGCCCGGGGCTGGAAAGACTCAAAGACCAGATCGGAAAAGTTGCAGGAAAGGATGCCGCGGCTATGATGGCAGCTGCCGTGACTTTCCGGGTCGTTGAGGTAAGACCCCTCATCGACATGGGCCAGGGGTGGGAAAAATCAATTTGATCCTGCCCCCGGAACCCACCGGGTTTATCCATTGACCCTCATTTTTCCATCATTTTCCGGCGCGGCAAAAGAGGTCAGGACTCGGACAGCCCCTTTCGTATCTCCTCCATCTCCCACCCATCCGACATAATGACGTAGAGGGAGAGGCCGTAACATGGTTTCCTGAAGGGAACCAGCAACCGCCTGTTCTCTTCGTCGATTCCCATCAGCATCGGGGCAGGTATCTGGATGGGTACACCCCGAAAGACGTACCCCGGGCTGATGGTATAAAATTCCCTGCATACCTTCCTTACCCTGTTATCGGAGCGCCGTGGCGTGGTATTCTTGAGCAGGATTTCACTCCAGAACCGGTTGAAACAGAGTTCTTCTGGCATCCCCGGCAAGATGTTGTGCCTGCCGGGACATGAGTCTTCCCGCTCCCCGCGGCGTTCATAGAGGTAGGGGCGCGCCATGCTTTCGTCCCCGCCTTTCGTACCCTCGAGGAAGAGAGTAAGTTAGTTTTATATAACAAAATGTTATATAAATATCATATATGTTAGAAATTAGTAACAATAGTGGTCAATATGGAGAGAGAGAAAAGGGAGTATAGTCAAAACCCTTGCGTGGGTTATGGGGATGTATTTTGCGGGAATTCTCCTGATCTTCGCAGGCCTCATCCCGGCGGGGGTGTTCCAGGTGGACTTGTTTTGCAGGGGAGACGTGGAGTAATAAGGACCTGCCGGGTGGAGAGACCATGAAGACCAGGATACGCGAGTTCCGGGCAAAGAGAGGCATGACCCAGGCGGAGCTTGCCGGGCGTGCCGGTGTCCGGAGGGAGACGATTGTGTTCCTCGAGTCCGGGCGGTACAACCCCTCCCTCCGGCTGGCCCACCGTGTGGCAAAGGAGCTTGGGACCACTATCGATACCCTCTTTTCCTTCGGAGACGAGGACGATTACGTCGTGCGGGAAGAGTGAGTTACCTCGTTTTCCATGCCTGCGGAGGGACGAGTATCTCGAACCGTGCCCCCCTCCCCGGGACACCGGTTTCCCTGATGGAAAGCCCTGTGAGGGCAAGGATATCACGCGATATGGCAAGGCCGAGTCCCGTGTGATTCCCGTATCCGTACTCGAAGATGAGTTCCTTGTCTTTTTCCTCTATTCCCCTGCCGTTGTCCTCAAAGACGATGGTCAGCGTGTTATCCTCCCCTTTTTCAGCGCGTATGCATATCCTCGTTGCACTTCCCGCGTGCCGGATGGTATTATCAATCAGGGCGTAAATGACTCGGTAGAAGAGACCATCCGCAAAGATCTCCACGTCCGGGACATTGGCCGAGACCTCCAGTCCTTCGGGGTGTACCTCCCCGATCGCCCGCGTGACTATCTGGGGAAGCAGCTGCCACTGGGGCTGGGTCGAGCCGATGTCCTGGTACTGCCGGGAGAACTGCAGGTACGCTGATATTTTTTGGACTGTCTTGATTGCAGGTTTGAGATACCGCTCGCAGTCCTCTCCCATCAGTTCCAGGTACCCCGAAAGCACCATGACGAGGTTGCTGATATCGTGGCGTGTCAGGCTGGTTAGGAGCGAAATCTTCTCGTTTGCGATACGGAGGGCCGATTCCTTGGCCTTCCTCTCTGTGATATCCCTGATCACGAGCACGACGCCGGCAGGTTCCCCTTCGGGGTTGTTCACCCTGACACCCGAAACACTGATGAACCTGATTCGGGTGCCATCGATTTCGGCTTCCTTATCGATGACCCTGCCCTGCCGGAAAATTGTATCCATGAGATCCGCTCCCTGCTTTCCGCCGATGATATTGCCGATATTCTGGCCGGAAAGGTCGCCGCCGGATATACCAAGGATTCCCGCAGCAGCCCCGTTGACACTCGTGATCTTTCCTTCCCCGTCGGTGATGACGATAGCATCCGGGATCAATGCCATGATTTGCGCCATTGCCATCTCGGGTGTCAGCACAAAGAGGCCCTGAGTGTGAATGGCGGTTGCCATGAGGAGCGAAAAAAAAGCAATCCCGATGAAGACCATGTTAGGTGTGTATATCCCGAGAGCCGGGAGCACGAGCGCTGACAGTATTCCGGAAAAAATGATGGTGAGTACCCCAAGACCCACGAGGCGCTTCTGGTAGGCTTCTTTCCCCTGCTTTTCTGACCGCCACGAGGCAAAGACGATGGAGAGGGAGATGAGCATGAGAGCCAGGATATACCCTGATTAGAGGAGGTTGGCGTAACTGCCCGTGACGGGTGTGTACACGTATCCATACCTCTCCCGGTATATGGCCCTGTACAGGTCGTCAGTCAGGAGTCCAATCAGAGAGATTGCAAGGGACGGTGCATAGACACCCAGGATAAGGGCCCACAGATTTTCCTTTCTTGCAAGCGGGTGGTCGCAGAAGACAGTAACGAAATGGAAGAACACGCCGATGACAATGGGCCAGAACGCGCTTACCCGGAGATACAACCCGATATTTTCCGGTGTCCTCACCTGCCATATCAAAAACTCTCCGAGTGCCTAGTATGTTGCCAGGATCATCGAGAGGAGAAAGAGCCTGTTGACGAGTGAATGGGGATTCCGGGCGATAACGTATATACCGAGGCCAAACGTGATGAATGCGCATATGAGGCAGAAAAAAGCCATGAGAGTGAGAATTACCATGTGTCCATGCCCCCCTGCTCGTTCCCTTGGAGAGGTTCACGTGCACGCGCCCCCCTCCCTTTTCACTTTTACTTATCCCATTTCCTCATGAATATCTCTTCCTTTTCGGCTTCACTCTCCTGTTTGTGCACTGGCAATTCAGGAGACCCGCATCACCCAGCGGGGTGTAATAGCCTTTGTCGGGCAGAATGTGCGGCACTGGAAACACCCGATGCAGAGATACCCCCGGGTAACTTCTGCCCTTTGGGTCTTGCTGTTCATGGAAAAGACACCCATGGAACACATCTCGATACAGACTCCGCACCCGTTACAGAACAGCCTGTCAATGCAAACCTCCATCAGGATGCTCGGTGAAGGACTTATCTCCATGGCTGTATGGCAGCGGGTTTCGTGATACAATGGATAAAATTACTGCTGGAAAGAAAGGTTTCCAAGAAGGTACTTTGACGATCGTGAGATTCCTGTTTCACAAAAGAGGGGGGACTGCCGGAGACGTATTCTGGAACGAAAATTTTAAATAACGGTGTCTCTCCGTTATGGAGAGATACCTGGATACTAGTGGAGGTATCCATTCCCGCATGACCACCCTCCCTTATGGATAATGGATGGTGCGGCTGTGGAACGTAGCATTAACCCTTTAAATAGACGGAAGATGGGGACCTCAGCCCGGGTGCACCGGGGGTAAGCCCGTTCACCCTCCCTTCTGGATTCCCCTGACCCTCTCAATCTCCGGGATCTCCCACCCTCCGAGTGCCTCCACGATCGCCTGGACATAGGGCTCCTGTCTGGTCATGCTGAGCGAGGAACAGGGATTTTCCCGGTCTCCCTTCCTTCCCATGCCTGCCTTCCCGGTCGAGATGAAATGGAGGAAATCCTCCCTGGGCAGCGTCCACGTGACATTGACCCGCAGCCTCACCATCGCCGGGTTCGAGGGGTGAGGGATCAGGACTGCCCGCGTGGGTGGCAGGGGCACAGGATCACCCTTGCATGAGTGCGCAAGAGAGACCACCTTCTGCCACAACACCTCGCAGGCGGGGCAGTCGCAGGACCGGCAGAACCGGTTCGTCGGCGGGTGACCATCTCCCCTGTAACGGGCGCAGAACCGGATGTCCATCGGGTACATCCTGGGGTGTTCTGCAGTAAAAGACTGTACTGTCTTTTTTTGGACCGGCACCATAACCACTCTCCATGTATCAATTCCGCCCATTGGTCATTGTCCTCGCCTTCCTGCTCGGAGCATCGCTGGTCTGTCCCCTCTCTGCGACTGTTGTCGCCCGCGATGTGCGTGTGGAACCCGGAGGAGCCGTCCTTTCTCCCGTTAACGTGACTATCAGGGCTTCCGTGGAGATCATCCCGTCCGGGGCAACGACATTTTCAGAGACCCACACTCTCGTCCTCTTCACAACTCTCACAGACCCCCGGTGGGTGGTCACGGTGACGGTGGACGGGAGAGAGGCCGCCGTCTTCTCCCGGGAGGTGTCACGGGTCTTCATCAACGGGTACCTCCTCTCCTACCCGACGACGCGGGACGTTGCGGTCAGGGTTCTCCTGGAGGGAAAAGTCGATCCCTCCCTGGCAGGAGGGAACGCCATCCTCCTCGAGTGGGAGGAACTCAACGCCCAGGGTGAGGTGGTCACGGGGTCCGGGTTCCAGGTCACACGGAATGTCCAGCCATCCCCCGCTGCCCGGACGCCGGCGGAAACTCCGCCGGGATACACGCACCCGGTTCCCACGCCGGTCGGAATACCATTCCCGGTGTGGATCGCCATCGGGGCGTTCTGCCTCGTGGTTTTCGGGTCTGTTACCCGGAGGAGGGGCTGACGGGTTTACCCCCTCTCCCGTTCCACTGCCCTGGACCGGTACGGGAATCGGTGGTTCTCCTGCATGCCCGTCGCTTTTATTTCCCGCCTTTCCCATTCCCTGACCATGGATTCCATTGGTAAGGCATTCATGGAACTGACCCGGTACGAGCACCTCTCCCCCTCGGACCAGTCCCGTGGTCTCCCCTCTCCCCCGCTCGAAAAACCGTCTCCTCCTGAAGGCCCGTTCATCTCTCTCCCTGCGCCGGAAACCATCCGTGTCCCGCCGCTCGACCTGCGCCGGGCGATTGAGGCGAGGCGGTCCGTCCGGAAATACGCTCGAAATCCCCTGACAGCCGGGGAGATCTCCTACCTCCTGTGGTGCACGCAGGGGATAATCCAGGTCGTCGAACCCTACTACACCCTCCGGAACGTGCCCTCGGCAGGAGGGCGCCATGCCTTCGAGACCTATCTTCTCATCAACAGGGTCGAAGGAATAAAGCCCGGTATATACCGGTACCTTGCTTTTTCCCACCGGCTCCTCCCCGTGGACCTTCGGCCCGGGACCGCGGACAGGGTCATGGCCGCCTGCCTCGGCCAGGCCTTCGTGCGGAGCGCTGCGGTCACGTTCATGTGGAGCTGCGTCGTCTACCGGATGGCATGGCGGTACGCCGAGAGGGCGTGGCGGCTCGTCCACCTTGATGCAGGGCACGCCTGCCAGAACCTGTACCTGGCATCTCTCCAGGTCGGGTGCGGGACGTGCGCCATCGGGGCATTCGATGACGCCATGATGGCCGATCTCCTCGGCCTCGATGGGACCGACGAGTTCGTGATCTACTGTGCTGCCCTCGGCAAGCTCCCCCGCCCAGGCCCCTCACCGGAGGGCTGATGCCAGTTCCCTAACCTTTGCACCCACCGCTTCCCTGGCGCGGGAACCGTCGCCGAGGGTCCGTTCAACCTCGCTGACAATGGCAGACCCGACGATCACCCCGTCTGCACCCGCCCGGGCAAGTTCCCTGATCTGGTCGGGCGTCCCGATGCCAAAACCAGGCACCACGGGAAGCGGGGAGACCTCCTTTACCTTCCCGAGGTACTCCCCTATTCCCGCATTGAGACTGCCGCGCACCCCGGTCACCCCCAGGACCGCCACCAGGTAGAGGAATCCGCTGGCCCGGTCTGCTATTTCCCTGAGTCGTCCGGGTGACGTCGTCTGGCTGACGAAGAGAACCGGGTCTATCCCTGATTCGCGTGCCGCCCGGCAGAAGGGGTCTGCCTCCTCGAGCGGGACATCGGCAACGGCAACGCCGTCAGCCCCTGCCGCCCGGGCATCGCGGTAAAATGCACCAATTCCCCGCTGCACGACGATGTTGGCATAGGTGAGGATGAGCAGCGGTGTCCCGGACGACGTCCTGAAGTCCCGCAGGAGGGAGAAGAGCCCATCGGGGGTCATACCGGCACGCAGGGCCCTCTGCATCGCTTTCTGCATCACGGGCCCGTCTGCAACCGGATCGGAATAGGGCATCACCACCTCGATGATATCGGCACCGCACCTTTCTGCTTCCCGCATCAGGGAAAGCGAGACCTCCCTGTCAGGGTCGCCCGCGACCAGGCATGCCACGAGGAGGGGCCTTTTTTGGTGGGAGAATGCATCCCCTATCCGCGAGATCACAGGGCATCCCCCACGAGCTCGGCCACCTGGGCGACGTCCTTGTCCCCCCGTCCCGAGAGGTTGATCACAAGGACGTCGTCTCCAGCCAGGCCAGGGGCAATGTGCCGGGCGAGGGCCACGGCATGGGCTGACTCAAGGGCGGGGATGATCCCCTCGGCACGCGAGAGGTAAAGGAAGGCGTCCAGTGCCTCCTGGTCGGTGACCGGGTGATAGGACACCCTCCCGGCATCCCTGAGGAAGCTGTGCTCGGGGCCGACACCCGGGTAGTCGAGGCCGGCCGAGACGCTGTGTGACTCGAGCACCTGCCCGAATGCGTCCTGGATCAGGTAGGTATACGTCCCGTGGAGGATACCGGGGCGCCCCCTGCAGAGGGTTGCCCCGTGTTTTCCTGCCGGACCCTCTCCCCCGGCCTCCGCACCAAAGAGGCGTGTCTCTTCCCCAAGAAAGGGGGTAAAGATCCCAATCGCGTTTGATCCCCCTCCCACGCACGCAACGATCGCGTCCGGGAGTTTTTTCTCTTTCTCCATGACCTGTGCCCGCGTCTCGTTCCCAATCACCGTCTGGAAGTCCCTGACCAGGGTGGGGAAGGGGTGCGGGCCGACGACCGACCCTATCAGGTAATGGGTCGTTTCCACGTTGGTAACCCAGTCACGGAGCGCCTCGTTGATTGCGTCCTTGAGCGTGCAAGAGCCGGAACTGACCGGAACAACCCTTGCACCGAGCATCTTCATCCGGGCAACGTTGAGGGCCTGGCGCCGGATGTCCTCCTCCCCCATGTACACGTCCACCTGCATGGCGAGTGCAGCCCCCGCGATGGCTGTCGCAACGCCGTGCTGGCCGGCCCCTGTCTCTGCAATGAGACGCTCCTTTCCCATCATCTTTGCCAGGAGTGCCTGTCCCAGGGCATTGTTCAGCTTGTGTGCCCCGGAATGGAGGAGGTCCTCCCTCTTGAGGTATACTCTGCACCCGAGGTCGCGTGACAGGTTTCTGCAGAAGGTGAGGGGGGTCTTTCGGCCGGCATACTCGTGGAGGTAATACTGCATCTCCGCCTGGAATTTCTCGCCGGGGACGATCGTGCGGAACGCGTGGTCCAGTTCTTTGAGGGCCGCCATGAGGGTCTCCGGCACGAATCGTCCCCCGTAAACCCCGAACCGGGACGGGTCACCCATGGTATGCCCCCTTTGCCTCCCGGATGAAGGCCTCGAGGAGTTTTCCGTCCTTCCTGCCGGGGTATACTTCCACCCCGGTCGCAACGTCCACGCCGTAGGGGCGGACCTGCCGCACGGCCCCGGCCACGTTTGCAGGCGTCAGTCCACCGGCAAGGATGACCGGGACCGGGCTCTCCCTCACGACCGATCCAGCAAATGCCGCATCAAAGAGCCTGCCAGTCCCCCTGCTCGCATCGACGACGATGGCATCGACGTGACGCGGCAGGGGACCGGGCGAGTCGACAACTCCAATCGTGCGGATAGGCAGCCTCTCCGCGAGGGGCAGCGAGAGCTGGACGGCGTCAGGGTTTAAGTCAATGATCGTCTCAAGGTCACTTTGCGCTCCCGTCGTTGAGACACAGACCCTGGTGATGAAGGGGCCGACCGAGGAGAATATCTCCTGGGCGGCCTCCGGTGTCACCGAGCGGGGAGACTCCGAGAAGACCACCACGCCGATAGCGTCCGCTCCTGCTTCCTCTGCCATGCGTGCATCCGCCGGGGACGTGATCCCACAGATTTTTACGCGAATATGAATCCCTCCAGTCTCTTTCCCGGGTCTCTTGCTGCCATGATCGACGACCCGATCAGGAACCCGTCCACCGAGTACCGAAACCTCCTCACGTCACAGGGCCAGAGAAAACCACTCTCTGACACCGCCCTGCACCCTGCCTCCCTGACCCGGGGAGCGAGCCGCCGGGTGACAGAGAGGTCAATGTGCATGTCCCGCAGGTCCCGGTTGTTGATCCCGACCATCCGCGTCCCCGACGAGAGAGCGAGGTCAAGGTCCTTTTCCGTGTGTACCTCGACGAGAGGTTCAAGGGAGTGGGATTTGGCCAGTTCCACGCAGTCAGCGAGGTTCCTTCCGAGGACTGCTGCGATCAGGAGGACGGCGTCTGCCCCGAGCGCCCTCGTCTCGGCAATCTGGCGGGAGTCGATGATAAAGTCTTTCCGGAGAATGGGGACCGGGACACTGCCCCGGACGGCGGGGATGAATGCCTCGCTGCCGTGGAAGAAACGGGGCTCTGTGATGACAGAGAGGGCAGCACACCCTGCATCTACCATGCAACGGGCACATGTGACAGGGTCGAAATTTTGCCGGATAACGCCGCGGGACGGGGATGCGGGCTTTATCTCTGATATAATCGCATTCTTCCCGTCGCGTCGCCTCACCGCTTCCAAAAAACCCATTCCTGCCCGCGGTGCGGGGGAGGTGTCTTCAATTTCTTTCGGGATACGGGCTACCCGCTCGGCCGTGGCAGCGACAATTGCATCGAGGATCATGTGCCCTCCCGTGATGCCGCAGCAAGCCTTTCAAGCACCAGGGCAGCCCTGCCGGAGTCGATCGCGTCGAGGGCCTGCTCGATGCCATCGCCGATGTCGCGTGCCCGCCCCCCGGCATACAGGGCCGCCCCTGCGTTCATCGCGGTCACGTCCCGGGCCGCTCCTCTCCGGCCCCCGAGGATACCGCGGATGATCGCCACATTGCCATGCCTGTCACTGCCCTGGATCTCGTGGAGGGGATACTCGGGGATACCGTAATCGGCGGGAGAGAGCGTGTACTCCTCCACCAGCCCGCCCTTCACTTCCACCACGCGGGTCTCTCCCGTCACCGTGATCTCGTCAAGGCCTGACCCATGGACCACGATGCCCCGTGCGACGCCAAGGAGGCGGAGTGTTTCGGCAACAGGGCCGAGCAGGGCCGGTGAAAAGACGCCGATCAGGCGTGCCGGCGCACGGGCAGGGTTCAGGAGTGGTCCCAGGATGTTGAAGACAGTGTAGCACCCTATCTCGCGGCGGACACCGGCGACGTGCCGGAAGGCAGGGTGAAAATGGGGTGCAAAGAGAAAACCGATGCCCGTCTCCTCGACGATCCGGCAGACATCTTCCGGGGACCGGTCGATGGCAACGCCGAGGGCCTCCAGCACGTCGGCAGAGCCGCACCTGCTGCTCACGGCCCGGTTCCCGTGCTTCACGACCGGTGTGCCGGCACCGGCGGCAACGATCGCGGCGGCCGTGCTGATGTTGAACGTGGATGCCCCGTCCCCTCCGGTCCCGCACGTGTCAACAAGCATTCCCCTCACCCGGGGGGCTATTGTGATCGCGTGCTCCTCGAGGATCCTGCAAAAAGAGGCGATCTCCTCCGGGGTCTCTCCCTTGAGACGGAGGGCAGCAAGAAAAGCCCCCACCTGGGCTTCCGTCGCCTTCCCGGACGCAAGGAGCCCCATTGCCTCCCGTGCCTCACCCGGCGAGAGAGGGATGCCCCTGGTAAGAGCCCTGATCGCGTCCTGCATCATGCACCACCGATCCAAAGGAAGTTTGCCATGATCCGCGTCCCTTCCCGTGTCATGATGCTCTCGGGGTGGAACTGGAGACCATAGAGGGGATACTTCCTGTGCATGACCCCCATGATACACCCGTCGTCCTCCGAGACGGCTGTCGTCTCGAATTCCGGGGGGAGGGTATCCTGCCGTGCGGCGAGGGAATGGTACCGCGTGGCAACGAGGGGACTTCGCACACCCGCGAGTATCCCCTTCCCCGTGTGGTGAATGGAACTCGTCTTCCCATGGACAGGGACTTTTAACCTCTCGATCTCACCCCCGAAGGTGTGAATGAGTGTCTGGTGGCCGAGGCAGACACCAAGGACTGGGACCCGCCCTGCGTACTCCAAAACGACCTCGGGACAGACCCCTGAATCCTCGGGCGACCCCGGTCCGGGCGAGAGGATGACCCGGTCGGGAGATTCAGCCCTCACCTCTGAGAGAGACCTGTCCGAAGTCAGCGTGACCGGCGATGCTCCGAGCGTCCCCACCAACTGGTAGAGGTTGAAGGTGAAGCTGTCAAAGCAGTCGATGATGACGACTTTCACGATACTCCCCCCGTCCGCCGGATGGCCTCGACCATGGCACGGGCCTTTGCCTCGGTCTCCAAAAATTCCCTCTCCGGGACAGAGTCTGCAACGATGCCCGCCCCCGTGGAGAACTCGACCTGCCCGTCCCGGACAACGAGTGTCCTGATGGCAATCGCAAACTCCAGCATCCCGGTCAAGTCCGCATAACCGACCGCCCCGGCATAGAGTCCCCGCGGATGGGCCTCGAGCTTTGCGATGACCTGCATTGCCCGGAGTTTCGGTGCCCCGCTCACCGTCCCGGCCGGAAAACAGGCGGAAAGGGCGTCGAAACGGTCGCACCCGCTCCGGAGTCTCCCGCAGACTCTCGAGACGATGTGCTGCACGTGGGAGAACTTCTCCACCTCCATGAACTCCGGGACCTGCACCGACCCAAAACCTGCGACCCTCCCGATGTCATTGCGGGCCAGGTCGACGAGCATCAGGTGCTCTGCCCTCTCCTTTTGATCGGCGAGGAGGTCTGCGGCAAGGGCGTTGTCTTCTGCCGGGTCTTTCCCCCTCGGCCGTGTACCGGCGATAGGGACTGTCTGGACCACGTCGTTCTCGACCCGGACCAGCATCTCGGGACTTGACCCGACAACTGCCTCGTCCCCGAACCCGAGGTAATAGAGGTAGGGGGAGGGATTGATCTCCCTGAGTGCCCCGTAGAGGGCGAGGGCGTCACCCCGGTAGGGGCACGAGATCCGACGCGAGAGCACGACCTGGAAGATCTCCCCTGCCCGTATGTACTCCTTTGCCTTCCGGACGGCCTCGATGTAGTCCTCCTGCGACAGGCTGGATGAAAGCGGTGGGAAGTCCCCGACGGGAAGGTGATGCTCCCCTTCCAGGGGACGGGGGCAAACGGAGGCTACGGCCTCTTCGAGTAGGTCGAGCCTCTTTTGAGCACATTCCCGCGCCTCTTCTCTCCCGCTCTCCTGCAGGAGCAGGTGGTTATCAAAGAGGAGGCAGGTCGAATTCACGTGGTCATAGACGATCCCGCGGGTGCAGAGCATGAACCGTCCGTCGTGCCCATCGCTTCCCGCCTTGACAAGGCCCCCCGTGAGGGGTGTGACGGCATCGTAACAGAGGTACCCGACCAGGCCCCCCGAGAAGTTGGTCGCCTTTTTTTCGGGAACGGAGAACTGCCTGCAGATCGCCTTCAACTGCTCAACCGGGTTATCCACCCGGGGAACAGATATCCTCGCGGCGAGTTCCGGGTCACCCGTGCATCTGCAATCTTTTCCGAGTGTAAAGACCAAGGGTGGTTCAAGGCCGATTATGGACCGGACTGCCCTGCGCGGCACACCCTCGACAGACTCAAGGATGCACCCGCACCCCTTCCCGAGCGCAGAATAGAGGGTGAAGGGGTCTGCGGCAGGGAGCGGGACGTTCCGGGTTTCCTGTAGTACCGAAATGCCGGTGGCAGACCCTGCACTGGTCGTCAGCACACCGGGACGGGTCCTCGGAGCCGCCGTTTGGGCGGCAGTCCCCAGTCCACCGGCATCACCAGGGAAATCCTTTCATTCTGGTTCATGTATGTTAATGTACATTATTGCTTATATTTATACATTGACCCTGCGCTCCCCGGGTGCCAGGAAGACTTCTTTCTCTTCCCGGCCGGGCTTCTCGTGTTTCCTCATCCCCATTCTCCATCCCAGAGCACCAAGCGACAGGTTGATGCTTCCCCCTGCCCCTGCCTCCTGTGTGATCCTTCCATGGTAACCGAAAATCCTGACCCCCTGCTCGGCCGCCCGGCACCACCTTTCTGCCTGCCGGACTCCCTTGGAAACACCGTGTGTCTCCACGCATATCGCGGGAAATGGGTCGTCCTGTATTTCTATCCCCGGGACAACACGCCGGGGTGCACACTCGAGGCCCTCTCCTTTTCCAATGCCCTGGAAGAGTTTGCCGCTCTCGGGGCGCAGGTCCTCGGCGTGAGCACAGACCCCCCGGAGAGTCACCAGAGGTTTGCCGACCGGCACAACCTCTCGATCCTGCTCCTGTCTGATACGGACCATTCGGTCATCGAGGCCTACCAGTCCTGGCACCCTAAGAAGATCTTTGGAAAAGAGGTCATGGGGACGCGGCGGGACACCTTCCTCATCGACCCTGATGGGATTATTGCCGCCGTCTTTCGGAACGTCTCGCCAAAGGGTCATGAAGAGGCAGTAAAATCGGAACTAATCAAGCAGCAGGAACGTAAAAGGAGTTAACCGGAAAATTCCGCGTCACTTGGAGAGGGGGTCCTCCGCCGGCCTCCTCCCCACAAAGACGCAGAAAGTTCTGTTCTTGTACACGATATCCACGTCGGCAAAACCTGCCCCTTTCAGCCAGCCCACCTGGTCGGAGAGGCGGGCATTCCTGTCAAGCGTGTCCCGCCGGGCAATGGCTGCCTTCACTTCATCGCTCTCAATGGGGGCGCGGGCGAGGAATGCGTCCCACCACGCAAGGTTTTTCCTCTCCAGCCATCCGGACTCTGCGGCGACCTGGTCTGCGTTGACGAATACGCCACCGGGGTTCAATGCCCGGTATATTCTCTGGAACAGCCGTTCCTTCGCGATATCCTCCAGGTGGTGGATGGAGAGGGCCGAACACACGATGTCGTACTTCCCGGGGAGATCCTCCCGGCTGTAATCCAACACGAGAAAATGGACCCCGGGGTGACGGGCAAAGCGCCCGCGTGCCACCTCGAGCATCGGGAGGGAGAAGTCAAGGAGCGCCAGCGATGCCCGGGGATACCTCGTGAGGAGGAGGGCAGAGAGGAGGCCCGTGCCTGCCCCTATGTCGAGGATGGAGGGGTCAGGGGAAGGCCAGTCGGCTGCCCAGACCGCTGCTTCGTAGAAGTCGTCGATACCAGGAATGATGAACTTCCTCTGGCGGTCGTACCGGGACGCGACGGCATCGAAGGCTTTCCTCACGTGCTCCATCGCTCAAAATATGGGCGTCCCGATCCCATAACAGTGCATCCTCAAAAGACGGCTTTTCCCGCGAACCTTTTTCAGGTATGCTCCTGCTCCGTGATGTCCCGGAATATTCCCCGTGTGTGCTGGGGCTTACCGTCCTGGATGAAACAATTCACCCTTCCCTCCAGTAAGACTTTCTTTCCTGATTTTGCCCTGAAAATGGTTTTAAAAATCCCGACATCCTCTCCTTTCAGGACACGGGTGAAAAGATCCTGGCAGTGCCTGAGGGAGACAGGGTCTATGATATCAAAAAGGGTGATCGTCCGGAGGTCTTCGGCGGTGTACCCGAGTTTCTCCCTCCAGGTCCTGTTCACGTAGAGGAACTTTCCCCCAGGGTCGACGCTCTGGATCAGGTCACTTGCATTTTCCAGGAGGTCGCGGTAGAGGGCCTCGTTCTCGTTCAATGCTTCTGTTGTGCGGGAGAGCTCCCGGAGAGTGGTGAGCCAGTGCTGCACCTCGAGAGAGGGGAGGTTGTACCGTTGAGCATCAGCGGCTTGAATATAAAAGAGGTTTTCGACCACCCTGCCATCGAGGATCACGAGGGGATGGGTTCGCAGGATATCCTGGAGGAACAGCGGGGGTATGCCCTCGAGCTTGTAGACACATACCATCAGCATGTCCCTTTCCAGGAAGAGGGGCGCGAGGTCTGCCATATCACTGACTAACCGCTGGCTTGACCGAAGCGTCGGTTGGTGGATACCTTCCCTCATGATGCAGAGTGCAGTGTACCCCATTTCCTGCGCTTCCCTGACCTTTTCCTTGATATAAGCACGGACCGTTTCCGTGGTCGAGAAGATACGGTGGAACTTTGGGTCTCCATGGGACAGGAGACTGATGCCTCTATCTTTTAGGTCTTTTTCCCCATACTTCCCTATGGCAGGATTCTTTTCGGGAAAGCGGGAGATATAGAGGAGTGCCCAGCCTTCCCGGACACACTGACGGGTGACCTGGTCGGTTACCTCCCCGAGTTCAGCGGTATCCCTGGAAAGGACTGCAACGTGGTCTCCCGTCGCAATTTCCCTCCGGGCGCCGGGATGCACACGCGATTGGGCAACTTTTTCGTCCTCCCTCTCGACCTTTTTCACGGGGGTTCCTCTCCTTTTCGAAGGGAAGTCTTTGTGCAATAAAAAACTTTCCCGGACGTGATCTTTCAAGGGGTAGGGGTTTCCCATTTTTCAAGGAGAGCCGTGCGGTTCCCCGCTCCCCGCAACCCTGACACGGCGGGCAACCCGGTAGCCGGTCACCACCGTGATGAACTCTCCGAACTCGCGGTCGAGCTCTCTGTCCCCGGTATCGATGAAGACAAAAGGGGTCTTTGCGAGCTTGTGGGGCGTTGCCACAACGATGATATTGTCCTTCCCGATGGTGCGGATGACGGACGGCGAGATCTGCTGGGTGCCACGCCCGAGGACTGCGCCCTGCGCCCCGAGGATGCTCACGACCAGCCTCGCACGGGGATGGTGTCCAAGGAGCGCCCGGATATCCCCCTCGTTCAGGTCCAGGCCTTCCAGGCGGCCCGCCTTCACGGCATCAAAGCCAAGGATTGTCTTTTTAATCCCCAGCTCCCCTGCGATGGCCGCGGTCGTGCCCCCCGGTCCGAGGATGTAGAGGATGTCGGGGGTCCCCTCCATGACCTCCCGCAGGAACCGGGCAATCTCCTTCTTTGCCCTCTCCTCGTCGGGGTCTTCAAAGACCTGCTTGGAGAGCTGGGAAAAGCCGGGCCTGTAGGGCGTGCGTGCGATACCAAAGATCCGGGTGCTCAGGGTCCCCTGCCGGTATGCCTCTTCGTCCACGTCGACGACCTCGGCATCCTGGCAATGCAGTGTGCGTCCCGCACCCCACCCCTGGCGGAGTATCTCTGCTGCGGCTGCCGGTGTGACCGCAAAAACGCCCGAGTACATCTTGACGCCGGCGGGAATCCCGAGGAGAGGTATGGAGTCCCCCACGACAGAGTAGATGTCCCGGGCAGTCCCGTCACCGCCACAGAAGAGGATGAGCTCAACCCCCCTTTCCAGGAAAGCCCTGCAGGTGGCTTTCGTGTCGTCCGGACCTGTCTCCCTTCCCGGCGGGGTATAGACGACCTCGTAATCCCCTATCCCGGCCCGGATGAGTACTTCCTCCCCCATCGGCCCTGCAGAGGTCAGGAACCTCGCCGGGAGACCCCGGAGGAGCCGGGCAGTCTCCTCTGCCCTCCGGGGGGCCCGGGGCTGCGCTCCCCGCCTGATTGCCTCTGCCACGAGGCCGTCTGTCCCCTTGAGACCGACTGCACCCCCCATGCCGGCCACAGGATTGACGAGGAAACCCACCGTGTGCATGAAAATACCCGGGAAGGTGTTGGGAGAAAAATCTCATGATTCTTTCCCCGTCATTGGCCCCCCCCGAAGATAAATCGGTGCAGGCACCGTCAGGGGGAAAAAAGGTGCCTGGTCCGGATGGTCCCTTCTCTTCAGTCGTGGCCACCGACTTTTGGGATACGGGCGAGGGACTCCCGGATGAGCTGGTCGGGATACTCGTAGTCCACGAGCTGGCCTGCGTAATAAGCATCGTAGGCAGACATGTCGAAGTTCCCGTGGCCCGAGCAGTTGAAGAGGATTGTCTTCTCCTCCCCGCTCTCCCTGCACCGGGCAGCCTGGTCAATGGCAGCCTTCACAGCATGCGAGGCTTCCGGCGCGACAATGATCCCTTCCGTCCGTGCAAACACCTGGGCTGCATCAAAGACTTCAGTCTGGTGGTAAGAGATAGCCCTCATCACGCCGTCGTGGACGAGGCGCGAGACGATGGGGGAGTCTCCGTGGTACCGGAGGCCTCCGGCATGGATGGAGGGCGGCACGAAATCATGCCCGAGGGTAAACATCTTGAGGAGGGGTGTGAGACCTGCGACGTCCCCAAAGTCGTAGGTATAGAGACCCTTCGTGAGAGTCGGGCACGATGCCGGTTCCACGGCTATGATGTCGATATCCCGGTGGGTCCCCTTGAGCTTATCCCCCGCAAAGGGGAAGGATATCCCTGCAAAGTTCGATCCGCCACCCACGCACCCGATCACCACGTCCGGGTACTCATCGACCGCGGCGAGCTGTTCCCGGCATTCCTGGCCTATCACCGTCTGGTGAAGGCAGACGTGGTTCAGGACCGACCCCAGGGAATAGTTCGTGTTGGAATGGGTTACAGCATCCTCGACCGCCTCGGATATTGCAATGCCCAGGCTTCCCGTGGTCTCGGGGTCTTTCTCGAGAACCGCCTTCCCCGCTTTCGTCTTCGTGCTGGGGCTCGGGATGCACTCGGCACCCCACACCTGCATCATTGACTTGCGGTACGGTTTCTGGGCATAACTGGAACGGACCATGTAGATCGTGCAGGCAAGACCGAATATCTGGGTTGCGAAGGCAAGGGCAGACCCCCACTGTCCTGCCCCTGTCTCTGTCGCGATCCGCTCGATGCCTTCCTTCATGTTGTAGTATGCCTGGGGGACGGCAGTATTGGGCTTGTGGCTTCCCGGCGGGCTCACGCCCTCGTACTTGTAGTAGATACGGGCAGGTGTCTTGAGGTACTTCTCAAGCCGATAAGCCCGAAAGAGCGGACTTGGTCTCCAGAGCCGCAACACATCCTGCACGTCCGCAGGGATGTCGATGAACTTGCGATCACTCATCTCCTGGCGGATCAGTTCCATGGGAAAGATGGGACGCAGGTCATCCGGGACGAGAGGTTTTCCCGTGGCCGGGTGGAGGGGAGGGTCAAGCGGCGAGGGGAGGTCGGCCAGGATGTTGTACCATCGACGGGGCATGTGGTCTTCGTCAAGGAGGATCTTCGTTTGCATGCACTCAAATGCGTTTTGTATAAATATATACATTGTTGAACATGTATGGATTCCAATGGATGAGTGTGAGGCACAAACCCTGCTCAGCCCCCGCGGGTCGGGAGCTGGTCGCCGGGGACATAGCAGGTTTCTTCCCGGGAGGCATGAGAACCGGGACCGGTTTTTCCCGGGGGTTTCATTCCCTCTCCCGATGAACAACCCTTAACTCATTCCCCTGCTGACACTATTCTCCCAGCGCACGAGACCGGCCTGGTCTCTCATTACCAGGGAGGATGATGCAAGACCAAATAGCTCCAATTCCGGGAATCGCCCTGCCCGCCCCTGTCAATGACCAGTGGGACTACCTCCTATCGACGATCTGGAACCAGATGCTCCACCTCGTCCTCTGCCTGGACGGTCGCCTCGACGAGGAGAAGCTCCCGGTTGCCATGCGTGCCGTCATGGATGCAGAGCCGGTCCTTTGCAGCCGCTTCGTTGAATCCGAAAAACCCTCCTGGGAGGCCCTTCCTCCTCTCCCCCCTGAATCTTTCTTTTCCCGCGTTTCCGACCCCGATCCGGGAGGGGTCCTCCCTGGTGTCCTCGTGCGCCAGCTTGATGCCCGCCGTGGCCCCCCGGTACATCTCACGCTGATCCGGGGTGAGATGGACACCCTCGTCCTTTCCGTCAACCATACTGCTTCTGATGCATACGGGGTCCGGTACGCGGCTTTCCTGCTTGCGCAGGCTTACAGGGAAGGCGTACTTCCTGCAGGCCTCCTCTCGCCCTGCCGGCATGAAAGGGACCGCTCCTTTTCTCCCCTCCTTCTTGACCTCCCGGAAGCGGTAGTCAATGCAGCAAAAGAGGCCTGCGGCGACCAGGCTGCCGTGTGGGGCATTCCCTGCGGGAAGGGGCCGTGCAGGAGACCATCTTACGAATTCCGGACCATCGACCGCGACCTCTTTCGGGACATACGTTCCTGTTCGCGCGCGTGCGGCATGACCATCAACGACCTGTTGCTCGCCAGTTTTTTCGTGGCGGTGTCAAGGGAGATCCCCCACGAAGAAGACGGACTTTACCCCGTCCTCACCTCCGTTGACCTCCGTCGCCTCGTGCCCAGTGCCCGCACCGCACCGGTCGCAAACCTCTCGGTTGCCTTTGAAGTACATCTTTCCGCGAATCTCTCCCGGTCCTTCCCCCTCCTCGCGAAAGAGGTTCACGGCGTGATGGAAAGAAAAAAAAGGCTCCGTGCCGGTATAGGGGCAGCAGTCCGGCTTGAAGAGCTGTTCGGTGCCGCCGGCTTTCATGCAGTGCGAAAATACCTGGAGGAGGAGAGGCGGAAAAGTGAGACCATGGGGTACCCCAAGAATCCCTTCTTCTCCAATACGGGTATCATCCCGCAGGAATGTGGTGACTTTGGAGGGGTCCGGGCGGTCCACGCCTTCATGGTCCCCCCGGTCGACTATCCCCCCGGCTTTTCGGTGGCCGCAAGCACGTTCCAGGAGCGCCTCACCCTCGCTTCCGGTTTCTGCCGGGACTGCCTGTCGGAAAATACTGTCAGGAGAGTCCTCTCCTGTATGGAGGAATCGCTCGAAAACTTTGCCCGGCGCCCCTGATCCCGTTTCCGGGGTGGTCTGCTTTCCCCCGGCACGTCACCTGCCCCCCTTTTCCAGGGTCAGGATCCGAGCGTCCCTCTCTCCCGTGCGGTAAATCGCAAAACTAGGGACACCCGTGAGGTACCCGCAGACTTCCCCCGGGTTGACGCAGACCGTGGACTCCCTGCGGGAGACAGAAGCCGTATGGGTGTGGCCACTGACCACGAGGTCATACCTGCCACTCTCCCTGCACCATGCGAGGAGGTCCCTCTCATGGCCATGGAGGAGTGCGACACGTTCTCCCTCAAACGTGAGTTCGACAAAATATCCCCGTATATCGACTGTCTTGCTCTCCCGGCAGCGAGCCTCGAGGAAAGGGCGATCGCCATCATTGTTGCCAAATACACCGATGACCGGGGCAGGGATCCTCGCCAGTTCCGGGATCACAAAGGGCGCGATGTAGTCACCGGCATGGAGGACAACATCAGCCTCCAGGCGGGTGAGCATCTCCACCACGCTCCTGATGTGGGGAATGTGGTCATGGGTGTCTCCCATGATCCCAATCAGCATTGGAGATCTCCTCCCACCTGATTCTGCCTTTCCCCCTCATAAAGGGAAGTCTTATTTTTCCCGGCAGGGAATCCTGTTGGCATGACGCGCACCAGGGATGGCGATTGGGTTTTCTGCGGCCTTGAGCAGGCAATCGAGGGTAATGACCGTGTCACACGGCGCAGGCTCCTCTCCCGGCTAGTGCAGTTCCTCTCTTCCACGGACTCTGCCGCACCGGCTTTCATCTCTGGTGGCGGTGTCCGGCTGCTCCTCGCCGCAGCGCTTGACAGGGACGAGGAGGTGCGTATCCCTGCCCTGAACGCCCTCTCCTGGTTGGTCGATGCCGGATACGCAGAAGATATCGTGAGTGCCGGGGGGCTCCCCCTCCTCCGTGGACTCCAGCAGGACGAAGCCCTCCCTGTGCGGCAGGTGGCAAGCCGGATCATGGAGAGACTGGGAAAGGTCTAAAAAAACTGCCCTGCAGACACCCCGCCCCCGGCGGGTGATTTCTCCGGAGCCTGCCGGCCTGAGGGCAGGGGTGTACTATAAGAGGGACGAGGCAGTGATCCTTGCTTCATGCACATGAGGATCGGCGGAAAGGACACCGGCAGTGCCGATGACCGGTGGATGGGGGTCATCAACCCTGCGACCGGCGAGGAGATTGACCGCGTCCCGGAAGGAACACTCTACGAGGTCGATGACGCTGTCAGGGCAGCTGAGGAGGCATTCCCTGCCTGGGCGGCCAGGACTGCCCGGGAGAGGGGTCTTGTCCTCCTGCGGGCTGCCTCCCTCGTCCGGGAACGCCACCATGACTTCGCCCGCCTCCTGACCAGTGAACAGGGAAAACCCCTCCGCGAGTCCACGGACGAGATCAGGGGTTTTGCCAATGTCCTTGAATATTACGCGGAAATATCCGGAACCCTCCGGGGGGAGTTTATCTCCCTCGGCCAGGCCGGCAGTGCCATCGTGACGCATGAACCTCTCGGTGTCTGCGGGGCAATTATTCCCTGGAACATGCCCGCCCTCCTGATGGCATGGAAGGTCGCTCCCGCCCTCCTTGCCGGCAACACGGTGGTGTTCAAGCCTGCGTCACGGACTCCCCTGACAAGCGGTTCCCTGACGCGAATCATGGAAGAAGCCGGGCTTCCTCCCGGCGCCCTCAACATTGTGACCGGGCGGGGAGAAGTCGTGGGGGAGGCCATTGTGCGGCATCCCGGGATCAGCAAGGTCTCCTTCACGGGGGACGTGGAGACGGGTGCCCGGGTCCGGGAACTCGCGTCAGGGTCTTTCAAGGAGGTGACGCTTGAGCTTGGGGGCTCAGACCCCATGATCGTCTGGAAGGACGCAGACATTGACAGTGCCGTTGCAGGCGCGCTCCGCGGGAGGTTTTACAATGCAGGACAGACGTGCACTGCAGTCAAGCGGCTGTTCGTTCACCAGGCCATCGGTGCAGAGTTCCTCAAAAGGCTGAAGGCCCGGGTCGAGGGACTACGTATCGGGAATGGCCTTGACCCGGGTGTCGACATGGGACCCCTGTGCGGCGAAACCCAGCGGGACACTATTGCAGCCCTCGTCGAGGACTTAAAACTCAAGGGACAGGGGAGAGTGGTGACCGGGGGAGAACCCCTCCGCGGGCTACCTTTTGACAGGGGATTCTTCTATGCCCCAACCCTCGTCACCGATGTGCACCCCGGCTCACCACTCCTGCAAAGGGAGGTCTTTGGCCCTGTCCTCCCCGTGATGTGCGTCCCTGACCTGAATACCGCTATCATGCACGCCAACGAGACCCGCTACGGGCTTGGGGCTTCGGTATGGACACGCGATATCGAGGTTGCGCGGGAGGTCTTCTCCCGTGTCCAGGCCGGCATCGTCTGGGTGAACCGTCACCTCACCCTGCCACCAGAGGTCCCCTTTGGGGGTGTGAAGTCGTCCGGCATCGGGCGCGAGAACGGATCACGGGCCCTCTATTCCTATACGCGGGAAAAAACCCTCTCCATCAGCCATTGAACGGAAGTGTGACTGGGGAGAGACTTGATGTATCCTGCCACCGTATGACTGTTCCGGTGGAAAAACAATGACAGGCGAACAGATGCTTCGGATAACCGCAGATGAACTGGACAGGCTCCTTTCCCCCTCCCACGTAATGGGACAGGCCGTTGACCTCGGTGACAAGGCAGTCATTGCCGTCACGGAGTTTGGATTTGGTATCGGGGCTGGGGGCGGAAAGGGAAAGGATGGCGAGGGGGAGGGGAGCGGGGGCGGTGGAAAGATCGCTCCCGTTGCACTCGTTCTTGTCTACAAGGACGTGAAAGGACCTGATGGTATCCAGGTACTCTCGTTGAACCGCGATAACCCCGTTGCCCAGGTCATTACAGCCCTCTCCGAATCGCTGGCTCCCCAGGTGATAAAGGCCATAAAAGCCATGTCGGAAAAGAAGGACACGGGAAAAGGGGACTGAAGCGGGGATATTCCCGATGGACGTTGCGTGGGCTCTCGCGGCCACCGCCATTATCCTTGCTACAATCCTTCTGGGACTTGGCCTCTCCAGGGCACCCCTCTACATCAGGGTGTCCCTGGAATGGGGTGGTCGCACGAGGCATTGCTCTGTCTCCCTCACCTGGCTGGGTGTCGGGGTCAGGGGGATGCTCTCTCCCGGGGTCTGGGGTCTCTTTCCCGTTTTTGCCGGAATGCGTGTCCCCTTCCCGCTCAAGGGACTGATTTTGCGCATGTCCCGGGCGGGAGGACCAAAAACCCCCGGTGGCGGGAAAGGGGAAGGAGGGTTCCTCCCCGCGTTGAGTTTTGCAATTGCCCATGGGCCCGGACTCCTTCTCCTTCTCCAGCATTTTTTACGGTCTCTTTGCATCCGGCACCTGCGCTGCAGGGCAGTCGTCGGGCTCTCCGACCCGGCGGGGACCGGCATCCTGTACGGCTATTTCTGGGCATTGAAATCCCTCCTCGTTCAATTCCCCTCCGTCTCCCTTGTCGTGACCCCTGATTTCACCCGGGAGAGGCTGGAGGGAGAGATTAATGCAGAGGTCCTGGTTGCACATCCCCTGGACCTCCTCGTCCGTGGTCTTTTGGCATCCCGGGCGGGGGGAGTCTTCTCCGGGGCGTTCCGGGAGAGAGGAAGGTTCTCATGACCCCTTCAGAGTCCCTCTGCACGAGCCCGGTCCTTCGTGTGGGAGACAGGTTGTTCCTCGTCATTTGCAGGCAGGAAAGAATCCACTGGGATTGCGGGTGTATCGGGAGGTGCAGACCGGTTGCGCTGGTCGTCGTCGAGGACGGGCAGTGTTTCACAGTAGGACTGGAGAGAGCCCTCCGGCCCGACGAGATCCCCCCGCTAGTGGAAAGAGCCTGTGGACTGGGCATCTGTCCCTGACTGCACCGGTCCCCGGGCATCTCTCCTAGGCCATGGACAGTGCACCCGGAGTATTGGCAAGGAGAACGCGTCTGCGTTTTTGATCAGGGTGGTATGGGGCCACAATGCATCAGTTCCATTCGGGGGAAAAATGGGGCGGGCTTTTTCCATTCACTCGTGCCGTAATGCCTCGATCGGGTTGAGGTTGGACGCTTTCCAGGCCGGATAGAAACCAGAGAGGATACTCGTCCCGATACCGAATACAATACCATAGACAATGTACACCAGGCTTGAGGGAACGAAGAGGTACTTCGTGGTCTGGAGCATCACGAGGCTGACAGCATACCCCCCAAAGATACTCATGATCCCCCCAAGCAGGCTTCCGATGAGGCCGAGGATAAGTGCCTCGAAGAGGAACATGCTCCGGACCTCTTTCTTGAGCGTCCCGATGCTCCTCAAAATCCCGATCTCCTTGATCCTCTCTGTCACGGACATCATCATGATGTTGAGGATGCTCACCCCTGCCACGATAAGTGAGATGCCCCCGATTGCCGTTGTGAAAGTCGAGATGCGGCCGAACGTATCCAGGATCGTCTCGAGGATTGCCTTTGTATCAATCACGTCAACAACGGTCTCGCGGCGGTTGAGCTGCTTCTCGATGACCTCCTTTGTCGCCTCGATGCGGGAGAGGTCGCGGACTTTCACGATCACCATGTCGTACCCCGTCTGGGAAAACGCCTGCTGGTACCACTTGTCCTCGACGACGATACCAAAATCAGGGTTGATGTCAAAGCCCATCCCCCTCTCCTTGATGATCCCGACGACGCGCAGGGTCCCCTTGTCCTTGATCGTGATCCGGGAGCCCACCCGGAGGTTGTTCTCCCGTGCGAACTTGGCCCCTGCCATTGCCCCTGAACTGCCCCGCAGGTAGGAGCCCTCCTCGACCTCGAGGAGGAGGGGGATGTCATCGGGACGAAGGCCATAGACCACGCCAAACGCGTCCTCCGTCCCGATCTTCATCCGCGCACTCCCGGAATAGACCGGGATGGCACTGTCTGGTGCAACGGCCCTCCTGATCTGTTCCAGCTGCCGGTCTGTGATGAGGTCCTTTGTCGTTGCTATTGCCGGGCCCCTCATTCCTCCCCCCGTATGCGGTGTCACGATCACGCTGTCACCGACGGTGGAGAGGCTGTCGGATATCGCGAGGACAAGGCTGTTGCCAAGGATGCCCATCGAGACGATGGCCGTCACCCCGATGACGATCCCAATGACAGCAAGGAGCGAGCGGAACCAGTGGATCTTCACGTTCCGTTTTGCAAATTCAAAGAACAAGGATACCTGCATGGATCATCCTCCAGAATGGGAACAATTCCCCGGCAAACCCTGCTCCTGACTTTGGTGCGCCAGCACTCAGGGACTCTCCCCTCACGCGATCGGAAGGGACGGAAACGTCTGGAAACCCCATCCTCACACTATCCTCCCGTCCACGATACGGATTGTCCGGTGGGCGTACCGGGCAATATTCGGGTCATGGGTCACCATAATGATGGTCTTTTTCCTCTTTTCGTTCAGGTCTTTTAAGAGCTCCATGATGGCAGACCCTGTCTTGGTGTCAAGGTTGCCTGTCGGTTCATCGGCAAGGAGTATCTCGGGATCATTGACGAGGGCCCGGGCAATCGCGACCCGCTGCTGCTGGCCCCCCGAGAGTTCGGCAGGTTTGTGCGAATAGAGGGCCGGATCGAGGTCCATTGCTTTGAGGACTTCGACGCAGTACTCCGTGCAGAACCGGTTGCCGGTCTTGAGAACCAGGGGGTATTGCACGTTCTCGAGGGCCGAGAGGAGGGGGATCAGGTTGAACTGCTGGAAGATGAACCCGATGTGGTCCCTCCTGAGCATGGTGAGCTCATCATCGCTCATCGTGCCAACGTCACGGTTCTTTATCTCCAGGTAACCCGACGTCGGGGTATCCAGGCAGCCCATGAGGTTGAGGAGTGTCGACTTGCCCGAGCCTGACGGCCCCATGATGGCAATGAAGTCCCCGGGCTCAACCGAGAGACTGACGTGGTCGAGTGCAACGACATCGCCCCCTGGAAGGGAATAGACCTTCACCACGTCCCGGAAGAGGATAATGGGATCCGGATCGGGTGACTCCCTCATCCCTTTCTCCAGGAATGCCAGATGACAGTCCCGATGACGGCAGCGCATGCAATAATTACTCCCACCAGCGGGAGGAACGGCCTCTCTCCCTTCTCTTCGGCGGGGCTGCGGGCCGGGATGTCCACGAGGGCTGTCGCCGTGTAGAGGTTTCCATCGGCATCCTTGTGGCTGATCAGGAGGGGGACCGTCGTCCTCTCTCCCTCGACGGTGAAAGTGACCTCAAATCCCGAGAAATCATCTGGTTGCAGTGTCCCGACGACGTACTGCCGGTAGGGATCCGCGGGGACTGCGCCTTCCCCCGTCGTGATCACGACGGCGTTTGCTGCCTCGAGGCCGGCATTGGTCACATCTCCCGTGAGGGTATAGCGGCTGCCGGACCTCTCGACAACGACATTGGAGACGAGGAGCTCGGCCTGGACCTTGCTCTTCCCCACATCGATCGGGATCGAGATCGTCTCGGTATGGGCATTCATGCCATTGTAATAGTCCACGTGGAATGCAACGACGGTTGACTCTGATGGCGTCAGGGAGAACGAGACCTTCTGGGCCTGGTCCGGGGCAAGCATCCCGATGAAGAAGCGGGTGGGGGTTGCTTCGATTCCGTCTCCCGTGGGATACACCGTGACACCCGAGACCGCGTTATCACGGGGATTCCCAATGAGGATCTCCACGGTATCCTTCTTTCCCCGGGTAAACGTATCGGGCTTCGAGAGGACGGAGACCGAGAGTGGCTGGTCCTGGACCTGGAGTTTGACGGGATACCGCAGGTACCCTGCGTCCCTGAAGTCCATCGAGAATGTCGGGTAGTATATTCCCTCGGGGACGTCAGCCCTGACCGTGAACGTGAAACTCATCCGGTTTCCTGCTCCCAGGTACTGGGTCGTGTCATACGAGTGGGACTCGACACGTATCGACTCGTCGTAGAGGGTGACCCTCCGGATAGCGACGCTCTGGGCCCCGTTATTGATAACCTCAACCGTGATCGTCCCCGTGTCACCGACCATGAATACCTGGGGCCTGATTGTGACGTTTGTGACCATGACCTGGGCTGCTGCGTTCTGGCTCTGTTCGACCGCTGAGACGGGGAGAAGGATCACCAGGACTGCCAGCAGGATGAAGACTCGACGGGTACTCCTCATGGTATCAGGATCCCCCTGTGAACGGAATGCCGCCGACGAGTGTGACGAGGAGGTAGACGATCATTGCCCCGACAGGTACAAGGACGGTGACAGCGGCCTCGCGGGTCCCGATCCTGCGGGCGTGACGGACACCGAATATCCAGATGTTTGCGCTCCAGACGAGGAAGAGCACGGAGAGTGCCACGGATACCTGGGAAAATTCCCGCATGGCAGGGTCCTGCATCAGTTCCCCGATAGCCTTCTGGACAACCGCCGGATCCTCGAAATTCCGGATAACCGGAACCGTGACCCGGGGCAGGTAGGAGAGGAGGGAGAGGGCCGAGATCACGCTCCCGATAATGACCGGGACGAGGCCATACCCCGTGACTGCCAGGGTCCCGGAAAATGTACCGCTTCCCCCCAAGATCCTGGAGATGACAAAAAAGATACCGGCCATGAGGACCCACCATATGAGGATGAAGCCAAAAAATGCCGGAATGGAGCCCATGAGCCCCATGAACATTCCCATTCCCTCCCCGGCCGCCGTGCCGGAAAACATCTCTGCATAGAGCCCGGACATGGCATACCCCGTTATCGCAGAGATGATGCCACCCACTATGGCAATGAGAGCAGGGACCTTGAGATCAGGTTCTTTCCCCTCCATCGCAGCAAAAAAACGTGCAGGCCGGATGAGGAGGTCGAGTACATTCTTCATGGTATAGCATATCTCTTTGCGAGTATATGCTCTTCTCCCCGGAGGAACACCATCCTGCCGGCCGTCAGGGCACTGCCAATCCCGGGGCCCTATAAAAACTCCTTTCTCCAGAATATGACAATTCCAATTGCAGAGAGCACAAACGAAAGCACCATCGTGAAGAGGAACGCATAGGGTGTGTCCTGGAAGGGCAGCTCGACGTTCATGCCGTAGATACTTGCAATGAGCGTGGGTATCATGAGGATGATGGTGACCGTCGTCAGGAGCTTCATGATAACGTTGAGGTTATTGGAGATGACCGATGCAAAGGCATCCATCATGTCAGAGAGGATGCTGCTGTAGATATTTGCCATCTCGAGTGCCTGCTTGTTCTCGATGGTGATGTCCTCAAAGAGATCACGGTCGTCCTCGCTCATCTTGATGCACCCGGTTGCATGGAACTTTTCGAGCATGAGGGCATTGGACCGCAGCGACGTCACGAAGAAGACGAGGCTCTTTTCCAGGTTCAGGAGGTGGATGAGCTGCTCGTTCTTGAGAGCCCTGTAGAGCGCCCTCTCGACGTGCGTCGTCATCCGGTTGATGTCCCGCAGGTACCGCATGTAGAGGAGGGTGTTGCGGTAAAAGAGCTGGAGAATGAACCGGTTCTGGTTCCCGGTTGAAAAATTCTTGACTTTCCCCGCAATGATCTCCCCGAGGAGGTCCACCTCGGTGAGGCAGACTGTGATGATGATGTTCCGGGAGATGATAATGCCAAGGGGGAGCGTTGTGTAGGGGATATCCGCCCCGGCGGGCTCCCGGTGAGGCGTGCGCAGCACGATGAGGATACTCCCCTCTTCCCGCTCCACGCGGGCCCTCTCGTCCACGTCGAGCGGATCGGTGAGGAAGTCAGGGGGGATGTTGAACCAGGAGACGATCTCTTCTATCTCCTGGGGACTGGGGTTGACAATATTGACCCACGACCCGCTCTCATAGGTGGTGACCTGTTGCAGCCCTTCCGTTGTACTTCTGTAAATCGTGCGCATGAACCCCCACCACCTGGCCAGGGCCGCAGGAAGGATCCCCTGTTTTCGGATTCGAAAGGCAATCGGCCCATTTTTCCCTTCTGCCAGTCCTGCAGTCTGAATATCTCCCTTCCTGCTCGTTTCATCCTGAACACAAAATATCTTTCGATCGCCTCACGAAAAAGAGCAAGGAATAAAGGTATTTTTTTCAAATATCAACCACTCTGTTCCACTTTTTCGAGTTCTCCCCTGCCTGCTCCGGAAAGTGCAGAGAGATTCCCTCCAGCCGGGGTGAGTGTCACGAGGAAGCGTGGCGTGATGTCGATTTCTATCGTTGCATTCTCAAGGGAAAAATCAAGGACGTGGCCCCCTGCCTTCCTGTCATCTGTGATATAGTGGAGATGGAAGCCGGGGACATTCAACCCCTCGAATGCCCCGGGGAACCAGAACCCGACCACCGTGCCACGGGTCTTTTCAAACACAAAGACTGACTGGTTCCTGACGGCGTCCACGAGCCGTGGGTAAGGTTCTTCCTGGGGGGGTACGCTCCGGGCCCGGACAGAGGGGAACTCTCCCCGGATCTTCACCGCATAGATCTGGTCTTTCGAGGGCAGGAAGACCTCCGCCTGGCGGCAAAAGTCTGTGAAATTGTCGGCCCGGGCAAGGGAGATGGTCATGTCGGTTTCAAAGAACGTGACTGTTGCAAACGGCGCTGTCATCTCATCCCTCACTGCCCGGACGGCCCCGTCTGACGTGACCTGGAAATACTTCCCGTCCAGGGCAACCATCTCCCCGTCAAGGTGATCAAACGTCCCGATACCAAAGTCCCCGTGCTTTGTAATCTCCCCAAAAGGTGTTACCCCTCCAAAACCGCCTTCCATGAGCGTGCCGATCGTGGAGACCTGGAAGAGGATATCCGGGTCTGCCCTTTCACCGCCTGGAAATGCAAACCATGTCCCTGCGGCACCGACGACTACTCCGCAGAACACGCAGAGGAGGACGAATGTACGATCCCTCATATCTCACTCACACCCCCACCGTCCCTTCTGCCCTTCTCTCCTTCCACCTGCCGCCTCCATCCCTGGTGTTCCCGGCACCTTCGGCGTCATACCCCTGCACCGCGGCAGGCAGGCAATCGAGAACGGGGATGAGGCCCGAGAGGTGCAGGTTCATCACCACGGCCCCGACGACCTCCTCCCGGCGTGCACCCGCGTCCCGGGCCATGCTGGCGTGAAAAAAGACACCCCTGGGGTTCCTTTGGGCTGTCTGGATGGCGATGTTGAGGAGATGTTTCGTCTTTGCGTCTGTCCAGTCCCCCCTCCGTATGGCTTCGAGGAGGTCATCGAATGCCCGGGCGATCTCAGGCGCTTCCCGGAGGAGAGATTCCATCGGGTTAGGGTCCATACAGGACCTAAAGGTCGGCAAGAAGACTAAACTTTTCCCCCTCCACGGAAGAGTCCCTCCTCCTCCCATGCCCGGATCCGGTCCCACAGGATGTCCCGCAACCTCCTGAACCCTTCCTCCACCTCACCGGGACTGCCGGAGAGGTCATGGGGGTCCGGGAGGATCTCCCGTATGACCCTGCGGGCGCCGGGCAGGCAGTCCGGGTTATCCCAGTGGCCCAGGATAACGAGCACGTCAAACGCGCCGGGCGGGAGTGCCCCGACACCCTTGGAGTACTGGGAAGAGATGTCAATCCCCCGTTCCGCCATGACCCTGATCGCAACCGGGTTGATCACGGAGGGTCGTTCCCCCGCGCTGAAGACCTCGCAAGCCGGGATCAGAACCCTGGCTATTCCCTCTGCCATCTGGGACCGTCCCGCATTGCGCGAGCAGACAAAAAGTACCCTCGTGGGCATTCCTCTATCCACCCTTTTCGTGCAATCCCGGCTCCCGCTGCACGCCGGTCAGGATTCCGGGAAAAAGACCTCCTCGTCTTCCCTTCTCCAGGCGGGGTCCACTATCGCGAAAAAGACGAGAGGGACATTTCCCGTGTTCTCCAGCCACTGGACAGCCCCGGGGGGGGACCAGGACCACGCTGCCCTCCCCGACCTCCTCGTTCTCGCGATCGACATGCATCCGGCCCCTGCCGGCGATGATGCAGGTGACCTCTGTCGATTGACGGAGCCTGTGGGGGAGAGTCGATTCCCCCGGGAGGACGATGGCGTGGGCAATGCTGGGTCGGAACGGGACCCAATGACTTTCCCTGTACGGATGGACAAGTTCGCAAAGGAGTGATCCATCCCCTGCACGCTCTCTCACGCACCCGGCAACGTGCCTGTGAAACATAGGGGTACGTGCGCAGGATCCCTGGATAAAGCCTCCGTATCCTTCCTTCTCCGCGGATATGACGTGATTCCCAAGAGATCACAGATGCGATTGCCTGGTCACGAACACGATCCGGCCGGCTCGTGGATCCGAATGGATATTTCAGGCAGAAACAGCCCTGTCCGGGTTTTTTTGAAACCTGGATCCCGGAAAATGGGCCTGGGGCATGCGGCTTCTCCCGGCAAAAAACCACGTGATTTTGTTTGATACGCGGGCACATGCATTCATGAAAATGGCACAAACTATTTCGATTAAAAAAAAAGAGCAGAATGGTGACTTGAAATTTTGACCTCATTCTCGAAGGCTTTCACGTCGCCCTGCGTATCCTCCGGACTGCTTCTTTCAGATTCTCCATCGAGGTCGCATAGGAGATGCGTTCCCATCCCGGTGTATGGAATGCTGACCCGGGGGTCACGGCAACGTGCAGGTCTTCGAGCCACCGCCGTGCCACTTCCATGTCATCACCCTCCACTTTCAGGTAGGCGTAGAACGCACCGTCCGCGGGAGCCACCGTGTATCCCATCAGGAGGAGTTCCTGGACCAGGTAATCCCTCCTCCTCTGGAATTCTTTTCTCATGACCTCGACGCAGGACTGGTCACAGGTGAGGGCAGCGATACCCCCGTACATGGCAAACGTCGTGGGATGGCTCACGGAGTGCTGCTGGACCTTGGACATCTGGCGGATGATCGGGAGGGGGGCAACGGCGTACCCCAGCCGCCACCCCGTCATGGCATACGCTTTCGAAAACCCATTGATGGTGATGGTCCTCTCGGCCATGTCACCCAAAGAGGCGAGTGAGACGTGTTTTTTACCGTAGATCAGCTTCTCGTATATTTCGTCCGAGAGGGCGATGAGGTCAAAATCCGTGCACATGTCTGCAATGGTCCGCAGGGACCCTTCGTCAAGGACGGCCCCCGAGGGATTGGACGGCGAGTTGATGACCACCATCTTGGTCCGGGGGGTGATCCTCTCGAGGATGCTGTCATCGACCTGGAAGGTCCGCGTGTTGAGAGGGTGGTGGATGGGTCTTCCCCCGGCGATCATGACGCAGGGTTCGTACGAGACCCAGGCGGGATCAAGGATGATCACTTCATCCCCGGGGTTGAGCACCGCCTCCATCGCGTCGTAGATGGCGTCCTTTGCGCCACAGGTGACGATGACCTGGTCGGGAGTGCAGGAAAAACCGTTGTCGCGGGAGATCTTGGACGCTATCGCGTCGATGAGTTCCGGGATACCGTTACTCGGGGCATAGTGGGTCTCCCCTGCCTCGAGGGCCCTGATACAGGCATCCTTGATGTGCTGGGGGGTATCAAAGTCAGGCTCACCAATGGAGAGGGAGATGACGGGGACCCCCTTCTTTTCCATCTGCCGGGCAAGGTTTGAGATCTCGAGAGTTGCCGACGGCGGGATGCCGGCAAGCTTGCGGGAGAGCTCCCTCATTTGAACCGCTGGACCATCTTGACTGCGGATTCGACTGCTCTTCGTGCGTAATCGATGCGCTCGGTCGCCTCAAGGCGGGTCATTCCGGGACCGGAGATGCCGAGGGTCACGGGCTTTTCATACTCGAGGGAGAGGTCGATGATCTTTCGCGCCGCGTGCTGAACCACGATCTCGTCGTGCTGGGTCGCGCCCTCGATGACGCACCCGATCGTCACGACCGCATCGACGTTTCCTTTCTTGAGCATCTTCTTGACCGCGAGCGGCATATCATACGCTCCCGGGACGTACACGCACTCGTTTACCTCGGCTCCGAGGAACGTCGCGTGTTCCCGTGCTTCCACTTCCATCATGTAGGTGATGTCCCGGTTGAACTCCGAGACCACGAACCCGAGACTGATTGCCATATCTTCTCCTAACTATCTCGATGCTGCAGGCTGATAACGATATCCCGGGCACGTCACCGGCGGGCCGGCCGCGCGTCCGGAAAACCCTGGCGCTGTCCGGTGCCTGCCTCCCTGACGAGCTCCTGGGGGTGGAGGATCATCTTGAGAGCATTGACGGCGTGTTCCCGGGTCCGCCTCTCTGCGAGCCAGGCCAGTTCCTGGTCGTCCTTTGCCTCGTCCTCGTGCACGAAGACCTCGATGATATGGGTATTGGTCATGAGCTGGCAGCTGATGAGGCCGAGGGAGGCCTCGTGGGCGCACATCCGGTCCTTCTCCTTCCCGCCTGGCATTCCGAGTGCGATGACGATGTCACACTTCCTCTCCTCGATGAGTTTCTTGCAGGCAACGGGCAGGTCCTTGATCCCCGGCACGGTCACCCTCTCGATTGCCACGCTGGCATTCCTGCGGATCTCATCGGCCGCGATGCTCCCCATGTTGACCCGGGCAAACGTGGTATCGGCAATGCCAACCTTCATCCCAGGACCTCTGCGGCCGCCATGACCCCGTCGCCCTTTTGCTTGAACCCATGCCTGGCGAGAGCAAACTGGACCGCCGCAAGCGTTGCCAGGACTTCAGGGGCAGAAACGGCCCCCATCGTCCCGATACGGAAGATCTTGCCCTTGAGGTGGTCCTGCCCGCCGGCGATCTCGATGCCCATCTTCTTGATCGTCCCGCGGAACGCGCTGTCGTCTATACCAGGGGGGTAGGAGATCGCAGTAGCGGTATTGGAGTAGGCATGGTCGGCGTCAAGACAGGGGAAGAGCGGGAGCCCCCACGCCCCTGCAGCGGCCCTGACGGCATCGGCCAGCCGGCGATGGCGGGCAACCCGTGCCTGCAGGCCCTCTTCTTCCATGATCAGGCACGCCTCCCGGAGTGCGAGGAAGAGGGGGACTGCAGGGGTATAGGGCGTCTCCATCAGCTTTCCGGCAGCGCTCTTCCTGTACGCGGCCAGGTCGAGGTAAAAGGGTCGCGGTTCCGTCATCCTCTCCCAGGCCCTCCCGCTCACGGAGATTGCCGAGAGGCCTGCCGGGGCCGCAAGGCACTTCTGTGACCCGACCACCACCACGTCGGCACCCCACTCGTCTGCCCGGACCTCGTCTCCGCCGACCGATGTGATCCCGTCCATCACAAAGAGGGCATCGTACTTCCGGCAGAGACCGCCGACCTTCTGAGCGGGGTTCTTGATCCCTGCAGACGTCTCGTTGTGCACGAGGGTGACCATCTCTGCGCCCCCCTCGAGTGCCTCTTCCAGGCGCCCAAGGTCAAGGGGTGTCCCCCACGGCGAGGCGACCTCCACGGCGCTGCCATACCGCTGCGATATCTTATAGAGTCTTTCCCCGAACTTCCCGTTCACCAGGCATGCGATCTTACGGCCTCGCCCGAAGTTACCGACGGCGGCCTCCATTGCAGCGGTACCTGATCCGCTGACCACGAAGAGGTCATTCCTTGTCCCGAATGCCTCCCGGAGGACACGCACGCAGTCCCCGTAGACCGTCGAGAACTCCTGTCCCCGGTGGTTGATCGCCTGCCGCACCATGGCTGCCCGGACGCGTTCCGGCATGGGTACCGGCCCTGGCAGCATCAGGAGAGGTTCTTTTTCCATAAAAACCAGCCCATAGTATTTTTATAACCCCGGCATATAAGTGTGGATGGCGAATCCCATGGTTGATGTATCGATTCTGAGCGGATCGGCCTCTGATGCGTCCATTGTCGAGCGGGTCGCGGCAGTCCTGACCGACCACGGAGTCTCATGGGATGCCCGGGTCATCTCTGCCCACCGGGATCCTGACCTCCTTGAAAAATACGTGCGGGAGAGTGATTGCAAGGTCTTCATCGCGGTTGCCGGACTCTCTGCAGCACTCCCCGGGGTCGTTGCCTCCCGCACCGATCGCCCTGTCATCGGTGTCCCCGTGAGCGGGAAACTGATGGGGGGGCTCGATGCCCTCCTCTCCATCGTCCAGATGCCAAAGGGAGTGCCGGTCGCGTGCGTCGGCGTGGATAACGGCGAGAACGCGGCACTCCTGGCCATCCGTATCCTCTCCCTCGGGAAGGTCGCCCACCCCCCGTCGTAGAGTCCCCTCAAAAATGGAGAGAATGGGGGCATTCTTCTGTCTCCCCCCGTTTGACAGGTCAGCCTTCCCTGCCCTCGAAACAGCCTTCTTTTCCAATGAAAATGGCTTCGCCGTTTCCAATATATATGCTCGACCGCACGATGGTCATAGGCGGTTATTCCCCTTTCCCCTTGAAGATCTCCCGGACCAGTTTCACGGCGCAGAGTTCCCCGCACATCGAGCAGGTCTCTGTCTCCCCATCACGCTCATGGATTGCACGGGCGTGGTCACCAAAGAGCGCAAGGGAGAACATGGTCTCCCAGTCGAGTTTCTGGCGGGCACCCGCCATCTGGAGTTCGCGGGGGGCTTTATACCCTTCCCTGTCCCGCGATATGTCCCCGATGTGGGCGGCTATCCGCGCAACCCTCGTGCCCTCGACGATGTCCCCGATACCCGGGAGGGCAAGGTGCTCACTGGGAGAGACCATGCACAGGAAGTCCGCGCCATTCATTGCCGCGACTGCCCCCCCAATGGCAGAGACGACGTGGTCATACCCGGGTGCGATGTCGGTGACGAGGGGTCCAAGGAGGTAGAGGGGTGCATCGTTCGAGAGCTCCTTGATCACCTGGACGTTGGTCGGGACCTGCGGCAGGGGGATGTGGCCGGGGCCCTCGATCATCCTCTGGACCCCTGCGTCGAGGGCTCTCCCGGCCAGCCTCCCGAGAGTCAGGTATTCGACTGTCTTTGCGTGCCTCTCAGCGTCCTGGAGACAGCCGGGCCGCATCCCGTCGCCGAGGCTTGCCACCACCCCGTACTCGGAGAGGATCTCGAGGAGGTAATCGAATTCTGCATACAGCGGGTTTTCCTCGTCCCGCTGCACCATCATGGCCACGTGGAACGCTCCCCCCCTCGATACGACCGGCATGACCCGCGGGTCCTGGTACAGGGAAGAGAGGACTTCCCTGTTGACACCGCAGTGGAGGGTGAGGAAGTCCACGCCGTCCCGGCAGTGCTCCCGTATCACTGAAAAGAGCAGGTCGGCGTCGACATCGGCCGCACTGCCGGCACGACGGACCGCCTCGTACACGGGGACTGTCCCGACCGGGACGTCGAGGGAGAGGAGCATCCGCCGGATAGCGGGGAGATCCCCCCCGGTCGAGAGGTCCATCAGGGTGTCTGCGCCGTTCTCGAGTGCAGCCCGGGCTTTTGCCTCCTCGAGTGCCGGGTCACAGCGCGGCCCCGATGTCCCGATGTTGACGTTGACCTTGACCCGGCATCCCTCCCCAATGCCGCAGATACGGTGGGGCCGCGCGGGGTTCGCGGGGATGACCAGTCTGCCCCTCGCAACCGACCGGGCGGCAACCCGTGGCCTGATCCCCTCTTTCCTGGCCATTTCCTCCACCAGTCCTGGGATACCGGAGAGGCACTCATGGATGAGGCTGGGCATAACAGAGATGTGGGTGGATGATCCTAATTATTCTACCATGCCAGTCCGGTGGATTCCCGGCGGCGGGTTCCTCGGTAACTCCTACCTCGTCGGCGACGTCCTTGTGGATGCCGGGGTCACCCCGACGGGGGTGGAGAGATACAGGGACAGGATCCAGGATATTGTCCTTACCCACTGCCACTTTGACCACATCGCCTACATCAACGAGATTGCCCTGATGTGTAATGCCCGCGTCCATATCCATGGAAAGGACGCGCCGGGCCTCTCCAGCGACACCATGTCGCTTTCACTCCATTTCGGAGCCAGGGCCCCGATGCGCCCACCGGACCGGGTCCTCGCGGAGGGAGACCGGGTGGGAGACCTCCTCGTCATCCACACGCCGGGCCACACACCGGGGAGTATATGCCTCCTGCACGAGGACGAGGGGGCCCTGATCTCGGGAGATACCGTCTTTTCTGATGGCGGGTTTGGAAGGTTCGACTTTCCGGGGGGGAGCCGGTCCGAACTTCAGAACTCCCTTGAACGCCTCGCACACCTGGAGATCGAGGGGCTCTACCCTGGCCACGGGTCCCCGGTGGAGAAAGGGGGAAGACGCCACATCATTGCTGCCCTGGATCTCCTGCGCATGACGTATGATTAAAGGTGCCTACTGCCTGGTCCTCCAAAATCCCCCCTGCAGGGAGCGGGTCGGGGCACTGGGTGAACGGGAATTTGCCGGTGGCTTCCATGTCTACGTCGGGTCGGCAGGTGGGCCGGGGGGACTGGCACGGGTCCTCCGCCACATACGGACTGCGGGAAACGACGCCGCCCGGCCGCGGTGGCATATCGATTACCTCCTCTGCAGCCGGTCCTTCACCCTCGTCAGCGTGCACTGCTTCCCGACGGAGAGGCGTGTCGAGTGCAGACTTGCAGCCCTCCTTTCAGGAGAACCTGTGCAGGGGTTCGGGTGCAGTGACTGCCAGTGCGGATCGCACCTGTTTTACTATCCCGCCTACCCGGGCGGCCAGATTGAGAAAGCCGCAGCGAAACTATCCCTTTCTGTCATTAGCAAAACACTCAAAAACCCGGAGGGAGACTGTTAGTCCATGAGTGTGCTGGGAATCTCAGGGAGCATGAGGAAGAACGGGAATACCTCCCGCCTGGTCAGGGCAGTGCTCGAGCGCTGCGAGAAGGCGGGTATCAAGACCGAGTTTGTCTCGCTTGCGGGAAAGGAGATAAAACCGTGCCTGGGATGCGAGAAGTGCAAGGAGAACGACTGGTGCGTCATTAAAAACGATGACTGGAGCGAGATCATGGAGAAAGTCATGAACTGCGAGGTACTGGTCATCGGGTCGCCGACCTACTACTACGACGTCTGCGGCCACCTCAAGAACTTCATCGACCGGAGTTATTCCCTGTACCACCGCCGGCAGCTGGCCGGGAGGAAAGCTGCTGCCGTCGCCGTCTGTGCCAACAAGGGGGGTGCCCGGACCATCGAGACGCTCGAGGGTTTCCTGAACTCCCACGAGTTCTCGTACCTCGGGTGGGTCCGGGGAAAGGGATACCTGGAAGGGGATATCGAAAAGGACCGGGCTGCGCTCAGGAGGGCAGAGGAGCTGGGAGACAAGATTGTCCAGCTCCTCAAGCCCGGCGACTGATTTTTTCCCGTCTCCTCCGCGATTTTTCCCTCCATCTTTTTTCGCCTGGTCATTCACTCCCCGGGGAGGAGGGTGTAGAGGGTCGATCTCCGGCGGAGTGCCCGGCCGCAGTCCTCGGCAATGCGCTTCATCTCGGCCGGGTCAAGGTAATCGGTCCCGCTCGCGCCGGCGCCCTTGGAGATGCTCTCCTCAAACATCGTCCCGCCCAGGTCGTCACCCCCGGCCATGAGCCCGACCTGCGCCATCTTGAGACCGAGTTTCACCCAAGATACCTGGATATGGGGGATATTGTCAAGGAAGAGGCGTCCGACGGCAATCATGAGGAGGTCTTCCCTCCCCGTCGCCCCTGCCCGCGACAGTCCCCGCTGGTAAAGGGGTGTCCTGTAGTGGATATAACTGAGGGGGACAAACTCGGTAAAACCACCCGTGTCGTCCTGGATCTGCCGGAGGATGGCGAGGTGCTGGACCTGGTCTTCCACCGACTCGCAGTGGCCGTACATGATCGTGGCTGTGGAAGGGATACCGAGGGAATGCGCCTCCCGGATGATCCTCTCCCACTCCGCGCTCGAGATCTTTCCCGGGCAGATGACCGCCCTCACCTCATCGACGAGGATCTCTGCTGCCGTCCCGCAGAGTGACCCGAGGCCCGCGTCTTTCATCAGGGAGAGCATCTCGCGGGTCGAAATGCCGCTCTTCCTTGCCCCGTAGGCCACCTCCATCGGGTTGCTTGCATGGATGTGGACGCCGGGGGCCCCCTCGCGGAGACAGGAGATGATCCCGATGTATGAACCGGCGTCAAAGTCGGGGTGCAGGCCGGAGACCGTGCATATCTCGGTGACCCCGCGGGCACGTGCCTGGGCGGCCTTCTCCCTCACCACCCCGGCAGAGTAATGGTATGTATCAGGGTCACCCGGTTTACGGGAAAAACCGCAGAAACCGCAGGAATTGATGCACACATTGGTGACGTTGATATTCTGGTTGCGGACGTAGGTGACGACGTCCCCGACGACCTCTTCCCGCTTCTCGTCGGCGGCCGCGGCAACCCGCCATACATCCCTCCCCCTTACCTTCAAAAGGGCTGTGGCCTCTCCGGTTGTCAGCCGGTGCCCGGCCAGCACGTCATCGAGGAGGGTCTCGAGGTCTTTGCCGGAGAGTGGCAGGGAGGCTACCATGCTATTGATTGACATGCGTCCTCTGACAGACTGGGAGGACTCACTATATAAAACCCCCCTCCATGACATTGATAGGTCTCCCGCTCGAAGACTGCTCTATGAAGACAGAACGGGTTCCCCTCCGCAACGCGGAGGCGAATGGCTTCGTGGTGCCACTCGGTCCGGTCAACCTCGTCGGCGTCGTGGCAAAGAACGGGATGGTCGGGTGCGGCGCCATCGATGTTGCGGCCCTGGACAGGTTTGGGTACCCTGCTGCCCGCGTGAGGCCGTCGACCGGTCCATCCATCGCAACCATCGATGATTTGCTGGCCGGGATCGTGAAGGAGGCAAATGCTGCCGCACGGAGACGTGGTGTCGGGGAGGGCATGACGGGGAGAGAGGCGCTCGACCTCCTCTCGTGAATCTTTCCTCTCCCTACGCGCCCCCTCGACCTGGAAGGGAATGTTTCCTGCCCTTTTTCATCGCATTCCCCTGCCTATTTGCCCATCGATGCCCCGGGTGAGGAAAGTTCCCACGGCAGAACCAGCCGGTAGGGCAGCTTCTTCATGGAAAGTGATGGGTGTGACCCGTGGGACGCGGGAGACGAATGGCCTCTGCGCCTTCCGTTCCCCTCACTCGTTTTGGCCCTGCAGGCGACCCTGTGCCTGCCAGGCCAGAATTCCTGCAAGTTTCGCTCCTATTTCCCGGAGTGCAACCGCTGCGGGAGACCCATACCGCGTGACGGGAACTCCCTTCCTGACTGCAGCAAGGACTGTGGGGTCGAAGGGGACTTTTCCAAGAAGGGGTATCCCTTCGCCTGCACAGAACCTCTCAATCGTCCGTGCATACCCTTCGTGGAGGTCGGCCCTGTTGATAATTGCATACAGGGAGAGTGAAAAACCGCGCGAGACCGTCACAAGCCTCCTGAGGTCATGCATCGCCGCGATACCCGGTTCCGTTACAATGACCGCGATATCAATCCCGCTCATCGTGGAGATGACAGGGCATCCGATGCCGGGGGGACCATCGATCAGGACGAGATCGTGGTCCCTGACTTCCTTCTGCGCGGCTTTTTTCACCTCGTGGACCAAGAGACCGGAATTACCCGAACCCGGCTTCAACTCCGCGTACACGAGGGGCCCAAGGTCCGTGTCCGAAACGATGATCTCCCCGTCCTGGTTCTCCTGCAGGACAATCGCCTTCTCGGGGCAGATGCCGGCACAGACACCGCACCCCTCGCACCGGACCGGATCGACGGAGAACAGACCCCCGGTCCCGGCCCTGATCGCACCGAAGCGACATGCATGCACGCAGAGCCCGCAGGCAACACACAATTCCTGCTCTATCGTCGCCTTTTTCAGCCCAAAAAAAGGGAGGCGGACCCTCTCGCGTGGCGAGAGGAGGAGGGCAAGATTTGCAGCCTCCACGTCACAATCGGCAAACACCTTCTTTCCAGGCAGGACCTCTGCAAGGGCGCCTGTCATGACGGTCTTGCCGGTACCTCCCTTCCCGGAGAGGACTGCGACCTGTATCATGCCCCCGGCTCACCCCGGCCACTGACCTTCGCAAAGAGGCCAAGAAACAGTTCTCTGATACCGGGAACCCCGTCTGCCAGGAGCTTTCCGTCGTTTGCGAGTTCTGCTATCCGCCTGTCAAAGGGAATCGTCCAGAGAACCGGGATGTTTTTCGAACGACAGAATTCCCGTACCATCCCATCCTCCCCCATGCTCCGGTTGATGACGACACCTGCCGGGACACCGAGGACGTCGGCCACCCCGGCAGCAAGGGAGAGATCGTGGAGGCCAAAGGGCGTTGGTTCCGTGACCAGTACACAGTAATCCGCTCCCTCCAGGGTCTCGACGAGCGGGCATGCCGTTCCCGGCGGTGCATCGCAGATGACGAGCGGGTGACCCCCTGCATAGAGAAGTGCCTCGCGGATGACGCGGGGAGCTGCGACCTCCCTCTCGTTCAGTACACCCGAGATGAGGGTGAGATGACAACGGGGTCGGGAGAATTCTACCCTTCCCACTTCCCTTTTTCTCATCGAGATGGCACCCTGCGGACATGTTATCTCGCATCCCCCGCACCCGTGGCACATCTCAGGGAAAAAGAGATTCTTTTGCGGCAGGACGACAATCGCCCCGTACTGGCACGTCCGCGCACATTCCCCGCAGTGATCGCACCGCAACTGGTCGAATACCGGGACATCTGCCAGCACGGGAAGTGTTTTTGTCTCCGAAGGAAAGAACAGGTGGAGGTTTGGTTCTTCCACGTCACAGTCGACGAGGACGACCTCGCGGGAACCGCTGACCACGGCCGCCAGGTTTGCTGCAACGAGGGTCTTTCCCGTTCCCCCCTTCCCGCTGGCAACCACGACCCGCATCCGGCACCCCTACGCCATCTTCTCGAGGAGTCCCTTTTGGTACTTCTGGAACGCGTCTTCTACCGAACCGCCGTCACGGTACCGGAACACCTCTATCCCGGCAGCCTGGATCACCGATAGGGCATTTCCCCCAACGTTTCCGGTAATCAGCACCTTCGCCCCGCGGTCGACCAGGACCTGCGCCGCACGCGGGCCGACACCGCCAGCTGCATCGGCGAACTTGTTTGCCACCGGTTCAAAATCGTCTTTTCCCGTGTCGCGAAAGAGAAAATACGGTGATCTCCCAAATCGCTCTTCCACAAGGTCAAAAGACTTTGGACCTTTTGATGTGATGCAAATAATCATGACCATGTATTTTACTCATATGAGTATAAATAAGGAGAGATGGTACACACCTACCCATGCACCCTCTTCCCCGGGAAAGGGGCATTATGAAAGAGGCAACTCTGATACGACTTCCCATCTCGTTGAGAAGTGGTAATTCTCACCCGGAAAAAAGGACTATAAAACGTTCATTATGAGTTACGTGCACATCTTTGGGCCTGTCGCGTCACGGCGCCTCGGCCGCTCCCTCGGCGTTGACCTTGTCCCCCACAAGGTCTGTTCCTTTGATTGCGTGTACTGCGAAGTCGGCCGGACAACCCAAAAGACTACATCCCGGCAGGAGTTCTTCCCGCCGGAAGAGGTTGAAGATGAGCTTTTCACGTTCCTTTCGTCCCGGCCGGACCTCGATTTCATCACGTTCTCCGGATCGGGCGAGCCAACGTTATCCCTCTCCATCGGCAGGGTGATACGGTTCATCAAGGGCACCTTTCCGGGTTACAGGGTCGCGGTGCTCACGAACGGGAGCCTCCTTGGGGATAGTGATGTCCAGGAGGCACTGCACCCGGCCGACGTGGTTTTACCCACGCTTTCGACAGTCGACGAGGAGGTGTTCCAGAAGATCCACAGGCCTGCAATAGGTATCTCGGTCCGCGGCATCATCGAGGGACTGTGCCGGTTCCGCGAGACCTATCAAGGCGAGATTTGGCTTGAGGTTTTCCTCGTGCCGGGGATCAACACGGGAGACGACGACCTGCGCGCTCTCAAGCAGGAGATCGGGAGGATACGGCCCGACAGGGTGCAGTTAAACACCCTCGACCGTCCGGGGCCGGAACCCTGGGTCCGCGCAGCGGGGACGGATGAATTGCAGAGGGCTGCCCGCATCCTTGGTATCAAGGAGGAGGAGGCATTTCCCCCAATACGGTACGGGGAGACACATGGAAGTCCCCATGAGGATGCACGGTCCCTCGTTGTCGAGGCAATCAGGAGGCGCCCGGCCACACTTGAAGACCTCGTGGCCCAGACGGGGCTGCACCGCCAGGAGGTCATCAAGCTGCTCCGTGTCCTTTCCTCCGATCCCCACCTGAAAACAAGCCGGGAAGAAAGGGGAACCTTCTATTCATGGTCCGGTGACTGAAGTTCAGACGAGGGTATAATCCGTGAGCCGCTGCCGGAGCTCCCGGCCGATATCCCGGCAGATGCGTTCCATGTCTGCCGGGTCGAGGTAATCTGCCCCGCTTCCCCCTGCACTCACCGACACGTCATCAGAAAACATCGTGCCGGCAAGGTCATTTGCACCCGACTGGAGCGCCAGCTGGCCCAGCTTGAGTCCAACCTTCCCCCACGGGACTTGGATGTTTTGAAAATTATCGAGGAAGAGCCGGGCGACCGCGATCAGGAGGAGATCCTCCCTTCCCGTCGCCCCGGCAGGGGCGAGCCCTTCCCGGTAGAGTCTCGTGTTCTGGTGGAGGAAGGAGAGGGGAACGAGCTCAGAAAACCCGCCCGTTTCGTCCTGGATATCCCGCAGGATGGAGAGGTGCGCAACGCGGTCTGCCGGAGTCTCGCACGTCCCGTACATGATGGTCGCAGTGGAGAAGATGCCCAGCGCGTGCGCCTCGCGGATGATCCGGACCCACTCCGCTGTGGAGACCTTGGACGGGCAGATGACCTCCCTCACGCTGTCCACGAGGATCTCTGCAGCCGTGCCCTGGAGAGAGCCAAGTCCTGCACTCTTCAGCAGTTCGAGAACCTCCCGGGTCGTGAGCCCCGATCGTGCAGCGGCGTGGCTCACCTCGTCGGGAGAGAATGCATGGATGTGGACAGCTGGAGCGATCTCCCGGACAACCGAGAGGATCGTGGCATACCGGTCGGCACCAAAGTCCGGGTGGACCCCGGAGAGGAGGCAGATCTCGGTGACACGGTTTTTCAGTGCCTGGCGTACCTTCTCCTGGAGCGCTTCCCGGTCATCGCAGAAGGCCCCCTCGTCGGTTGCACGCCGGCCAAAAGCGCAGAAACCGCAGAGGTTCTTGCATATGTTCGTGATGTGGATATTCTGGTTGCGGACATAGGTGACGACCGGCCCAACCTTCTCCTCGCGCAACCGGTCTGCAGCCGTGCATACCTCGAAAATATCGCGTCCCTTTGCCGAGAGTAGGATGAGTGCCTCCTCTCCTGTCAGCCTGTCGCCACCGGCTGCCCCGGAAAGGATCGTCCGTATCGTGCGCACGCGAGACCTGTCACCCCTTCCGGTTCCTCTTTCCCTTCCCCCTTGCCTTCTCGTTTTCCCCCTTCCTCGTGTGGTATTCCCAGACAATCATGATCACGATGAGGATGACTGCCACCGGCACGATGTTGAGGGGCAGGTATCCCAGGAGGGGTATTGCAAAAAGGGCTTTTCCAACGATCCAGTCATCCCGGACAGGCATGATGACCTGCCCGGACACAGAGGAGAGGTACCCGCCCTGGTCACTCACGAGGTTATTGTCGCCCTTCGTGATATACCCGGGGTGCGGGCTCTTTATCTCTGTGAGGACCAGGTACCCGTTTTTCGGGTCTGCATTCTGGGGGGTAACGACCGTGCCGTCGGGAAGGACAAGGCTGTTGTTCCGGACTGTCGCCGGGATATACTGTACGGGGGTCGTTTGACCCCGGAACGGGTTGTAATACTTGGGTATGGGGTCTCCTTGCCCGACCCGGTCCATTGCCCTGTGGATGATGGGATGGATACCTTTCGTGATGAAAGGGATAGAGACCGGGGGATTGGGAGCATCATTGGGGCGGTAGATGAGGATGTCCCCGTAGTCACCAAACTTCTGGTAGCCGGTCTCCTTCCCGCTCGTCCAGGTCTGGAGTTCGCCGAACCGGTCGGCGCTGACCACGAAGACCAGGTCGCCGACCTGCATGTGGGGAACCATGCTCTCCGATTCTATCGTGACGACCGCCGGCCAGGTCCCTGAGACGAGGAAGAGGCCAAGGGCTATGGCCCCCACGACGGCGGCCACCCAGGCCAGTTCCCGGGCAAGGGAGACCCAGGGATTCGTGCTGGTCAAAAATTTCTTCCACGGGCCGGGCTGTTCTTCCTTGGGTTCTCTCTGCGACATTACTGGACCCTGATATGTTTTTTTTCCTGGCATGATAAGGGATCGCTCCCCGCACGTCCGGCCGGTGAACGGCCGGGGGTTTCCCGGGATATTCCCGGTTTTTGGCTCTCCCTGGCCCCAAGAAAAACCCTTTACCGGTCCCTGTCAATATAGTGATCAATGCTTGATGCGGCAACAATCGTCCAGCGCTTCCTCGAGACCAAGATGCAGGTCCACCCCGAAGTCGTGCGGTACATTGCCGAGAAGGACGACCCGGGACTGATCGACCGCATCATCGCAAGCGTCCCGGGAGATACTGTCGTCGTCTCTGTCCGGCACATCCCGGGGTTCCACCAGGACCGGGACGGGAGCCGGTTCCTGACCGACCCCGAGTGCGAGGTCATCTGGGGGGCTGCGGGAACTTCCCGGGGTACTGCCGGCGTGGCAGATTATACCACGTATTTCCGTGACAGGTACCAGAGACTCGGCGAGTGCATTAGAGCACGGACAGCCCTGATGCCAATCGAGGCATTAAAGAAGGGGTCCCGGTACCGGCAGGAGACCTGCTCCATCATGGGCCTCGTGATGGAGATCAAGACTACTGCAAACGGCCACCGCATGGTCGAGCTCGAGGACCCGACATCCACGATCCCGGTCCTCTTCAACAAGGACCGCCCCTCGTTTTCGGAGGCTGAGACCCTCGTCCCCGACGAGGTCATCGGTGTCCGCGGTTCACTTTCCAGTGACGGAAGGCTCTTTTTTGCCGAGCAGCTCTTCCGCCCCGATGTCCCCCTCACCCATGCCCCGTTCCGGAGCGAGAGGCCGGGACAGGCCGTCCTCATCTCGGATGTCCATGTCGGGAGCGACACCTTCCTCGAAGAGACCTGGAACCGGTTTGCCGACTGGCTCTCTGACTCTGACGTCTCTTACCTGCTTGTTGCAGGAGACCTCGTCGATGGTATCGGGGTCTACCCAAACCAGGACCAGGAACTGACCATCAAGAATATCTACGAGCAGTACGAAGTTTTCGGGTCAATGCTCCGGGACCTTCCGTCCCGGATAAAGATCGTCATTTCACCGGGAAACCACGATGTCGTCAGGCAGGCCGAGCCCCAGCCCGCAATTCCTCCCGAATTCTCAGCGAATTTTCCCAAAAACTGCCTCCTTGTGGAGAACCCTGCAATGGTCAGCCTCCAGGGTGTCCGGGTCCTCATGTACCACGGGCGATCACTTGACGATTACATCAGCCTGATTCCGGGTGCATCCTACGAGAATTCCACTCTCATGATGGCCGGCATGCTGCAGCGGCGCCACCTGGCACCCTGTTACGGCAAGCGGACACCCATTGCGACAGGAAAGGAGGACCGCCTTATCATCGACCCTATCCCGGAGATCCTCCATACCGGGCACGTGCACATCATGGGTCTCTCCGAGTACCGCGGTGTGCTGTGCGTCAATTCGGGGACGTGGCAGGCACAGACTGCGTTCCAGAAACAGATGAACATCACCCCGACACCGGGACGGGCAGTCCTCATTGACCTCCAGACCCTGGGGTCACGCATCCTTGATTTCAACTGATATCAGCCTGCTTTTTATGCAATCGGATCAATTGATCTCAGACGCAACTGGTATGCGTGGAGATCTACTAGATTCTCCGGAGGTTCCGTGCTATGGATATGTTCCTCATTGTTCCTGTCTGTGCCCTGCTCGGCCTGGTGTTCGCCGGGTACTCCTTCATCGTCATGAAAAGGGAGGGTACAGGGACTGAATTGATGCAGAAGATTGCCGGTGCCATCCGGCTTGGGTCGATGGTCTATTTGAGAAGCCAGTACAAGGCAATCGCGGTTGTCATTCTCATCATCGCTGCTGTTCTCTACCTCGCACCCGGGATCCACCCCCTCACCTCAGTGGCTTTCCTTATCGGTGCCATCCTCTCGGCCCTTGCCGGGTACATCGGCATGACGGCAGCAACAATGGCAAACGTGCGCACGACCAACGCTGCACGCGAAGGGATGGCGAGGGCGTTTCAGGTCTCGTTCTCCTCCGGGATGGTCATGGGCCTCATGGTCGTGGGACTTGGCCTGCTCGGCCTCTCCTCCCTCTTCCTGGGACTGAATGCGTTCACGACCCTCGGGCTGCCGGAGGTCATCAGCATCCTCTCCGGGTTCTCGCTCGGTGCGAGCACTATCGCACTCTTTGCCCGTGTCGGGGGTGGGATTTTCACAAAGGCAGCCGATGTCGGAGCCGACCTGGTCGGGAAGGTCGAGGCCGGGATACCCGAGGACGACCCAAGGAACCCTGCTGTCATTGCTGATAACGTCGGTGACAATGTGGGTGACATCGCGGGCATGGGTGCAGACCTCTACGAGTCCTACGTGGGATCTATCGTGGCAACGATGCTCATGGGTGTCTCCCTTGTTGCCTCCGCCCGGTTTATCGGGGTTCCATCGATGAACCTCGTGCTCTTGCCCATGTTCATCGCCGGTCTTGGGATCATCGCGTCCATCATCGGCAGCTTCTTTGTCCGGAGCTCAAAGAACGAGAGCAGTGCCATCCACAAGGCATTCAACACCGGGACATTCGTGAGCCTGGTCCTGACCGTCATCGCGGCCTACGCCCTTGTCACGATGGTTCTTGGGCCCGGGTATCTCGGGGTCTTTGTGGCTACCATTGCAGGCCTCGTGGCTGGGTTCCTCATCGGGCTCATTACCGAGTACTACACGTCCTATGAACGCCCCCCAACCCAGAAGATCGCAAAGGCAAGCGAGACGGGTGCCGCGACAAACATCATTACCGGCCTTGCGGTTGGGTTTGAGAGCACGCTCTTCCCTGTCATCATCATCGTTGCCGCAATCCTCGTTGCCGCCCAGCAGGCGGGCCTCTACGGTGTTGCAATCGCTGGCGTCGGCATGCTCGCAACTCTGGGGATCACCCTCTCGGTCGATGCGTACGGACCCGTCGCAGACAACGCGGGGGGAATCGCCGAGATGTCACACCAGCCAAAGGAGGTCAGGAGCATCACCGATACCCTTGACGCTGTCGGGAACACGACCGCAGCTATCGGCAAGGGTTTTGCGATCGGCGGGGCTGCGCTCACGGCACTCGGGCTCTTTGTTGCCTATACCCAGGCCGTCAAGATGGAACTCGTGAACATGCTCGAGCCGGTCGTCTTCGTCGGCGTCCTCATCGGTGCCATGCTGCCTTTCCTCTTCTGCTCCTTCACGATGACAGCGGTCGGAAAGGCTGCAGGATACATCGTCCAGGAAGTGCGCCGGCAGTTCAAGGAGATCCCGGGACTCATGGAGGGCAAGACCGACCCTGATTACGGGGCATGCATCACCATCTCCACGAACGCCGCCCTGAAACAGATGATAGCCCCCGGTGTGATGGCCATTGCCGCACCCCTCGTTGTTGGCATCCTCCTCGGGACCCATGCCCTCGCAGGCCTGCTCGTCGGTTCCATCTCGTCCGGGTTCATCGTGGCTGTCATGATGGCAAACACCGGCGGTGCCTGGGACAACGCCAAGAAGTACATCGAGCAGGGCCACCTGGGAGGAAAGGGTTCTGCCGCCCACAAGGCCGCGGTCACCGGTGACACTGTCGGCGACCCCTTCAAGGACACGGCCGGACCGGCCCTCAACATCCTCCTGAAACTGATGGCCATTGTGTCAGTGGTCTTTGCCCCACTGTTCCTTGTTTAACCTTTTTTCCAAAAACCCCCGTGGTAATTTTTTCTCTCTCTTCACTAGAGGCGGCATCACTCCGTCGAAGGCTCCGCATTCAAACGATTCCAGGATTTCCTCGTGGAGAATCGGTGTCCAAAAATAAAGAGGGAGACTTCATTCATTACACCTTGCTCAATTCTCACCTTTTTCGCGGGAATAGAGTGTCAGCGTGCCTTTTTTTGCCTAAGCCGAGCCTGTCCAATCAGTGAATTCCCTATATAAACCTACCTGATTTTCCCGTTTACAGGGGCTCAGATCTTGTAAAACGCGTTGTATCAGACACATTTCGGTACCTTTATATACTTTGAAGTCGTGC